>Ga0247611_10007935_pt1 | contig 13193 bp, 7 predicted proteins | sample 177DNAGHGhighgp2_FD_192422 | JGI IMG/M metagenome (GOLD analysis project Ga0247611, IMG submission 192422) | Sheep rumen microbial communities from Palmerston North, Manawatu-Wanganui, New Zealand - 1770 DNA GHGhigh gp2 | ecosystem: Host-associated > Mammals > Digestive system > Stomach > Rumen ... | reverse complement strand
GGAAAGATTAGTCGTGAAGAAGCAGACAAAAAAGCAACAGAGGAATACAAACTATTTAATCCTACACAACGAATTGACTCTGATTTTGACAAAGAGGTGAGAGGATTGCTTGATAAGAAATAAGAATCAATAAGAGAAACAACGATAGGATATGGCAAGAAAATATTCAGATGCGATACGTATAAGAGAGACTAAGTCTGCTTATAACATTCAGAAGGAGGAAGGTAGCGAATGGGCAAACTTCATTCCCAACGAACAGTTCAATGGTATCCTTCAGAAAGTGATTGGCTCTGTCAGCAACAAGGTTGTTGACGAGCATCGTTCTTTCTGGTTGGAAGGAACCTACGGAACCGGAAAAAGCCATGCTGCAGCTGTCATTAAGCATCTTCTCTGTGACCCGATTGAAGAAATTGATACTTATATCAAAGACGAATATGGAGCAGACAAATACTCTATTATTCGGGAATCCCTGTATGCGTTACGAAAACAAACAAGGTTGTTCCCTGTAGCAATGAATAGCACATGCAGTATATCTACGGGAGAAGACTTACCCTTACAGATTCAGTTGCACGTTTGTCAGGCTCTGGCTGATGCAAAAATAGACATCTCTGTTAAGACTGATTTTGATAACTATATTGCACACATAGAGCAAAATCCTTTGATATGGGACACCATCATTGATAGTGATTCTGAACTGAAGTCGTACGCTCCAGACCGAAAGAAACTTATCAAAGAGTTGAAGGACAGGGATGCGTCATCTTCCATCCTCTCGTTGGCCAAGAAAGCAATGAGGAATTCCAAGCTTCATGTCATTCTGGAACAAGAGAACCTCAGCAAGTGGTTCTTTGAGGTGCAGGATGAATTGGCAAAGAAGACAGACTATAAAGGCATCTTCTTGATTTGGGATGAGTTTACTGATGTAATGGATTTGGAGGTCGGTCCAACAGTTCTTGGCGGACTGCAGGAGTTGACCGAAACAACCATGCAGACGAAGAACAATTCATATATCTTCCTGATAGCCCATCCATCTGCTCTTGACAAACTAAAGGCCGAGAAGCGTACTCGTACTACTGGCAGATATCACTATATGCACTACAACATGGAGCCAGTATCTGCATTTAAGATTATGTCGCGTAAGTTCGTTCATGAGCAAGACTGTTCGAATCCGGCCTACGCACTATATCATGAAATGACAGATAAATATTTTGCTCAGATGCGAGAGGTGTATGAGAAGTACGCATCGTCGTCGAACAATCCTACAGAAACGTTGAACGACTTGAAGTTGCTATTCCCAGTACATCCCGCTACAGCAAATATGGCTACATATTATGCTCGTGAGGTGGGTTCTTCGTCACGTAGCGTATTCGAATTCCTTGGAGACAATCCTGATATCCGTGAATTTCTTGATAGCGAAGAAGCATTTGCTCATGGGCACATGATAACGGCAGATTTTCTTTGGGATTTCGTTCAAGAGGAATTCAATAAGAAAATTACCAAGTATGGTATTGTAACAGAAAAGTTCAATTCATACAAGAATCATGTAACAAAGAAGGGGCCGAATCATCTTGCCGTCTTCAAGTCCATCCTTCTGCTTAACGCATTCAATAATCTGGCAGCTAACGAGACTGTAACCCCTAGTGAGGAAAATATCCGTAACATGTACGTTGGTACGCCTATTGACGAGGAGATGGATGAAATCCTAAACTGGATAAATACAGAGGGCGTAGTGCAGCGTTCTCCACAAGGAATTTATGAAGTTCGTTATTCTGCACTTGATACCAAGGAGATAGAAGAATTCAAACAGGAACTGCTAGAAAAGGATTTCAAGTACACATCCAAGCTACTTAATTTCAGCGACACCGCGAGAACTTCTTTTGAAAAGAAATTCAAGCAAGTAAACCGCCCTTTGGCATTTGACTTTTTCTCAGAAGATAGCAATGAATACACATTGCTGAATATGATTGATAACGGGCGCAAAAGTGCAGAAACCTATGAGGTGTATCTTGCCCTGATGCTGGCTAGAACATCTGTTGAGTTGGCCACGATAAAAGACATTGCAGCGAAAGCAATGACAGAGGAGCGATTCAAAAACGTTGCATTTCTCGTCTTTGACAACATTTTGGATGCTTTTGAATTCGATCGATTCATAGAGTATCAGGCAAATGCCAAGAGTTCGACAAAACATGGTTATGCAGAACAGACAAAGTCTAATACAGACAATGCGAAAGCGATTATTTCTGATTGGATGAGAGATGTGTCTGCAGGTACATGTACACTCTACTTACAGGGAGAGAGTACACCACTATCAGCACGTACTTTACCCCAAGTCATTAACAGTATTATAGCGCCAAGAGTGTTCTATTCTGGTCCTGAGTCTTTGGAAATAATTAGACTAAAAGCACCGTCAACATGCTGGGTGAAACAATTCTCAAACAAGACTGCAGATACCGTGTTATCGTTCAACACGAAAGACGAAATTGTGACACGTTGTATTGGACCAGCAAAACACATTCCCTTATTGTTACAAGACAGCGTAGATGATAATCTGAACTTCAAATCAGATATTGACCCTAAGCATCCTCTATATTTGGTGTTCAAGTTTGTAAAGTCGAAAATAGACCATTCAGACAAGCAACTCATCTTCAATTTGGCAGATAAGTTTAAGGAATTGACGATGCCACCATTTGGCCTTTTCAAATCACACGCTGGCTATGGTATGTTGGCTTTTGCTTTGCGTCCATACGTTGATAAGGTATTTGACACCAATGGAAAGCCAATCAATGCTCAGAGAATGCAAGAGTTGATAGATGATACATTTAAGATATGGGATAGTGGCTCTGGCAATATTCACAAAGTTGATGTTAAGTTCGAGACTAAGGAGGAAGGTTCGATAGCAAAAGGACTGATATCTATGTTCCAACTTGGAAAACTCAAGGACTACAAGGATGTTACCAGTTTGACCGATGCTCGATGGGCATTACGAAATGGTTTTTGCCCTGAAGCTGGTTTCCCTTTATGGGCAATCAAATATTGCGACAAGATTCAGACTCTAAACTGCAAAGACAAAATTGCAAAATTGACGGACAACATCATTACTATCTATACAGAGGTTGGAAGTAAGAATCCCGCTCTTATGGTAGAAACAGATGGCTTAATCACAGAAGTTAAGTATGAGTATATGCCTCTTCTAAATTATGAAATAGAGAACAACTTTGAGAATGGCTTCCGTAACTATTTGTTGTCTGATGAGATAGTGAATCTACAAGAAAGCGACTATGAAGCAGCACTGGCTTACATCCGTCAACATATGGAATCTGGGGTCGGTCTTTGGACTGAGGCAGCTGTCATAGAACAACTGAAGAACTGGAAGTTGAAACTTAACCAGGTCGATCCTGCTCCAATAGTTGGACCTAAAGATGACAATCCAGGAACAAGTGTCTCTGAACCGCCAACAATTGATACGGGTAAGCACTCTAAAGCGAAAGCACGTATTCAGTCTATATCAACTATAGATGAAGCAAAACGACTTTTGGAGGCTTTGTGTGACTTGGGATATGATACAATTCTTGATACGATACTAAAATAAGAGCATATGTTTAAAACCTTTACAAACTTTGAGGAATTGCTTTGGAATGTGCATGCAGATCGCAACATAGAAGGCGATGGTGCAGGTACAGCCAACAGGTTCCCAGTAAGGTTTGTCTTATTCGACAACTTTCGCGACTGCTGCATGTTCGTAGAGGACATTTCTCATCTGCCCAATATCAATATTCAGCGATTGGAAGATTGGATGGATGAGGAGTACCCTGATATATTTATACCACATGACAAGTTGGCAAAAAAGATATTGAGACTCATAAGGTCAACACCTTCTGAGTATAGAATTATTATGCCATTTTCTGAGATGGCAAGATTCTATGACAATAAAGACAAACTGGAATTTGATGCTTTGATTTCCACAATCAAAGGATTTGACACGGGAAAAGAAGGTTTTAAGCATAAACAGAGAATTTACATACCTATTGTGGGACAAGAAGGAAAGATGCAGCATTTCCGCGATGACTCACAATCATTTATTTGGTACTATCACAATTCTGATAGACAACTTGATTACCGTCTGATAATGACAGACGGCACTACATATGGAGTCAATGGATTAGAATCAAAGTACAATATAGCGAATACGCTTACTGAGTGGTTAGGCTACTGGAAATATCCTGAGCTGAAACAAAATATTATCAGCGTTTCGCCATCTATATTCTCACACAAGGATTATGCTAAGCCAGATAATGCATTTACCTTCTGCTCGTGTCATAACTCATGCGAGTTCCTTACAAAAGGGTTACAGTTGGATGTTGATTGTATTCCCTTTAAGGAAGAAGAGATTCGCTACTGGGATATTTTAGCAAGCAAGATTGATGTCAATGATTTTAAATTTGAGAAATTCTTTAACGAGCAGTTCGGTATTTATAATCTTGCTGATTACAAGGTCTTCTTTGAGACATGGTTCAAGAACAAAGAGCCATTTATGCGTTGGCTTTTAGCAAAATACTATGTACATAAGTTTTGTGACATGGGCTATATTTGTCGTGTTCTTCAGCATCTTGATGGATATAGCGATGCTTCGTTTGCCAAAGGATTAGCTTTGACCATTTTCAGTTTGGATGACCAAGAAGCATATATCGAAGAAAGGCATGAAGGACTCATGCAGGGATATAAGAACAATTTGGAGCTAACGCCAGAAGTTCAATCTTATCTCGTTGAGAAGATAAAGGAGATTGAGGCAAAGAGTGGCATTTCATCTGCTGTCAAGTATGTTTCATGTATGTCTTTTGCAGAGAAAGCGCTTGTAATAGAATGGTATAGGGATGGAAAGATATCAAAGGAAGACATTCTTAACCTTTATCCTGATTTATATTACTATTTAGGTAAGACTATTGCTTCGACTGAAGACACGTGGGTTCTTGATTACATGGACAAGTACAAGGAGGCAAAAGTAAAGAACATATATTCTGATGAAATAAAGAATTATATCTTTACCAAGAATCAAAACCATGTCGAGCACTTCAAATGGTCGAATAAGTTTTCTACAACAAGGACTCTATTGAGTATGCGATCTGATATCCAATGCTATCTATGGATAGATGGACTTGGTGTTGATTGGATTCCTTTCATTAGTCAGATAGTGAAAGAGCATGAGCTGGAGGGCTATTATTTGAACGAAGTGTATGTCGCTACCGCAAAAGTTCCTACAAAAACAGATATCAACAAAGCTGATATTCAGGCGTTGTCTGGTGGATTATTTGAAAAGACTGGTGATTTGGATCAAATTGCACATACATGTAGAGCATACCCAAAGTTTATCATAGATGATCTTGAAACAGTAAGAAAAGCAATACACAAGTTCTTGATTGAACATCCGGGGATGAAGATTGCAGTAGTTTCAGACCATGGTATTTCATATTTGTCCCAACTATTATCTGGACATAATCTCAAAGGATATAGATCAGACCACTACGGTCGTATTGCAGAGACAACTGTTCAGAGCAAATCATCTATCGTAACTGATGAGAAGTATGAGATAATAAAAATGCCAGACAATAAGACTATATGTCTTTGTGCTTTGAAGCATGAATCTTTGATGGCCAAGATTCCAGAAGGAATGGGATGTCATGGAGGATGTACGCCTGAGGAGCAGTTAGTTCCTGTCATGATAATCTCCCCAGAAAAGAATGTCGCCACATGGCGTGCCTCACTTAAATCATTCGAGATAGAGGAAGCAAATCCTATCGTTGTATATGAAATAGTCGGACTGGATTCTACTCAGACTCCATTTATTGAATACAACAATAAGAATTATGCTCTTTATGCTAAGGGATGTGTTTTCACAAGCGAAAGATTACCTTTGGTAAAAGATGTGACGATGGTGAAGCTCAGAATAGGCACTTGGGAGAAAGAAGATACATTTACAATAAAGATGGCCGTTGAGGAAGACGACCTATTTGATTTCTAAAATATGAATGCAAATATAGTTCAGAAAGTACAGACGTATTTGGGAGCACAAGCCTTATATAAGGACAGCGCAACAACAGGCAATCTCTTTGCCGGTCGTAACTTGCCATCTTTCGTTAAGGATTATCTCCTTAAGAAATATGCTCATGGAGAAGATGTCGATAAAAACGGACTAACATCTTTTCTGAATAAGGTTATGCCTACAGGTGATATCCGTAGCCAGCTAATATCGGGGCAAGATATAACCCTGCTTACGAGGTTTTCTGTCAATATCGATTTGGTACATAACATTCGTCGTTTTGGAATTCCCGATCTTGGCATTAAGGAACGAGAAGGACAAATTCCAGAGCATGTAGCCTCGAAACATCCCGAGTTGGTTGATGGTGAGATGTGGGGCATTATCAAGATGTGTCTTTTACCTGATGATGATGGCAAGAGGAGTCATGTAGAAATGGTTGATTTCAAACCGTTTAAGCCCTACACGACTGTTGATGTGAGCTTTATTCAGAATGTCAGGAAGAACTTCACTACTCCAGAATGGATAGATCTAATTATTTCATCCATGGAGTACGAACCGGATTCTTTCGAAACAATGCATCAAAAACTAGAGTTCATTACTCGACTTCTGTTATTTGTGGAGCCACGTCTTAATGTCGTAGAACTTGCACCAAAAGGAACAGGTAAATCATATGTATTCAATAATATAAGCAAGTACGGATGGCTCGTGAGTGGTGGTAAGGTTACACGTGCTAAACTTTTCTACGATAGAGCTAAAGACCAATCAGGCATACTGAAAAATCATGATTTCTGCGCTTTTGATGAGATACAGACAATAGTCTTCCAAGAGCCTGCTGAATTGCAAGGTGCGCTGAAATCATATCTTGAACAAGGTAAGGCGACTATTGGTGATAAAGAGTTTACATCTGAATGCGGATTAATGTTGATGGGAAACATTCCTCTTACTGAGGGTAGAAAACCTGTCAACAAACGTTACTTCGATGCTTTGCCTGATAATTTCCGTGAGTCGGCATTGCTTGATCGTTTCCATTGCTTTATAGAAGGTTGGTATCTACCACGTATCAATAAAAGCATGATATACAAAGGGTGGACAATGAACATGGAGTATTTCTCTGAAATCATGCACAGTCTTCGCGTTCAAAATGCTTATAGTGAACTTTTTGATAAACTCGTAGATTATGACCGTCAAGCTGGTATGCGTGAATTTACAGCAGTTAAACGTATTGCCACAGCATATATTAAGCTTCTCTTTCCTCATTGGACAACAGTAGAAGATGTCGATTTGGATGAGTTTGATACATTCTGCTTGCAACCTGCAATTCATCGGAGAGGCATCATCCAGCAACAGTGCCATTATATTGATCCTGAGTACAAGGCTGAGATGCCAGCCATTTGGGTAAAGAGATAAAACGACTAATCATAGATACAATGGATATAAGTGCATTTGTAGAAAATGATGATGAGTTGGTAAAGTACCAATGGAAGCTTTGTCTATCACCAACATGCTGGATTGATAATTCAGCGGTAACCTCGCGTTTTCACAATGAAAGCGATTGGTCTGATTATATAAAATACTTAAATGACAATAACGAAGATTTTTCTGACGAGATCAAGAATCTTCCAAATGATTGCGGTGGAATATATGTTTTCTTCGTTCAAGGAGTAAACCTTCCCTTTAGTGAACGATATTTGGCATATGTTGGAAAAGCACTCTATACAGACAGTGAAAATTTGCGCAACAGATTGAAACGATATCTTCCTGAAAGTTTGAAGAACGATAATAAAAGGCCAAAAATCAAAAAGTTGTTTAGACATTGGAAAGAGTATTTGTATATTAGATATTTTAAATCGACAGATAAAGATTTTATTGAAGAGGGTGAAAGTGCTCTGATTAAGGCGATTTTACCTCCATTTAATTCTCAACTTACTGAATATAAAATAAAAGAACCTCAAAAAGCATTTTAAAATATGAAACCAATAGATATACCTGCGATTAGAGGATGCATGGGATCCTTAATATATTATACAGCAACATTTACTTTTAAGCAAATAGCAGAAAGAGTAAATCCAGTAAACGAAGAGTTGCACACGTCTAAATCATTAAGAGATCAAATTCAACGCTCTCTTACTAAGAATTTTATAAGTATAAGAGATTATATACTAACTCAAAAGGAGCATTTCTTTAATGCGCTCGTCTTAGCTATATATGATGGAGATCCAACATGGAACGAACTTGAATTGAATTTCAATGGAAAGGACTATTATTCCATGGGATTCTTAAGATTAAATGGTGAAGAGAAAATATTTCCTGTTGATGGCCAGCACAGAGTTGAAGGAATAAAAGAAGCAATTAAAAATAATCCCGAATTAGAAGATGAAGACATCACTGTAATTTTCATCGGACATCATAATGACAAAGAAGGTAAAGAGAAGACTCGAAGAATTTTTTCCACTCTAAATCGTTATGCAAAACCTGTTAAACCAGGTGATATTATAGCCTTAGATGAGGATGACACTGTAGCTATTGTAACTAGGGATTTACTAGAGTCATATCCTCTATTTTTAAATGATAATGTAAAAGCTGATTTAAAAGGTTCAAAAGCCTTGTCTGACAATGATACCAAATCATTTACTTCGCTTTTGACACTTTATGACACAAATAGAATAATTTACACATATTATAAATCAAGAAATAATAGTCAAGGAAAGCTCTATAGTTCAACTAAAATTTCTGATTTTTTAAAGTTTAGGCCAGGACAAGAAGAACTTGATGATTTCAAAAATTATTTATGCCATTTTTGGAATCAGTTTTGTGACATTTTCCCAGGAATGGGAGACTATATAAGTGCATCAGATAATCAAACAGCAGCATATCGCTTCAGAAACAAAAATGATGGAGGTCTTTTATATTTTAGACCTGTTGCTCTTCCCCAACTTATCAAAGCAATTTTTGAGACAAAAATCAGAACCGGAATTGAATTAAGCAATTGTATGTTGAAGTATGCGCAATTAGAAATGTGTATTTCTAAAGGACCATGGCTTAATATCCTATGGAACAATCGGACTAAAACAATGATTATGAAATATAAAACTATTATTTTTCATATTTTGATTAGCTTGTATGATAGTTCACTTTTAACAGACAAGGAAAAGGACACTTTAGTCAAGAATTTCGCTGAAGCCAACGAAATAGACGAAAAAGAGGCTCTTCTCGAACTCAATATGTAGTTATAAAAATACGAGGATGAACCATATTCGTTTACGTCATAATAAAACATCGTATAGAATAGAATAACAGCAGCAACAAAATAATTACGGTTCATTATTATTTTTCATAATTAACGATTAAAGAAATACAAGTTCGAGCTAGAATTGAAAACGATAATGAATATGTTAAGAAATAGATTACCAGAAATAGAGATACCAGATGACAACCCCTTTCAGTATGATAAACTGAAGCGGGAACCTTGTGCAAATACATTGCTCTCTATATTGAGGATGTATTCGGCTACAGGTTGTGTGGTTGCACTTAGTGGTGAATGGGGATCAGGAAAAACCACCTTCATAAAAATGCTCATGCAGAAAATGGTGAATGAAGGTGGGCACCCCTTGTATTTTAATGCCTGGGAAAATGATTATGTTTCAGACCCGTTGGTTGCATTGTTAGCAGGATTGAAAGACTTATCTCCGCAGTCGAACAAATGGAATGATGTTATCGCAAGTGGAGGAAAGATTATAGCAAGCATTGCAACATCTGCAGTAAAGACTTTAGCTAAAAATAAACTAGGGATTGATTCTAATGTATTTGATGCTGGTATTGATGAGGTTGGCAAGTTGTTGAAAGACGACATAGAGGAATTCTCAAAGCAAAAGACTACATTCGCAGAGTTCCGTAAGGCTTTGCAAAACTACATCGCAGAGAATACCACAGAATCCTTACCTGTTGTCTTCTTCGTTGATGAACTTGACAGATGTAGCCCCCGTTTTTCCGTACATGTTTTGGAGAGGATAAAGCACCTGTTTGACATTCCCAATGTTGTTTTTGTGTTGTCAGTTAACAAAAAGCAGTTGGAATATGCCATACAAGGCTATTATGGTAGTGCGAGCATTGATGCTAGCAACTATTTACGTCGATTTATTGATATTGAATATTCTTTGCCACGACCTAAGGGTGAGGATTTTTGTCAATATCTCTATGATGTTTACCATTTCAGTGATGTCTTTAATCATAAATACAGGAAACAACATCATGAATTTAGTTCCGATGAGGATCGTTTTAAGCGGATAGCCTACACACTAATATCTTCGTCAGATTTGGATCTCCGTACAACAGACAAGATCTATGCTCATACACGCTTGGCTTTGTTGGGATTTAGTCAGAATAACTATATCGTTCCTGATGTGTTTTTCATGTTGTGCTATCTAAAAATAGCAAATAATAAACTCTATAGCAACATCATGAACGTGCAATTAACGGCTCAAGAGTTACTTAATGAATTGGAAGATAAATTTTCTTTAGAGTTACTTGTTGTGGATGATTACAATTCAGAATGGAGACAAATGACTTATACAATTGCGTTGTTTGTCTTCATGTATACTCTTGATAACAATGGACAGGAACGTGAACGTATCATCACCTCAAATAAGGAAAAGACCAGTACTCTCCAAACGAAGCATCTGGATCCCAAGACATTTGGTGAAGCTCTTTCATGGTACTACGAAAAAAGGTATCAAGGCGTAATTCCACTGCGGCATCTGATAAAGAAGATTGAATTGGAACAGGGGTTGATGCTTCAATATTAAATATATAAAAATGTCAGTATGAGTACACAGCGTCATAGAATAGTATTTAAAGACATTCTGGAGGAAACAATCTTGCCAGAAGGGATTTCTTTTGAAGAACGGAATGAGAGATTGCTTCCATTATCAAAACATATTGTTGAACATATCCCTTCAAGATTATTCCGATACAGAGAATGTTCTGAGATGAATCTTGATGCTTTTAACGAAGATAAGCTATTTGCAGTTACTTCGGATAAATTCAATGATCCTTATGATTGTCTTTTTCGATACGATAAAGAGAGACTCCGCAATTCTATAATGATGGGAATGTCAAAAGATGTTGTGTATGCATTAAGAGAGCATTTCAAGACAGGAGGACACTTTCCTGATATGCTGACAAAAATGCTCGACAAAGAAATGCTGGATAATGCGAAAGATTCCATAGCCCAAGCAAATGATGAATCGATTGAAAAATATGGTGCAATAGCGGCGAGTATGAAGGAACCCCTTAATAAATTGATAGATGAGAAAACAGAAGAGGCCGTACAAACAGTAAAGTTGATGACTTTTATTGCATGTTTTAGCGAGGATATCCATTCTGTTACAATGTGGTCTCATTATGCAAATTCACATAAAGGATTTGCATTAGAGTATGAAACAAAGGCATTTCGGCTCAAATGTCAGTTTTGCGACCAATTGAAACAATGTAATAAAGCAGCTATTTGTAATTTATATCCGGTAATATATCAAAAGCAGCGACATGATGCTACTGATTTCTTGGGATGGTATATAGGCAGAAGTATGGGACTGCCTATTAAGAATCCAGATACATTTACTTCATCGAAAGCTCTTTTGTATAAGTCATCTCAATGGAGTTATGAAAAGGAATGGAGACTGATTGTTAGTAAGATGAATGATTTTCAAGACAAAACTCCTGTCTGCATAGACCATTTGAGACCTGCTGCCATTTATTATGGCACGAGAATTTCATCAATAAACAAAAAGATGTTACATTTAATTGCAAAAGAAAAGGGAATTAGTGAATATCAAATGTATATAGATGATAAGTCGCATAGTTATACTGTCAAGTTCCGTAAGTATATGGAGTGAAAGTATGAAAGATGGGGTATCTGTTATGGTTCAAGAGCAATAACAACAATAAAATAACGTAAATACAGTATATGAGCAAGATAAGACCAAAAGAATGTCAGGACGTTGAGTTCAAACGTATCTGGAAAGACGAATACCTGAAATGGATTTGTGGTTTCACGAATGCGCAAGGTGCCGTCATGTATTTCGGCGTGAACGATGACCATGAAGTGGTCGGCCTGAAAGATAGCAAGCGATTGTTGGAAGATATTCCTAACAAGGTTGTCACAACTATGGGCATCATTGTGGATGTAAACCTATATGAGCTGGAGGGATTGGAATATATCGAAGTGCTAATAGAACCCAGCAATATCCCTATCAACTACAAAGGGAAATATTACTATCGCTCTGGAAGCACTATGCAGGAATTACGAGGCCCTGCACTTCAGCAATTTATCCTAAAGAAAATGGGGCGTTCGTGGGATGATATCTGCAATGAACATGCAGTGCTTGATGACTTGGACCGGTCTGCCATAGATTATTTTCTGAGAAAGGGATTTGAGAATGGACGAATAACCGAAGACGAGCGCCATCTGCCTATAGAGATTATTCTTCAGAACTTAGACCTTATCAATGATGAGGGAAAACTGAAGAATGCTGCACTTTTGCTTTTTGCCAAACGACCACAGAGATATTTCACATGTGTACAATTCAAGATTGGCCGTTTTGGCGCTAACGAGGCAGATCTTATGTTTCAAGATGTCGTTGAAGGAAATATTATCCAGATGGCAGACAGGGTGGTTGACTTACTAAAGTCGAAATATCTAACCATGCCCATCACTTTTAAAGGGATGAACAGAATCGAGAAACTTGAAGTGCCGGAGGAAGCTTTGCGCGAGATACTCTATAACGCTATCATTCATAAGGATTATACTGGCGTTCATATTCAGATGCGTGTATGGGATGACCATGTGGAAGTGTGGAACGATGGAGAACTGCCTGCCGGCTATACTCCTGAAACGCTGTTCGGCCAACATTCTTCGCGTCCCCGTAATAAGAATATCGCAAACGCTTTCTTTAAGGCAGGTTTTATTGATGCATGGGGACGTGGTTACAAGAAAATACGAGAAGGGTTTGAGAGTGTTGGTTTGCCTATGCCAAAGGTCGAGAATTTCTGTGGAGGCGTTCAGGTGACATTCCAAAGGAAGAATGTAGCAAATAATAGTGGGCAGACCAGTCCCATCGTTGACCTACAAAATGTCCTAGAAGAAAAAACCAAGCAACTCACTGAA
>Ga0247611_10007933_pt1 | contig 13195 bp, 10 predicted proteins | sample 177DNAGHGhighgp2_FD_192422 | JGI IMG/M metagenome (GOLD analysis project Ga0247611, IMG submission 192422) | Sheep rumen microbial communities from Palmerston North, Manawatu-Wanganui, New Zealand - 1770 DNA GHGhigh gp2 | ecosystem: Host-associated > Mammals > Digestive system > Stomach > Rumen... | reverse complement strand
GGATCCTGAAGTCATTATAGGAAAATGAGCGCACAAACAGAACAACACTTTTCGCAAAATGTGTTGATTTCGAGGCTTAAGGTCCCGACACGTTTTGCAAAAAGTGTTGATTTGTAAATCCGATATGCTTTTTAGACATTATGGTTTGATGATGCACTTCTGTATGACGCTTATGATCTCTTCTTTAGACTCTGAGCATCCGCCTCTTACCCATTCAGTGACAACTCCAATGATACCCTTAAGATAAAAGATCATTATAAGCGGCTGTTCATTTTCAGGAACTCCGAACCTTGTAAGTATGGGACCAAATATGTTCTTAAACCACGTCTCATAGGTTTTTTCGGCGCCCATCATTTCATTCTTTTCATACATCAGATAAAAGAGTTTCCTGTTCTCTTCTACAAAATTCAGATATGGCATCAGATATCCCGGGGTAACAAGAAACAGTTTCTCATCGTCTTTATCATCTATATCAATGCTTTCAGCTCCCTCGGCACCGAAGCGGCCAAAGAAATCTTTATATACGGCTTCCACAGTTTCCTGCAGAAGATCATTTACATTATCATAGTGAAGATAGAATGTTGATCTGTTTACTCCTGCAGTCTCACATATTTCCTTAATGGTAATATACTCAAAGTCCTTACTATCAAGGAGTGTTATCAACGCATTATGCATCTTCTCTGCTGATTTAAAATATTTGCTCTCATTCTTATTCATATTTTTCTATAACAACCTCCACATCTCTGTTTCCGAGAAGTTTTGTCAGCTCCTCTTTTCTTTCTTATATGGTACTCATGATTGAGCATTTACACTATTCTTATTACAGGCCTTCAAATATCCTCCTTCGACAGATATAGATATTTTTCTGAGGCCAACTTCTCAGTATTTTGCTCATTTTCAAAAAAAGAATCAGAACAAGCTCATTTGTCCATTCATAATCTTATAATACCCATGCTCTATTCTTTCATTCCCTTCATGTGTCATAATCTCAAAATTGGATAGGTTCTGCGTCTTGATAACCAGTTTTATAACGCATTCAAAGCAGCTGACAACATCACTCTTATTGATATCGGTAAAACAAATCAGCTGCACATTAAAGTGTCTTGCTATATCAAACATCGGTCTTAATAAGTGCTCTGAAGTAATCTTTCCAAACGGATTATCCAGAACGAGAACGCTCTTGGCATTCTTGTTAATCAGGCCGGAAGTTGATCTGGTATAATTCATCAATGTCAAAACAACCGCAAAGAATACAACGAACTTCTCTGCCCCGGAACTTTGAGTTAATGTGTCCTCCCAGCGCTTATAAGAAGAATTTGCACTATTCATATCTATCTTATAAACTTTTACCGGAATAGATTCCTTCAGGATATATCGGTGAAGCAACCGTTCGCTACCCACTATGATTTTTGCACGATTAAGAATCTGTTTTTCTTCACTTCCACCTTTCATTAATTCTCTAAGTTCATTTGCGCCTTTCTCAATCTCATTTTTAATGGAAATTCTGGAAGCTTCTTCCGAAATTTCTTTTTCCTCCGGCAAGCCCATTTTCACCATTTGTGTCTGCGGCTTTCCTTCATACAGATGCGCCTTTGAACTGTTCGCTATCATCAGAAGATCGGTGTACATTCTCTTACCTTGGAGGAAACACTGATCTACAACGTCATTAAAATCATTTTGTATTTCTCTAAGATCCGTTTCAATCTTACTATTGATTTTCTCAACAGAATCAACCATCGTGCTAATGCTCTGGCTAACCGTAAACAAACGGTCTCCCTTAAGGCCGGATTCATCCAGCATATCCTTAACGGAATCCAATTGACCTATTATTTCCGGTAATGTAATTTCTTTGTATTCAGAAACGGTATCCCGGATATGACCGGTCAACTTGTCCTTCTTATCCAAATAATCCTTCTTTAACCGAACAAGCGAATCTTTAATAAAATGCCATTGATTGGATGGATTCTCCTGCAGGAAAATCGTTTCCGGATTCGCATCCGTCCTGATGTCTTCCAATGCCAAATCAACCTGATCTGAAATTCTTTCCAATGAACGCTTTTCATTACTAAATTCCGTATTCCTCGAAGAAAAAGAACGACTCTCCTCTTTTGCCTTCAAAATTCTGGTCTTAAAGGAGTCTCCTATTTCACCCGGCAAAAGAGGCACACCGCCATATTCACTCAATGCCTCTTGCGCATGCGTATATTTTCCTTCTGCTTTTATATAAACTTCGTGTTCTTTCTCGGTTCCAGATTGGCTTGATTTAACCTTCTCCTCACACCTTGTTCGTTCATTCTTTACTCTGGCAAGTTTCTCGGTAGAAAAAGCAATTTCTTTATACTCTGTTTCATTGCAATCATACGTTGTGATTTCTTTCTCTGCATTTAGCTTTATGGTCTGTTCTGCTTCGAGATTGTATTGCAATCCCCGCAATTCCTCGTTCATATTTTTAAGAAGAGTATTGTATTTCGAATACAGTACTTCCAAATCGTCTTCCACTAATAAAGCTTCTTTTGCATCGTCCACACTGCTTAAAACTTTATTATTTTCTTCGATATTACGGCTTACCTCATCCCGCATATTTTGTAAGGATTGTAATGTTTTGGCAGACTCTTCCACCTTTACACAGATTTCCTTATAAACTATTTCCTTCTTCTGACAGTCTATATAAGCGTTCTGTTGCTTTTCAAACAAATCCTGCTCTTCAGAAAGCATCTGACGGAGTTCATCATATAACTCTATCCATTTGTCGATTTCATTTATCCTTTGAGCACAGCATTTTAATTCCTCGGATTTCTCTGTCATTTCTGTACCCAAGTTCTTGTACTCTTCTTCCAGGCCTTTATACAGATCAGACAACACGTTTATTTCGTTCTCTAAATGCAGAATCCTGCTCTCTTGCTCCGCCTTCCAGGTATTCGAATAAGCAAAAGAGTCAGCAATCATCTGTTCCTCTTTCGCATCCTGTAAATGCTCCTGCAATCGTTTCATTTTCTCATCATTACTTGAGATTTCTTCGGACAGCCGGCCTACATAGCCTTCTCTGTCGTCAAAAAAAGATTTATCACAAGCAGAAAGAAAAGCTTCTGAACTCATTTCCCCGCTTAGCATACGTCCAACCTGTTCCATAGTAAACAACGGAACAACAGCCGGAAGCCAATCGATGTTCCCGGCGGAAAGAAGTTTTGTAACGTCTTTATCTGTATTAAACAAAAGAGAATAAGCAATCTGCGGATAATTAGAAAGAATCTCATCTGCTTTCGACTTTTCTATCTTTCCGTCTTCTATATTTGCGCAGATATATTCCTCTCCGGAAGTGCATGAAATACCGGTAGAATCCACATACTTCTTAATCTCCGGCAAAATGTGTAAATATCCACCCAACGCCGCCTTTTTCTTTTCTTCCAAAACCCTTTTATCATGCTTGGCTTTGGCTATATCCGCTTCCGTTCTCTCAATTTCACTTTTAAGCGTATTTCTTACAGCATCCGTAAAGATGGACGAAACATCCATGCTGTATTTTTCGCACACTTTAATCAGTCTTTCATAAAGAGATTCATATGTCTCTAACTCCCCTTCAGCATACCGGACCGCAGCCTCCGTTTCATTTATTTTAGCTTTTACGTCTGCTCTTTCCTCCGGAATTGCACTTCTGCGTTTCTCAACTTTTTTAATGATGCTCTCCAATTCCCGAGCATCTTTTTCGTACTTGCTTCTCGCCTGTATTTTCCTATCCCTTATGGCAATAATTTCTGCTTCCGGATAGAAACCATCCAGCCTTCTTCCAACATCTATCTTCAGACGTTCCATTCTCTTATCGGTATTGCTCTTTAATGCCTTTACCTCGGAACCGATACGAATATGATGCTCCTTTGCAGCAGAATATTCTTCTTCCGCTTTCCTCCTGGACTCTTCACAGGATTTTATATCTTCTGTCTGCTTCTCGATTTTACATTTGATATCCTCAGCCTTTTCCTGCAATTCTTTTTTTCGGCTTTGTGATTTGACAAATACGGAATACTTAAGATTTGCAATATGCTCCGCATCCTTTGAATGATTCTCTTTCTCTTCAATCAATTTTTTAATCTCTGTTATGCTACCGGTGGATTTTTGTACCTGATCATATAATTTGGAGCATTGAAGAATATCTTCCGTATGTTTTACTTTCGCAAGAGATTCCTGGTTGATCTTAAGTATTTCTCTCGCGGACTCATAAGAAATCTTCGCCTTATCAAAAATTTCTTTCGTCTCATAGTATTTCTTGGATTTCTCTTCTAACTCTATATGTATAATCTGCTCATTCAGTTTCTCTATCTCGTCATTGTTTTTCCGGGTTTCTGCATCAATAACAGCATTACGCTCTGTAATGGCTGCTTTGAATCCGCAAGCCTTTCCCACATTTGATACAAATTCTTCATTGGTGTTATAAAGTGCGTCGCTTAATTCACTTATTTCTTTCAAATTCGTCAATAACCCTAAGTTTGTATCCCGCTGTTTAATAACAGATTCTTTCTCCGTTATTTTTCTGGCATAATTAATAAGCATGGTTTCTAAAGAACTGTCTGATCCCTTTGCCACATCGCTCATCAGTTTTCTTTCAATCGCGGGAATGAAGAATTCGGAGATCAGCTTATCGGATGTCTTTGCTTTATCAAAATACTGGCTTAAACCACCTTCGTCTTTGTTCAGCTCTTCTATTACTTTTTCCCACTCAATCCGATGAATACCGTACTCGCTAAGCATGTCCGTCCATTTTACCGAATCATCGGAGGAATAGTATTCTACAACACCCTTGCTATTTTTTGCTCTCTCCCGCATATAATCAAAAGACGCTGCCACATATTTTCCGTTTTCATTACTTGATAATTCCAGTTTATCAATGCTATACGGAGAATAACCTTCATAAGTCGTTTTGAATGTATAATATTTAATCTGATTCCCTCGCTGATTATCGTCCATTGAATTGCTGGAACTGGCTGCGATTGCGATTCCTGTAAGAAGTTTTTCCCGACTTCCATCTGTGTTCCATTCAAGCACAACAAAAGAATGATCCCCCGGACGAACAAAGTAATCTTCAATCTTTCTTCCACCAGCCTTTGCTCTTGGATGAATCGGTTGCATTATCAGTTGCACAAGAACCGTTTTTCCGCCACCGTTTGACAGATTGAATAATGAATTCATGGCCACATTTGCATCACCGGATGACAAATCATATAATTCATCGGGAATAAAACGATTCCCGTCATTGTAATAAAAATTCACAACACGAATCTTACTTATCTGAGGCATGTTTTTCCTCCTCAATCCAGTCATTAATCATTTGCACGCGATCCTTCCGAAGAACATACGGCATTAAATCCTTGGTTTTCTTCGTCGGGCGAATCAGACCTTCATCGACCACAAAAAGTTCATCTGCCTTAAACTTCAGCAGAATTCTGTTAACAATTCCATACCGGTCTTCCATTTTTCGGCTGTTTACATCGCCTTCTTTCTTGCTGAGCCAGTCTTCCGCCAGCATATGAAAGTTCTCGCTGTAATCATCCGTCTGATCATCGTCATCCACTCCGTCCCGAACAACTCCCTGGCAATGTTCCGAAAAATCTCTTATCAATTCTTCTTTCGTAATAAAATCCCTGACAAGAGCATCTTTCCCTTCACCTTTAAAAAACAAATAAAGAATGTAAATCGCCAAATAATTCAGCAGATATAAATCTCTGTTTCTGACTTCATTTGTAGCCTTTATATCCGAACGATAATCCACATTGTTCTTAAGGAAAATATCATTATCCTGTGTCGGAACCATATAGATGCGATCTTGCGCCGGGAGAATCTCAAACCCAAGTTCCTTCCCCATTTGGTCCAGCTCATCCCTGGCTTCTACATCCTCGACATAGTTCCAAATCAGGCTATTATCGTTACGATCTATCCAACCTTTTTTGATTAATTCATGAAATAATACCAGCGAATTTCTGTTCATCGCTTCACCTCTACCAAGTAATCCGACATTACAATTCTTGCATCTCTTTCCCCATCTGTTACAGTAAAACCAAATTCGTCTTCCGAAGACGTAAATACAATTTGTCTCATATCAAGATACTTTTTCGGAATGTTCGATAAAATCCACAAAAGATCCAATTCCCCCATCGGTTCCGCCACAAAAATATCGTCATTATTCCGAAGAGAATCCATATCGATTAGATTCTTCTGATAAATGGACATCAATGTATCCGGCAATACTCCGTCTTTACTCCATCTCAGAAGATTATCCATTGACAGGGAACGAACATATTCCTGAATCCGAAAGGAACTCTTTCCCTTAAGAAAAACAAAGAAAGAAATACCTATCTCCATGTATAATTCATTTCGTTCCTTATTCTTCTTTTCTATTTGATCATCTTCATTATCAATACTCAGACCTTTTTCTTCTGTTGCTTCATCTAAAGCACTATAGGCTACATAGAAATTCTCTATACTGGACATTTTCCCAAGTTCAGGGCTTGAAAGCGGCCAAAGAAGAAAAGAAGCAGAATCCCCCAGTTTATCATCCATCTTACGGAGTCTTACCATAATATCCTTTTCAAAATCCATCCGTTCAAAACTCTTTATCATAAAACTGTCGCGAAGAATTTGATTATAGGATTCCGAAACAGAACTCTTGTTATTAATCAACTTCCTTTGTTCATTAATCGTCTGATCAAGATTGCGATTGATTTCATTTAATGACCTTAGATTATTCTGGGCCTCAGCTGTATCTGCTCCGCTGTCAATTGCTTTACGAATGGCTTCCGCTTCCCGTAGTGCACTTCTTTGAATATCTTGAAGTTCTTTCTGCTCATCAACCATAAGATTTCTGAACTGTCCGACAATCCTTTCGTATTCATCAACTGTAATCTTTGTAATATTTTCTCTGCAGCGAAGGATAAAATCATCCATGCTGTGCCCCATATTGCGCAACCTGGCAACAAGTTCCCTGCTTTGCGTCAGCGCTTCGGAATAATTCTTACGTTTCATATATTCCTGCATTTTGAAACGCGTAACGGAATAATCCAGTTCGGACTCTATTTCTTTTGAACGATAAAGAAAATCAAACACTTCATCCGTTAAATAATAAGATCCTTTTTCTTCATTGATGAGACGAACGGGCATTTTTCTGAAAGACTCATCTTCCGTGAAAAACGTAAGATATTCCGTCATTTTTCCATTGTTCTGAAGCACATTTACAACAATGTAAATTGCCAGTCTGTTTGTATCAATTTCATATTCTTCCGGGACAATTTGGATGATCCCGTCCAAAAAGTTCTCAATGTCTTTTAATGTGCAGGTTTGAACATCACTTAAAGTCCGCTCCTTTATATAAAGCAGAACCATGACTACAAGATTGTTTATTACGTCAAAATCGCCATGAAACATTTTTCTGATATCGTCCGGATAACTCGTAATCGTGATACTTCGGACAATATCAATAAACTTCATTCTGTTTTGAAAATCTATAAACAATTCTTTAATGTCAGAACGAAGCATTCTTCTACCTCTCGCTTAACAATGTATATGGTATTATTTCTTGCGGAATCAACTTGTTACGTTCAAAGACATTCCTCAAAAAAGCTTTTTCTTCCGAAGAAAAGACATCCAGTAAATCATCAAAAACCATTCCTTCTTTTTTTGATGATGGGCTATCTTCCAATTCAATATTCCTTGCTGCTTCTATCATCTTTTTATATCCCGGAGAAAAAAGAGATATTTCCAATGAATCATTTACTTCTCTGGTTCGTCTAAAAATGTCAAAACCTTCTCTGTCTATATCCCCCCAATAAAGAAAATGAACGGAAGGATTTCCCATGAATTTAACATACTCAACCAAAGCACCCTGTTTCTGCGAAACTTTATTGCCATTTCCATACACAACACCGTCAATGGCTACCCCGAAAAGAGTTTGATAATGATCTTCAAACATACAACGACGAATATTAAACCAGATATCTTTGTTTTCGCATATTAATAATGTCATTTTTTCTTTTCGTTCCGGAATATAATCGTGAAAACAGTATTCCGGCGTATCATAGAATTTCAATTCATTTTCTGTGATTTGCAGATTACGAAGCAACGATTTCACATTGCTGTCATCCAATACTTTCTCGCGCCCAAATATCTCAAAAGAACGTTCTTTTCTGGAAACTGCTTCCGATTTGCCCCCTGAGAATAAATACGCATTCAGATTTTCAATCAAATCCTTGTTGTTTACAAATACCTCCGGATATTTCGACAGATACCCGCTCTTCAAAAGAATCGGATGTAATTTCTTTATCTGGCTTAGTGCATCGCTATAATCATCCCCCGCCATAACAATCCGATATTTGTTGTACAAAGGAAATTTATTATTTCCTTTCTTACCGGAGTTTTTAACCGGTTCCAAAGCACCATCATTTATTAGATCTTCAACAGACGAAAATAAAAGCTCAGTATTGGAAAAACTAATTCCAAATAACTTCGCCATTTCTTCGATTGTTATGATTTTTCTTTCAAATTCGGATAGTTTCTTTTGCAAATTCATAAACCAATTCCTGTTAACTTTTTCGATGTTTTCATGTAAATCGATACCAGACTCACCGCACATGCCATGATGAATCTATCATGGAACACCTGCGTTTTCTTTACCGTTAATGTCGGATACTGTGCATTGAAATTTGCGGCATCTGTATTAGTCAGCCTTATCTCCTTTAAATTACTATAACTCGCTTCCAATTCTCAGCCCTCAATCCAAAACCTTTTTCATAATTCAATTATATCTGATATCTTTGAACATTCAATGATCAAAATATCAGAAATCCGCTTCTAGAGCGGATTTCATTGATTTGCAATCTATATTCATCTAAAGAGTTCATCGGAAGTTATTATAGCCTGAATATTCCCAGAATACGATGATTCCTCAACCTCATACGTCGTTATTAATGTTGAATGTATCGCATATTTTGTCTTTGTCGAAATCCTCAAATCAGATATTCTCCTTCGCATAGCTTTATCAAAAGCCAAATCCGGAGAATAATTGGATTCGCTATATTTCATTTCACATACATTTATAACTTGATCTTTTCTGACAATTAATAGATCTATCTGTGATCCCTGAATTCCTTTTTCGGAGTCTGCATCGCATCTCCATGAATTTACATCCGTTTGAACACCCGCTATTCCTAGCGCATTCTTTATTTGTGGAATATGTTCTAAACATACTCTCTCAAATGCCACTCCACTCCATGCGTTCACTTCACCGGAATTACTTGCACTTTTCCAGTAGTTCTCGTCATATCTATTTGTTTTCAAAAATCTGTTATAAAACAATGTGTAGTTATCTATCAACTGATAAAGCGAATTTTTGCTTGCTGCGCCAAAAGGAACATATTTCCTTATAAATCCACAATTCTCCAATTCTTTAAGTTTCTTTGTTAGTTCACCGGAACTTGGAATTCTCGTTTTTTTGCATATTTCATCTCTGGTAATTCCCTTTTTTACATTGCAAAGTGCTTCGATAATCTTGATATATTGTTCCGGTTTGTTAAATAAAGCACGATAAAGATTATTATATTCATCCTGCAACGGAGCGCCTTCCTTAAAGAAAAGATCGTCAACATTTTGAGGAAGACTCTTTCCTTTTTTTAAAAGACTCCAATAAAAAGGTACACCTCCAAGAATCATATAGCATTGAACTATCTGATGGCGGTTGAATTTTATATTTTTCGAAGCCAAATACTCTTCGCATTCTCCCAATGTAAATGGTTTAAGATTTATTCTGACAGTAATTCTATTATGTAATCCACCTTTCGAATTAACGATATTATCCATCATCCAGTATGTTGCTGATGCACATACAATAAGAATTACATCTTTTTCCTTGCGTGCCGTCACCCATCCGTTCCAAAAGCTCTCAAGTGCAGAGATTAGTTCACTGCCCTTCGTATCCATCCAGGATAACTCATCTATGAATATTACCTTCTTCTTATCCTTAGATTTTTTTATTATTTCTTTTAAACAGTCAAATGCTTCGTACCACGATGATAGTTCGTTTTTCGGCTTGAATCCTGCTTCTGAAAGTGATTTTGAAAACTCTTCGAGTTGCGTTTTCTTTCTGGCAGACTTTATTATAGAATCGGTGCTGATTCCCGTATGTTGAAATGTAAACTTATAATCAAAACTTTCTCTTATTAAGAATGTTTTTCCGACACGGCGTCTTCCAAAAACAGCCACAAATTGAGACTCATCCTCTTTCAAAAGCGACTGTAACAATTTTTGTTCTTCTACTCTACCTACCATAATCATTCTCCATTTCTTCCAAATCCTATAATTTATTAAAGTTTTGGAAGTTTTCTATGGCATAATTCTATAATAAATGATACTTACTTGTCAAATGCAAAAACTTCCAAATTTCGAATTTTTTATCGAATTTGGAAGTTTTTCTAATCTTCTTAAAAAGAACCATAGCCTGCCCTTTTTCATCCTGACAGAATTTCCGTTCTTTCTGCTACCTATACATAGCGCTTATTATACAAACGGCATAGTAAGTTTTACTGAAATGTTATCAGTCCGGCTGCTGGCCGTCATGCGCTTTCCATGCACATTTTGTTATCTGCATATCTGTAAACACTGCTTTGAAGGATGATTCTTCCGGGCTACATGCATAAATACCGAAGCAGACCTTGCCGGCTCCTTCCCACATATGGCAAACTCTCATCTGAGTAAACTCTTTTCCGTCCTGTGAACACTCAATACAATAGTCGTCTTCTCTTCTGCTGAAACGGTACCACATAGTCTTGATATCTGCGGGAATCGCCGTTGTCGCCCAGTCGGAATATCCGTAGTTTGTGACGACCGATCCGAGATGCTGAAAAGATCCGTTTTCATATTCCACAGAACCTTTCAGCCAGTTTTCCGAATCCAGATACATGACGATACCACACTGGTCAAAGCGATGGTGACTTTCAGTAAAATCCGTCTTCACGATAAAAGAGAAATACTTCTCATCCGTCTCCATCTGCAATACCGGAGCATTATCATTGCGAAAATGATAATAGGTTCTCTGCCACAGGTCAGTATTCGGAACAGTTGTAATCTCGATCCTATTTTCACTGATCTTGTAATCAGCAGGTTCTCTGGTCCATTTCATATTATCGATATTCATTTTTCCTCCTGCAAAAGCTCTGCTTCTTTCAATATTAGTTACCAAATGGAGCCTACGGGATTCGAACCCGTGACCTCAAAAATATCCGAAGGATGTTAAAAATATCCAAAGGATGTTAAAAATATCCAAAGGATATTTTGCTCTGCAGAAATATCTTTCCGATAAATTGTTCCGCATTTATTCTTCTGCTTTCTTTTCTTTCAGAATCGGTTTTGCCACATGAACATTAAAAAATTCGATTAACGGTCCCATAAAGAACGCCGTGATAATGGTTCCGATACCCGCTATAGTGGGAATCTTTGAAAGCATTCCACCGGAAATCAGAAATAACACACATCCGGCCAGTACACATACTAAATCCGTAATGATTCTCACATATTGGAATTTCCCCTTTTTCCATGTATTCACAATAATCAATGCGATTGCGTCGTAGGTAGATACACCAAGGTCGGCCGTCATATAAAATGCCGAACCGAAACAGATAATGACTACGCCGACTACGAGGCAGGCGATTCGAACCGGGATGGACGGATCAACAATCAATGTCTTTAAGAAATCATAGGTAAACTGCGTGATATACCCAAGCAAAAACAAATTGATGAATGTTGCGATTCCGATGTAGTGTCTGTCAAAAATCAATGCAAACAATAAAAGAACCGCATTGGTTATTACATAAAGCGTTCCGAACTTGATCGGAATAAGCGAATCCAGTCCTGCCATGAAGGACTGGAACGGGTCAACGCCAAAGGCTGCGATTTTAAAAATAGCAACACTTACGGCGCAGATGATTACACCGAAAGCAGACATTGCTATTCTTTTTCCAAGATTTTTCTTCTTCATAGTGTTACTCCGTAAGTGGACCAGTGGGCAAGCCTGTAAAATCAGCGATTAAGGCTACGCCTCATCTCGATAAACCGCGATTTGTCATCGTCTATAAAACTGAAAGTTATGAATTCATCTGCTTTATTACAATAATTTATTCATTCGTATGCATTCAAAATTTCCGCTTTTTATGATTTTATCGTTTGTTTTTCTGAAACCTATTTTTTCATAAAACGGAACAACTTCCAGGCGACTATCTATGATTATCTCGTTATAACCCAATTCCTTAATCCATTCTTCCGAAGCATGAACCACAAACACACCAACATGTCTGTTACGATATTCAGGTAAAACAACTAATCGTCCAAGTATAACTATTTGGGGTTCAACTTCGTAAAACCGACAGGTAGCAATTGGATATCCATCATAAAGGCCTACTATATAATTCGTATCTCCAAAATCATGTTCGTCAAACTCTTCTTGTAAAGAAATATGATGTTGGCGATTCATCCCCTGAATTCTTACAGAATATGCCCCTGTTTTTTGCCATTCTTCTTTTGCTCTGATTATACTTAAGTTTAGATAAAACGAAATTAATTTCAGATAACTAAACTCATTAGGGCAACACTTTAGAAAGCTTTCGTAATCCTCAAGAGAAAACTCCCAAAACAGTTTAACATCATAAGGACCATCATTACAGGCGCCGAGTTTTTTATTAGTTTGAAGTTGTGCCAAAGCAGCACAATACTTTTCAAAGTTTAGTCCAAATTGCTCCGCGGATTTTTTGTACTCTTCATGGTTTTGATTGTCAGAAAAAAATTCTTCAAACCACATTCTTACAGTTCCATCAGGATCCGAACAATCCTCATATCCTACTTCCTTCATCTTTTTTATATAATTATTACCAAATATAGTTTTATTCATATTCTCCATTTTGTTTTCAATAATAATTCAGGATTATTTGGTTTCCAAATTTTTTTAATAATCTAATCCAATTCCTCTCGAATGAAAGATCTCATAACTATGCATTTTTTATGCATCTTTCATAAAAATCTCTTTATTTTTTATATTCTGGTTTAATCTATTAACAATCTGAGCATTCGATCATTACTACCTGGGCCTTCTCCCTATTCGTGTTCCCAATTTTTTATTTCATTGACCAAGCCGTCTAAATTATAAAAGTAAAGACTGTGTCCACCGTCT
>Ga0247611_10007931_pt1 | contig 13198 bp, 12 predicted proteins | sample 177DNAGHGhighgp2_FD_192422 | JGI IMG/M metagenome (GOLD analysis project Ga0247611, IMG submission 192422) | Sheep rumen microbial communities from Palmerston North, Manawatu-Wanganui, New Zealand - 1770 DNA GHGhigh gp2 | ecosystem: Host-associated > Mammals > Digestive system > Stomach > Rumen... | reverse complement strand
GGATGTTGGCGTATTTGGTGCCGACAAGAGAAAGAATCTCGATATCCTCAGGGACCTTTAAGCCGACATCGGTAGCGGCATTCTCGATAGCGGCCGCGATGGAGTCACGGTAAGCGATGAAGTAGCCTTTCTTGTTGTTCTGAAAGTATTCATAGAAATCGTGATATGTGCGGGTGTAGGAATCGTCGCAGTTGATGACGTTATATTTCTGGCCGATTCTCTCATGGGTCTCTATGAAGGACTTTTCGTTTCTCGAAAGGAGACGGCCGCCATCATGGACATGGACGAAGGTCATCTGCTTGTTTCCGCCCTTCTGATAATAGGACTCGATGAATTTAGAAAGGACATCCTCGTATGAGAAGAGAATGGAACCGACCTTGTCACCGATGATCTTCTTATTGATGACGATGGTTGGAACGCTGTAGGAATTGATCTTCATGACATCTTCGGCATCAAGCTCATCATCAAAGATGATTGCGCCGTCAACGTGGGAGGTGATGACTTTCTCAATCATTGAGAGAGCTTCTTCGCGGGAGTGTGATGTAGTGAATAAGGAAAGGACGAAGCCCTTCTTCTTCGCGACATCGGAGATGCCAGCGAGAAGGTTAGAAATATAAACGTAGTTGGCGTTAGGGATGATGACGCCGATATTGGTCGATTTGTTGGTGGCAAGGGCCTGGGCGAGGCCACTTGGCTTATATCCAAGGCGTTTGATGGTCTCTTCGACGTTGAGACGGGTGGCCTCAGTGACATTGCCTTGCTTATTGATAACACGGGAGACGGTAGCTAAAGAAACTCCGGCTGCTTGAGCGACTTGATAGATGGTTACACGGTCCTTGGTATTCATGAGTTTTCCTCCAAGATGACTCCATTCTAAAAAGAAAAAAGATATTAAACAATGAAAATATTTTCATAAGCACGTCAAAACATTTTCAAAAGGCAAAAATGCTCGACTATTGCTATGCAAAGAGAATTCGGTAATTGAGTATCGAATTTCATACACTTGTTATATTTTCATAATTTCACTTTCGTTACGTAGAGAATTTTCAAGTGTATTTCATCTATTTACATAAGAAAAGCGGGGTTATTCCCCCGCCTTATCTACGTTTCTTAATTAACGAACGAAGAAATCTTCGCCTTCCTTGAATGAAGGATCGTCATCAAGGAGGAAAGCCTCTTTCTCAGAGCCTTCGAACTTAAGCTCGATTGGGCTAAGGACTTTGACGTCGTTATTGATGTTCTTGATGACCGCAGCATGATAAACGCTTCCGTCATAAAGGACGGTTCCGTCCAAGGCCACCACCACCATTGAGCCTTCTTTGATGCCTTTTAAGCTTGAGACGGTCTCGTAGGTCTTCTCGCCGCACTGAAGTTTGAGGATGAGGGCTTTCTCATCAAGAGGGTGTTCCTCGGTTGATAAGACTTTAGCGACGCGATATCCGGAATCTTTGGTTTCTGGAAGAGCGGACAAACCTTCTCTTTCTAAGAGAGAATTAATGACTTCAAGGAGTTTGGCGTCTGGTGTGAAGATAGCGCCGTTGGCTTTGATTTTAAGAACATCGTCGATATGGAAGATGTTATAGCCAACAAGCTTGTCATTCTCGCCATATAAGGCAACGACATCATGATGGGCCTCGCTCTTAAGGACTCTCGCCTCAGGATCGATGACGATGATGAGTACGTCTTTAAGGGCTTGGTGATTGTAGAAAAGTCTATACATAGGTCTTCTCCTTACTTCTTATATATTAAGCGATAGATTGGTTTTCCTTCGTTTCTGAAGTTTCTTTCGTATTCGCTCATAGCGTCATTTTCCTCGTCAAAACGATAATCTTTTTCATCTACGAGGTTAATGAAGGCCGTTCCTTCAACCTCTTCTTTGGTGAATTCATAGAGGCCAACGTTGTCGGTCTTCTGACGGAGCTCCCCTCCTTTTTCAAGGAGAGTGAGATAAGTTTCTAAACGAGGTTTTGCAGTGAGCCTTCTTTTTGAATGCCTCTTCTTTGGCCAAGGGTCAGAGAAGTTAAGGTAGATGACCTTGAAGGCTTCCTTTGGGAGGAACTCATAGACCTTGTCGAAATCCTGATAGACGATCTTGACGTTGGTGAGTTCTTTCTCAACGATCTTCTTCGCTAGAGTACCTAAGGAAGAGACATCACGCTCAACCGCGAGATAATGATTGGATGGGTTTCTCTCTGCGAGAGACACGATGAAATCGCCTTTACCTGAGCCAATCTCAAGATAGAGAGGGGCGCCTTCAAAGAAAGCCTTATCCTCGAAAGGAATAGACAAGGTTATTTCCTCATGCTCTTCGATGAAAGGAAGGGCCCATTTCTTAAAACGTGATCTCACTTAAGTGTTCCTAATGCGAGGATCGCCCTGGCGTAGATGGCGATGTCTTTGATGAAGTCTTCGATGTAGATGTATTCGTCTGGGGAATGCATGTTGCCTGGGTGGTTTGGCCACTCAGCACCAAAAGCGACCGTATTAGGCGCTTCTTTGGCATAGGTGCCTCCACCGATCGCAAGAGGTTTTGCGAAGAGCTTGTGGGCGCCTTTCTTGTAGGCTTTCATAAGAGTGCTGACAAGAGGTGACTTCTTATCAAAGATAAGGAGCTTGCTCTCACCTTTCTTGGTGAGCTCTAAGCCTGTGGCTTCTTTGAATTTGGCGATGAGTTCCTCTGGTTTGGCTTCTTCGCCATAACGGAAGTCGATGGTGAAGGTAAGCTTCTTGCCATCGTAGTTGACGATACCATAGCTATAGGTGGCTTCTCCAAGCTCTTTGGAGTTGTTATATCCACCGAAGGATTTACCATGGCAGTCCTTCATGGCTTTGGCGGCCTTAGAAAGGACTTCGAGCTTATAGAATTCACCAAGGGTTTCGAAACAAGTGACCATGGCGTTCTCACCGATTTCTGGGGTGGAAGCGTGGGCGGTCTTGCCAGAGAATCTGACCATTAAGAGGGCGGAATTGTCAGTGATTTCGCATTTGATGGCCTTCTCTTTGAGGTATTTGACGAACTTGGCGTCTGGTTTCAAAGTGACGAGGACATAGTCACAGACGGCATTGACGACGACACCGCCGTTCATGGCGATGACTGGTCCTAATTCGCCTTCAAAGGAAGCATCGTAACGGGTGATGCCCTTCTCGGCGTAGATAAGAGGCCAATTGGCGTCAGGTGTGAAACCAAATCTTGGAGCCTCTCCCTTGTATTCGTTGAAGTAATAGTTCAAGCAGGATGAGCCACGTTCCTCATCGCCACCGCTGACGATCTTGACGCGGAAGCCTTTGAGGAGGCCTTCATCTTGAAGAAGCTTAACGGCCCATAGGGAGGCAAGAAGCGGTCCCTTATCGTCGCAAGCGCCTCTGCCATAGATGACGCCGTCTTTGATTTCAGCGCCAAAAGGCTTGTGGGTCCATTTGCCACTAACTGGGACAACGTCGCTATGGCCATAGATGCCAACGAGCGGTCCTTCGGTGCCAACGGTGATCTCTGTGCAATAACCATTGATGACCTTGCTCTTCCAACCGAAGTTGGAACCGAGTTTGGCGAAATACTCTAAGGCTTTTTTAACGCCTAAGCCATAAGGCGCTCCTTCACCGATCGTCATCTCGTCATAGACGCTGTTGATGCGGATGAAGTCTTGAAGGGCTTTGACGGCCCCTTGTTCATAGGATTTTGCTAATTTGTCGAAGTTCACTCTTTCTCTTCCTCTCTATCGTCGCTTCTGAATCTCTTTGCGACGAACATCGTTCCTTTACCAAGAGCTGGTGTGACGATACCAGCCAAGGTTGCCTCTCCTAACATGCCAAACAAGATAATGATCGCAACAAACACAGTGATTCCTCCCGCGAATGGGCTTTCACTCGATAAGAGCCCATAGGTTTCGTTAGGGAAGAAGATAAATAGCGATCCAAACACAAACACCGTATGCATAACGGTAAAGGCGAAGGAGAGCAAACCCACAATAAGTGGGTTCCCGTATAGTTTAGAATTTTTGTGCAGCATATCAAAGAACAAACCGCTCAAAAAACCAAATAAGGCTCTTGGAAGGACGCTGATCCATGGCCAAACGAAGAGGGCGTCAAAGGTTCCGGCTGGCATCGTGGTCGCTTTGATGAGTGAGCAAACACCCATGGCGATACCAAATAAGAGGCCTTTTCTCCAACCAAAAAGGTAAGCCCCGAGGAGGACTGGAAGATGGAGAAGGGTAAAGCTGATGAATGGGAGAGTGATCATTCCGACATATGGAACGAAAGTCATGGCCGCGATGATCGCGACGAAAATCGCATCGACTGCGATATCTTTAACTGTTATTTTCATTTTGATTATTTCCTGTTCTTAAGATTGATTGCTAAAAGCCCTTCCATAAGAAGGTCTTTGTCATAGATGAATTCTGGAAGTTCATCTTTCACGTATTCGGCATTGCCGCCCGTGAGGATTCTGGTGAGCTTATGGCCCACCGCTTTTTCATATGCTTCAGCGAAACCGCGGACCTGGTATATGGTGCCGTTAATGATTCCGCTTGCCATACAATCCACAGTGTTTTTGCCGTAGATTTTTGCTTTTTTCGAGAGCGAAATCTCTGGCAAAGCCGCTGTCCCATTAGAGAGAGCGTCAAGCGAAAGCCTCATGCCTGGAGCGATCGCAAGGCCTGAATAAGCGCCATCATCATCGATAAGAAGATATTTGCTCGCGGTGCCTAAGTCGGCAATGAATAGCGAGTTACCATACCTCTCTTTGCCTCCCACCGCATCAGCGATGAGATCGGCGCCGACCTCAGATGGATTGTCGACGCGCATCTTAAGCCCGTTCTTAAGTCCAGGGCCAATGACCTTAGCCTTCACATTGAAGAGCTTTTGGCTAAGGCTCGTAAGAATCGTCCCGATGGAAGGGACAACCGATGAAATGATTACTTCATCGATTTCGCTTAGTTCGATATCGAGGGATTGAAACATCAAAAGAAGGCGAGCACGGGTTTCGTCCTCGCTGCGTTTGGTGTCACTATCCATCAAATAGGAATTAAGCAGTTTGTCATCGGCGAAAAAGCCGAAGTCTGTCAGGGTATTCCCGACGTCAATTGCAAGTAACATTTGGTCTGTCTCCGCTCCGCTCCAAACCTTTTTGGTAGCGGGCAAGGCTATTCTACAACAAAAAACGCACCCATGGGGTATTTTTGGGTGCGTTATTTAGTCAAAAGTTTAGGCAACGACAATGTTGAGGATTCTTCCTGGGACGTAGATGATCTTTTTGATCTCGTGTCCGGCTAAGAAGGATTGAACTTTCGCCGACTCGTTGGCTTTGGCCATGACCTCATCCTGAGTGGCTTCTTTAGAGACCTCAATGACGTCACGCATCTTGCCATTGACGGAGACGGCTAATTTGACGGTCGTGAGAGTGATGGCTTTCTCGTCGTAGGTTGGCCACTTCTCATAGGCGATCGACTCCTTGTGACCAAGAAGCGACCACATCTCCTCACCGGCGAATGGGCAAACGCATGAGAAGAGTTTGACGAAGCCTTCTAAGTAGGATTTGTAGAGGCTTTTCGCTTTATAGCAGTCATTGACGAAGACCATCATCTGGCTGATAGCGGTATTGAAATCGAGGTTCTCGAAGTCGGTGCTCACCTTCTTGACGAGGAAGTTATATGAGTAATCGAGCTCATGGGAATTCTCTTCTGAGATCATCTTTGTGTATGGCTCTTCGCTTACGAGACGGAAGGCTCTTTCGATGAAACGGGTCGCACCGTTAAGGGATTCGGTGGACCATGGCTTCATCTCGTTAAGAGGGCCAGCGAACATCTCGAAGAGACGTAATGAGTCCGCACCATTGGAGTTGACGATATCGTCAGGATTGACGACATTGCCACGGGACTTCGACATCTTCTCGCCATTGGAGCCAAGGATCATGCCTTGGTGATAGAGCTTCTGGAATGGCTCTTTGCATTTGACGATGCCGATGTCATAAAGGAACTTATGCCAGAAACGGGCATAGAGAAGATGGAGAACGGCGTGTTCTTGGCCACCGACATAAATGTCGACTGGGAGCCAGTGCTCGATAAGAGCAGGATCGGCCATCGCTTTATCGTTCTGTGGGTCGATATAGCGGATGTAGTACCAAGAGGAACCTGCCCACTGCGGCATGGTGTTGGTCTCACGGAGATATTCTTTGCCATCGATTGTTGGCTTAAGCCAAGCATCTGGGGCTTTCGAAAGAGGAGGTTTGCCATCTTTGGTTGGCTGATAGTCATCAAGCTCAGGAAGGACGAGAGGAAGCTGATCCTCTGGGATTGGGTATTCTTTGCCATCCTTATCCTGCATCATTGGGATTGGTTCGCCCCAATAACGTTGTCTCGAGAAGATCCAGTCACGGAGTTTGTAATTGACGACTTCTTTGCCTGCGCCAAGCTCAACGAGTTTCTTGGTGATGGCGGCCTTCGCATCGGCGATATTCATGCCGTTAGCGAATTCGCTATTCATATGTGGGGCATCATCGACCATGGCCTCTTTGGAGATATCTCCTTCAAGGACCTGGATGATTGGGAGGTCATGTTTCTTAGCAAAAGCGTAGTCTCTCGTATCATGGGCAGGAACGGCCATGACAGCGCCGGTTCCATAGGAACCAAGGACGTAATCGGCGACATAGATCGGGATGGATTTGCCGTTTATTGGGTTGATGGCGGTCGCACCAAGATAGACGCCGGTCTTCTCTTTCTCAAGGGAAGTTCTCATGAGGTCGCTCTTTTTAGCGGCGTCACTCACGTATTTCTCCACTGCTTCTTTTTGCTCAGCACTAACGAGTTCCTTAACGAGAGGATGCTCTGGGGCAAGGCAGCAATAAGTGCAGCCAAAGAGGGTATCGACACGGGTTGTGAAGACATCGAAGTGGGTATCTTTGCCTTCGATATTGAAACGGATCTGGACACCGGTTGAACGGCCGATCCAGTTGCGTTGCATCTCTAAAGTGCTCTTTGGCCAATCTAAGCCTTCGAGGTCTTTCTCAAGGCGGTCAGCGTAAGCGGTGATTTTGAGAATCCATTGGCGCATTGGCATACGGATGACTGGGAAGCCACCGCGTTCGGATTTGCCGTCGATGACCTCTTCGTTAGCGAGGACGGTGCCAAGCTCTGGGCAATAGTTGACTGGGATATCGTCGACATAGGCAAGGTCATGCTTATACATCTGGAGGAAGATCCACTGGGTCCACTTGTAGAAAGATGGATCGATGGTGGCGATTTCCTTGCTCCAGTCATAGGAAAGACCCAAGGTCTTAATCTGCTCTTTGAAGTGAGCGATGTTCTTACGGGTGAAGCCTTCTGGGTGCTCGTTGTTCTTGATGGCGAATTGCTCAGCAGGAAGACCGAAAGCATCCCAGCCCATTGGGTGAAGGACGTTAAAGCCCTGCATCCTCTTCATTCTGCAAAGGATGTCAGTAGCGGTATAACCCTCAGGATGTCCGACGTGAAGTCCTTGTCCGGATGGATAAGGGAACATGTCGAGGGCGTAGTATTTTGGTTTTGAGAAATCATGGACGTCGCATTTGAAAGTCTCATGCTCGTCCCAGTATTTGGCCCACTTCTTCTCGATTGAGCCATGGTCGTATGACATATGGTGTCCTCCCACTAGGAAGCGAGAGAATGGTAGATCTTGAGGTACTCGTTAGCGGAGTTCTTCCAGCTATGGTCGCACTTCATCGCATTCTTCACGCAAGTCCAGAAAGCCTTCTTATCGGCGAAAAGCTCTCTAGAGAGACCTACGGCATAGCCGAGGCCTGAATCATTATAATCATTGAAACCGATTCCGTCAGCCACTTTCAGGTTGTCTTTGTTGTAACCAACAACGGTGTCGGCTAAGCCACCGGTGAAGCGGACGATAGGAAGCGTGCCATAACGCTTGGCAATCATTTGGGAGATTCCGCATGGCTCGAAGAGGGATGGCATGAGGAAGAAATCGCATCCTGCATAGATCTTATGGGCGATGGCGTCGTTATAGCCGATATAGATGCCACAGGTATCTGGGTATTCGCGTCTTAGCTGCTCGCACTTCTGCTCAAGCTCATATTCGCCTGAGCCAAGGATGACAAGGGAGGCCCCCATTGCCAAAGCACCTCTCATGTTGTTGATCATGATGTCGATGCCTTTTTGCCAAGAGAGGCGTGAGACGAGGCCATAGACTGGTCCGCCTCTATTCGTGATATGGAAGGAATCAAGAAGGTCTTTTTGGTTTGCCTTTTTGCCTTCTTTCACGGTTTCAACGTCAAAATTCTTAGCAATTCCTTTGTCTTTTGCTGGATCCCACTCCTCGATATCGATGCCATTTGCGATACCAAAGAAGTCGTAACGCCTAAGTTCAAGGTCTCTATCTAAGCCCTGGCCCTGCTCAAAGGTGAGAAGCTCATTCCTATGGGTTGGCGAGACGGTTGTGATCTTGTCGGCGAAGACGATGCCGGCTTTGAGGGTGCTGACAAGACCTTCTAAACGGACGCGGCCAGTGTCATAGAGGTCGTCGCTCAAATTAAAGAAATCGTTTAAGTAGAAACGGTCGAGATAGCCTTTGAAGGCTGGGTTATGGATGGTGAGGACGCTCTTCATGTCTTTGTAGAAAGCGTCTGCTGGTTTCTCCTCTTTGAGGAGGCAAGGCACCATCGCGGTTTGCCAATCGTGGACATGGACGATATCCGCTTTGAACTTGAGATGCTTAAGAGCGGCCTTAGCAGCTAAAGCGAAATAGGCGAATCTTTCGCCATCATCGTCATAGCCATAAAGATGGTCGCGATAGAAATAAGCGTCATTCTCGACGAGGTAGAAAGTCACGCCGTCGATCTTGGTTTCGTAGAGGGTCGTATCCTGTTGCCTCCATGACATCTTCACTTTGTAAGAGCCCTTACAGGTGGTTTTGAGTTTCTTTCTTTTGATGGAGCCATAGTAAGGAATGAGGACGATGACTTCGTTCCCTTCCTTCACGAGCTCTTTGCTTAAAGCAAAAACAACGTCGGCGAGGCCGCCCGATTTGCAAAGGGGGTTGCTTTCGCTGGCAAGCATTGCGATCTTCATACTTTCGCTCCTTGCTTGATGTAGATGACATCATCCTTGTCGCCTTGGATCTTGTGGCGGGAGGCGACGGTGCTGTACTTATCGATGACGACGTCGCTCACAGCGCTATTCTCTTCGAGAACGCAGTTGCTAAGTACGATGGAACGCTGGACCTTCGCGCCTTTCTTGACCTTGACGCTACGGCAGATGATGGAATCCTTGACGGTTCCTTCGACGACGCAGCCATTGGAGACGAAGCTATTGGAGACTTCGCTTTCAGTGCCGTAGATGGCTGGCGGGGTGTCATGGGTACGGGTGAAGATTGGCCAATCTCTCTTGAAGAGAGCTTCGTATGGTTTTCTATTAAGAAGCTCGAAAGAATATTCGACGTAATGGGCGAGGCTATCGAATCTTCTCGCATAGCCCTTATAAGGGACGCAATGGATCTTCGTTTTGATGAAATCGTTCCTCGCGATGGCTGGGAGATATTCGGCGATGCCCCAAGAGGAATCGACGCGGTTGCCATGGTTGATCATTTCAACGAGGGTCTCGCGGTTGATGATCCAGATCTGGAGGGAGACTTTGGCTTTCTTGACGTCGCCTTTGTTCTTATGGGCGTCTTTGAGATAGCCATCCTCATCGATGTCTAAAACATGAGCGCCAATGAATTCCTTGTTGGCGTCATCGATCTCTTTGTAGACGATGGTGATCTTCTCCCCTCTTTCCTCGTGCTCTTCGATGAATGGGCGGAGGTCAATCGAGGCGACGATCTCTGGGGCTTGGAAAACAAGGATTGAGGCATTGCTTTCATAAAGGACCCAATCGTTCTCTTTGATGTTATTGATGTCGGTGTTGTAGGCAGGGTTAAGGATACCTTTTTCGTTATAGAAGACGGTGTCTCTTCCCGTCTTGGTGTTATTGACCCAAGACATCATGTTTCCCATGTGTTTAAGCAGGGAACGCTGATGATTTTTGACTAAAACGCTGACGTTTTGAATGCCGGAATTGGTGAAGTTCGACATCGCGAAATCCATGAAGGCGTACCTGCCAAGGAAGGAAGTCGAAGCCAATGGCCTATTGGAGGTGAGCTCGCCAAGCTCTGGTGAGTTATGGCAATTGAGAAGGGCAATAATCTTGTTCATATTATCTACCTGCCTTTTCGTTGACGACGAGGGCGATGCCGTCTTTCTCGACGTTCACTTTCTCGCCTTTTTCGATGAGGGTGTTCGGACCGATGATGGCATCGGTGACCACCGCATTCTGGTCGATGAAGGCGCCATTCATGACGACGGAATTGGTGACCTTCGCGCCTTCTTCGATGACGACGTCACCCGAGATGACGCTATGATCGACTTCGCCAAGGATGATTGAGCCTTGGTTGATGAGGGAATCTTTGACTTTGGCGGTCTTGCCGATGAATTGAGGGGTGCCGTGGATGTCTTCGCTAAGGATCTTGTTGTTTCCTTGGACGGTATAGATATTGATATCAGGGTCTCCTGAAAGGAGAAGGTCCATGTTCGCCTGGTGGAGGGAGGAAATGGTTCCGACGTCTTTCCAATATCCGTGGTATGTGTAGGCGACGAGCTTCTTCTTGTTCTTGAGCATCGTTGGGATGATGTTCTTGCCGAAGTCGTGGTCGCTATCTTCTAAAGCGTGATCCTTGATGAGGTAATCGCGGAGGGTCTTGTAGGTGAAAATGTAGATACCCATCGAAGCGAGGTTGCTGATCGGTTTCTTTGGTTTCTCGACGAACTGGACGATGTTGTCGTCTTTGTCGGTCACGAGGATGCCAAAGCGGGAAGCTTCTTCCATTGGGACTGGATAGACGCTGATCGTGCAATCCGCGCCTTTGTCGATATGCTTTTTAAGCATCTCGTTATAAGTGCAGCTATAAATGTGGTCGCCTGAAAGGATAAGGACGTATTCAGGTTTGACTCTTTCAAGCCAATCGAGGTTCTCGTAGATGGCGTCTGCGGTGCCTGCGTACCAGCTCGAACCTTCCTCAGTCTGCTTTGGGGTGAGGACGGATGTGACGCTTCTGACTCCGTTAAGGCCCCACTTCTCGCCGTTTCCGACGTAGGTGTTAAGTTCACTCGACTCATACTGAGTCAAGACGCTGACGGCATTGATGCCGGTATGCGCGCAATTTGAAAGCGGAAAATCGATGATTCTGTACTTACCGCCATAACTGACGGCCGGTTTCGCCACCTTCTTGGTCAACGCCTGAAGACGGGTGCCTTTGCCACCAGCGAGAATCATCGCGGCTAGTTTGGTGCTCATATGTTCCCTCCGAACATGTTGTTGTTACGAATATATTAACATATATTGCCGGCTCCATGAGGGTGAAATACATGAAAATTTCTGAAAAGGAGAAAAAGTTTGCCATACGTTAGTATAGGTGGTATATTTTAATCCGCGATTTCTCGCAGCAGAGGTGAAAACTATGTCAAGAAAATGCCCAATTTCCGGTAAAGGCCCAATGAGCGGCAACAACAGATCCCATTCCGTCAGAGCGACCCGTCGTCGTTGGAATGTCAATATCCAGACCTACAAAGTCAACATCAATGGCAAGATGGTCGAAGTCAAGATGTCCGCTCGCGCTTATCGCACTCTCAACAAGTCGATCAAAGCCAAAGACGAAAAGGCTGAATAGTTTTTACTGTTTATTGATTATTGAAAAAGGCCCTGCAAAACGGGCCTTTTTTTGTTGTTTTCTTACTTAACTATCAGGTAATTGCTGATGGCGGATAAGAGCCAGGAAATGACGAGAAGGAAGATGATAATCCACTCGCTGAAGGCAAGGACGAATGGCTTTGGCCTTTTTAAGCTGGTGCCTCCATCTTCATCCACCACTTTCTCTAAACGGGCCCAGTCCTTTAAGCGGGGGTTAATAAGGATGAAGACCACGGAAAGAGCTAAGACGAATTGGATGATGGAAAGAACTAAGACTGCTGTCTCGCTTTCTCTCCCCTTACTTAAATTAAGGAAGAGGATGCCGTTCACGCTAGAAAGAAGAACCAAGCCTAAGCCCATCAAATAGAAACGGGTAAGGTGAATCTTCTCTCTTCCAGCGCTTAATGTATGAATCCTGATGACTAAGAAGATCATCACGACAGTGAGCAAAGCCGAAAGGATAAGTAAACCAATGAGGTCTGGCGATGCGTCATAGAAATTGACGAACATCGATGCGCTCACAAGAACCTCCGAGACAAGGAAAGCGATGAAGACGCTAAAACCACCGAGATGGTTTCTTTTCTTCTCAAAGGTCTCATATGGGAAATCAGTCAGGAAACTGAACTTCTTCTTATGGGTGACCACAAAGTTCGAAGAAGCAAGGATGAGATACAACAAAAAGATAATGACCGGAAGGACGATTGCTATGAGAGACAATTCGACATTAATCATTTATTAAGGATTTTAGCGGCCCTGATCTCAGGGGTTTCATCACCAAAGAGATAGGTTCCGGTGACAAGGATATCGGCGCCCGCTTTGATGGAAGCTGGGCCAGTTATGTCATTGATTCCGCCATCGACTTGGAGAAGGGCTTTTGAACCATGGGATATAATCATCGATTTGACATCGGAGATCCTTTCATAGGTCTCAGGGAGGAATTTCTGTCCGCCCCAACCTGGCTCGACGCACATGACGAGGATGAGGTCAACGTCATTGACGTATGGGAGAAGGGCGTTCGTTGAAGTATGAGGTTTTATTGCGATGCCAGCATATGCTCCGCCATCATGGATTTTCTTGATGGTTTCCCTGACGTCTTTCTCACTTGGGCAAGCCTCAAGATGGAAGGTGATGATGTTTGAGCCAGCTTTGATGAAATCATCGACCATTTCCCAAGGTTTCTCGATCATGATATGGGTATCATTAAGCATATTATGCTTATCGTGGACATCTTTGACAAAATCAACGCCGAAAGACTCATTCTTGACGAACTTCCCATCCATGACATCGATATGGATGAGAGGCGCCCCAATCGATTCAGCTCCGGCCATACCTTCCCTGATGTGGAAAGGCGTGCAGGCGAGTAGCGATGGGGAAAGGCATGGGGTTTTGATCACGAGTGCCATATTACTTAAAACCGAAGAGTCTTGCTAGAAGCCCCTTCTTCTCCTTGAAATTGTCCTTATCCGCGAAAGCTTTGAGGATATCCTCACGCATTA
>Ga0247611_10007930_pt1 | contig 13198 bp, 14 predicted proteins | sample 177DNAGHGhighgp2_FD_192422 | JGI IMG/M metagenome (GOLD analysis project Ga0247611, IMG submission 192422) | Sheep rumen microbial communities from Palmerston North, Manawatu-Wanganui, New Zealand - 1770 DNA GHGhigh gp2 | ecosystem: Host-associated > Mammals > Digestive system > Stomach > Rumen... | reverse complement strand
TTCGTAATTTTTAAACCTGATTTATCATATACATTTTGTTGGTTTTCTGCTTTTATTATTTTTGTTTCATTTTCTTTCGCAGTTTTGTATATATCCTGCGCCTGTACAGACGGATGATTTTCGGAATTTACATAAATTTTTTCTACATTCATGTTTTTGATTATATCTGCTGCTCCGCCTGAATGATCATTATCAAAATGGGTTATAATAATTGAATCCAAACCTTTTATTCCCTTATCTTTAAAATATTTAAGAATAAGTATTTCCGCTTGAGATTTTCCGCCATTATAACCGGCTTTTCCGGTATCTATCATCAAATATTTATTTTCGGGAGTTTTAATCATAAAGGCATCCGCATTTCCTACATCAAATGCCGTTATTTCAAGATTATGGTTTGGAACGGATATTGTTGAAAAAAGAAGTACAATAATTAATATGGGCAAAGATTTTTTCATAATCCTGTGCCATTTTTCACGAAATTCTTTATTAAAAAACAGAGTTATATTAATTAGTATCATATAATATATTATTATTTGAATCTGGTTTGGATGAGTGGTTTGCATTGTTGAATACGGCAAATTGCCCCAAAAATCCGAAATATTTACCAATAAAGTTATAAGAGGATTCAATATAAAATCAAAAGTCATACAAATAAAATTTGAAAGTGGCTGAATAATTGACAAAAGTGAACTTATAAAACCACCAAAACTTATAATAAAAAGAATAGGGACACTCATTATATTTGCAAAAACGGAATATATGCTTATATTGTTAAAATAAAATATTTGAATAGGAATTACCCAAAGTTGAGCAAAAATCGGAATAGTTATTGAACCTATAATCCAATTTAAAAGCCTGCTTTTATATTGAATTACATATGGAGTCATTACCAAAAGACCAAAAGTTACTATAAATGATAATTGAAAACCTACATCGTTTACATACATCGGGTTATAAATCAACATTAGAAATGCAACAAATGAAAGAAGTGATATACTATGCGCATCACGGTCTATAAGTTTTCCGATAAGAACAAATAATAACATTAAAGCGGCTCTCAGTACGGATGCACCTAATCCTGTCATTAAAACATAAGCTAAAACTGCTAAAATGCAAATACCGGTATTAATTTTGAATGGTACTTTGAAAAAATTCATTATTAAAAAGAAGAACGAATAAATAAATCCTACATTCATTCCTGAAGCTGCAAGTATATGTAATAAACCTGAGTTTACAAAAGATTGTTTTATATTCTTTGGCGGAGAAACTGCATCATCTCCAAATACTATTCCGCCTAATATCTCAAGATTCGGGGACATAAGATATTTGGAATGAACTTTTAGTATCTTTTCTCGGTAATTATTTATACCTTGCAAAATTTTTTCTACATTTGTATTATTCTCTGATAACTTTTCAAAACAAGGTATATCCAAATCTTTCATTGAATAAGGATTTCTACCATAAAACACAGCATAAGTATCAAAATTTCTCAAATAATTTCCATAATCAAATTGTGAAGGATTTCCTGCTTTAAACGGAGTTGAGAGCCTTCCACGAATCTTGTATGAATCATAAATTTGAAACTTTTCATCTGTGTTTAATGTTACTAATATTTTTTCGTTACGAAATTGTTTTACCATTCCGTCATATTCAATTTTATTGACATCAAAAACAAATTGTATTTTTTCATTATCTTTTTTCTGAGGTATTGTAACTATTTTGCCATATATAGTAGAATTAATCGGTGCTAAATCAAGAAGTTCATCAGTATCTTTTATTCTGAAAGAAGTATTTAATATTCCAAAATAAAAAATCAGCGCCCATATCATTATGACTTTAAACGGGAAAATATTTTTTATTGTTAAAAATATAAAAAATATTGTAAGAATTGCCGCAAATAAAACAGCATTATTACTAAGAACTCCGTAAAGAGCAAAAATATACACTCCGACTGATACAAACATTAAAATGTTTTTGTTTTGATAAATTGCAGAACAAATATCTCTAAACATAAACAAATTTTATCATATACGTAAAACATAGTAAAATTTATGTTTTATTTCATCTAACTGTTCAGTGTTCAATCAGCCTAATACATTTACCCCCCTCTTGTATTTACCGTTTAAACATGTATAATGGAATTGTCTTATAAAAGACGGGAGATATTTTAAATAATCGAACAAATGTTCGATAAAAATAAAGGAGAAAATAAAATGACAGTAACTATTGAAGATTCATGTATAGCTTGCGGCGCTTGCGAATCAATTTGTGACGCAGTATTCTCAGTAGAAGATAAGGCAGTTGTTAACGCAGCTAACATTGCAGGTAACGAAGATGCAGTTCAAGAAGCTGCAGGTGCTTGCCCTGTTTCAGCTATTATTGTTGAATAATAGGTAATAATATTGTTTAAAAAGAGTATGTTAATTTTGAACATACTCTTTTTATTTGCAAAATTTTTGAACAATTATTTAAAATAAGTCGTTTTATTTTTGAAAAAGTAGTTGGAGAATAGCGGATGAAAAAGATTTTTTTGTGTTTGTTAATAGCTTTATCTGTATGTACCGTGTCGTATGGAGCATGTTCTCACCATGGACATTGTAATCATGCCCATGCACCTTATCATGGAAATCATCCGTCACATAGTTCATCCAGCAGTCAAATTTATGTTGTAAGCAAAAATTTTTCTAAAACCGAACAAAAATTTCCAAATTGTACAAAACATTATATGGTTGTAGAAACAACAACTTACCATTATTCTGACGGCTCAAGAAGAGTTTTTACAAACTGCACCGTATATAATTCTGACGGTACAGTACTTGTAGAAGGTTGTTCAAGTGTAAAACATATTCTGTACGAAAATAATCACTATTTTATTATATGCAAAGGCGGCTGCTATCTTATAGATAGTGAAGGTAATAAACTCACACAAAAAACTTATTCTAGTATGAGAGAATTTAAACCGAATCGTTTAATTGTAAAACGTGATAAAAAATACGGGATTATTGACTTAAAAGAAAATGTTATTGTACCAATTAAATACCAAAAATTTATAACTGACGGAAACGGAATATTTATAACTAAACTAAACGGTTATTGGGGAATCATTGATAGTGAAAACAATCAACTTGTAAAAAATGATTGCGATAAAATAAAATCTCTTCACGATACAATTTTAATAAAAAGATACAACAAATATGGTTTAGCCGATTTAGACGGAAAAATTATTTATGATGTTAAATATGACAAAATCAAAAAACTCGGAGAATATATTATCGTTCAAGATGGAAAGAAGTTTTTTGTTCTTGATTCTGACGGAGAACGTATAAATGATTTTTCATACAAAAAAATAAAACTCGAACGCAATACGCTTTATGGTTTGGGTGATGATAGAACTTGGGTAAAAATATAGCAAATATTTATTTTAGTAATTCACCCCCTAAAATTTAACCCCTAAAATTTATCCCAAATATTGAAGAGCGTGGTCTAAATATGCTTTTGAAGCGTTAACACTTCTGTCAAAACATCTTTGCTGAATTCCGAACCATTTATAAATATTTCTGTATTTAACCAGATTTTCCGGCTGCAGGGTAAACAGTGCATTATTATGAAATAATGATTTTAATGTCGAAAAAGGCACTTCTTCATATTTATAGTTTTTTATTAAAGTTTCCAGTCTTGTTGTTGCACCGACTTTTTTTCCTCTTTCAAAAAGTAAATGCATAGGAAGTCTAAATAATTTATGAAGATAATTTCCGTGCTCAGTATGCGGCGGAGTACCTCCGTCTTGAAGATAATGCAGTGCATATCCGAGTTCACGATAAAATAAATCTTTATCACCTTTTTTAGCTGCTTTTTTAGCAAAAGCATCATGTCTTAGAAAAGCACTCATTGCGTTATTTTTTGCATCATTAACCGTTCCGAAGCTTGGATCAAGATAAAGAGCATCATAAAAATGACGGCTGCTCATATCGACAACTTCTGATCTCATTAAATCAGGCAGTTCTGAACAACGAGCAATAAAGCGTTTTATATTTTTAGCAACATGTTGATTGTCCTTAAGAGCAAGTTCCGTAATTGCTAAATGAGTTTTGATATTCCAGCCAAATGCAGGGTTATTATTCTGTTGAATTGTATTCATGCAACTTCTTTCTTTTTCCACACAAACACTATATTTATATAAAGTATTTTTCTGTTCAGAAATTGCCTTTTTATAAAATTAAATTTTTCCTATTAAATCATATTCCGTTGCATCAATAATTTTAACCATTTCTATATCTCCGGGAATTACAGGTTTATTGGTTTTTATACTGACTATTCCGTCTATCTCGGGAGCATCATATTGAGTACGGGCAACAACTTCACCATTATCAGAAAATGCTTCAATAATACATGGAATTTTTTTACCGATAAAACTTCTATTTCTTTCTAAAGAGATTTCCTGTTGGATTTCCATAAGCTCTTTAAATCGTTTATGCGCAATTTTTTTCGGAACTTTCGGTTTCATATCATAAGATGGAGTGCCTTTTTCTCTGGAATATTCGAAAACTCCGACACGATCAAATTTAATATCTTTTATAAATTGTTTAAGATGTTCAAAATGTTCTTCCGTTTCTTGCGGATAACCTACAATAAAAGTTGTTCTTATTGAGACATTCGGAATGCGTTTTCTGATTTTTTCTATCAAAGGTCTGTAATCAAATGCCGGTCTGTTCATTAATTTAAGCATTTCCTGATGTGAATGTTGAAGCGGAATATCAACATATTTAACAACCTTATCACAATTTGCAATCGTATCAATAAGCTCATCACTCATTGTTGTAGGATATGCATACATTATTCTTATCCAGCCTAAACCTTCAATTTTATTAAGTTTTTTTAGCAACTCAGCAAGCATGGGTTTTTTATAAATATCTATTCCATATCCTGTCGTATCTTGAGCAATAAGAATAATCTCTGTTACACCTCGTTTAACAAGTTTTTCTGCTTCAGCTATAATATCTTCCATTTTTCTTGAGTGATAATCACCTCTTAAATACGGAATAATGCAATATCCGCAGCGATAATTGCAACCATCGGCTATTTTTATATATGAACTTGCGCCCATTGTAATTTGTTGACGCTCAATATTTTCGGGATAAATATAATCCGGTTTTTTACTTACCTCAGATATATAATCTTTATCAATATTTTTAATAACTTCAACAATTTTATTAAAATCAGTTGTACCGACTATTCCTGCAAGCTCCGGTATCTCTTTTTTTAACTCATCAGGATGTTTTTGCGCAAGACATCCTGCCACAATAACTTTTTTGCCTTTTTCAATAAGCTCCAAAATTGTTCCGATTGATTCACGCTCTGCATCACAAATAAAAGAACAGGTATTAACAATAACAATATCCGTTTCGTCCTCATTCAACGTAATTTGATACCCGTTTTGAGATAAAATTCCCAAGATGAGTTCTGAATCAACAAGATTTTTTGCACAACCGTGAGAAATAAGAGCTATTTTTTTCATAATTTCAGTCTATCATAACTTTTACATATGAAAAAGAGCTGATAATTATCAGCTCTTTTTCTAAATTTAAACTAATAATTAAGCACGTTTACTTCCTGTAACAGCTATTTGATGACGACCTTTTGCGCGGCGTCTGTTCAAAACTTCCTGTCCGCCAGGTGTTGCCATTCTTGCTCTAAAACCGCTTACGTGTTGTCTTTTGAGCTTTGTTCCTTCTAGTGTACGTTTCATTGTTCTATTTCCTTTTCAGCTAATTTTACTAATAATAGTTTCATGCTATATAAAACATAAATTTTAGTCAAATACATGTTTAAAAAATATTAAGTGACATATTTATGTATATAATTTACATCCCTACTTCTTTACAAAATTTAACACAATATTGATATGGTAAAAAATCAATATTAATATGTATTTTAAAAGTTTAAAATACTATAATACACATTTATATTAGCTTTTATAAATATATATCCTTAAAAATTCAATAAAATAAAGCATTTGAATACAGTGTAAAAAAACTTAACAATTGTATATATTTGGGTTGTAAATGAACTCTCAACTTATATAATTAAGATATGGATTGAGAGCATTTGGGGAATAGTTCTTAATTTTTATTATTTAGTTATTAAATTAAAAATAATTTTTGGAGGATATAAGTGTTTAAGAGTCGTGATATGGGAAGGGCAATAGCCGTTAAAAGATGGACTCCGACTGCATTAGAATGTTATAAAAGAGGTTGTGTATGTGAAGGTTGTTTTTATAGCGACTTTTTCTCAGCAACAGCTCAAAAATGTCAAATGAAAGCAGCGGTTCTTGAACTTGTTCGCACAATAGGTGCACCAAACGTTGATTTACCGCAATTTATAGATTAAAACATATTTTAATACCATATATTTTGTTAATGTCTGATTTTTAATATTTTCAGACACTTGACAAGCATGCATAAAATATGGTATAAAGTAAGTGGGGTAAATGTATATTTTTGAGTCTTGCACAATTGCAAGACTTTCCTTTTATAAGAGGTTAATTATGGAAGATTTTAAAATAATAATTACTGTATCCGGAGCTGATAAAGTTGGTATTGTTGCAAATATAGCAAATATTTTGGCTAAATATAATGTTAATATTGAAGATATTAAACAAACACTTATGCAAGGTCATTTTGTAATGTTCATGTTATGTGATATTGAAAAATCCGAATTAAATTTCAAAGAACTTAAAAGTGCTTTAACAGAAGAAGGTAATAAAATGGAAGTTGAAGTTTGGGTTCAAAGAAAAGGTATTTTTGAAAAAATGCATACTGTTTAATTTTTTTAATTATGGATAAAGATTTTGAAAAATTAAGTGAATTATCAGATTTTTTTAAAAGAATGAGAGGTAAAATTGTTCTTTTAAAGCTTATTACCCGAGCAAAAGCAGAATATGACAAATACAATTACGAATCAGGCAGAAGGTCTTTAATAGAAGCTTATTTGGTTGATAAAAAAAATCCGGTTGTATTAAGAGGTTTAGGTTGTATAAACCAATTTTTAGGCAAATTTAATTCTGCTATACGTTATTTTAAAACAGCACTTAAATATTCAGACAAAAAAGAAATAGAATATAACTTAATAGGCATGGTGTACTATATACAGGGAAAGCTTGATGAAGCTGTGGTATATTTTAATCTTGCAATTGAATGCAATGATAATTTTGACATAGCTTATGAAGGCAGAAATCAAGCAATGCTTGAAAATCATCTTAGAATTGTTGATTTACAAGAATCTTTAAAAAAACAATTCTAAATTTAATAAAATAAATATAAATACTATTTTTTTTAATAATACAATTAAAAATTTTTGTTCAATATTTTAATATAATTTTTGGAAATATATATTTATTTCCGGAGGTTTTTATGAATATTAAAATACTACTTGTAGAAGATCAAAAATTAATGAGAATAGGTATAAAATCTTTATTTAATGATTATCCTGAAATGGAGGTTATAGGTGAAGCTGTTGGCGGTAAAGAAGCTATTGAAAAAGCAAAGCTTATAAAACCTGATATTGTACTTATGGATATTGGGTTGAGTGATATATCAGGTATTGAAGCAGCAAAGCAAATTTTAGAAAATAACAATAATATAAAAATTATTATGTTAACATCACATATAAACGAAGAAGAACTTAATGCTTCACTTATGGCAGGCGCTAATGCTTATATTATAAAAGACATAAGTACAGAATTTTTGATGAATGTAATAAAAATGGTAAAAGATGGCGCGATGTGGATAGATCCGCACGTTGTACCTTTTATAAGAGAAAAAAATAACGGAATAATACCATCAAGACAAATATCAAGAAGTACTTTTAAACAAAATCATTCAAATCTGACTCAAAGAGAATATGAAGTTTTAAAACTTGTAGTTGACGGGCAGTCTAACAGTCAAATAGCAAAAAGTCTTACTATAAGTGAACATACTGCAAAGGCACATGTTTGTAATATTATTCAAAAATTAGTAGTAGATGACAGAACTCAAGCTGCTGTAAAAGCTTTGAAAGAAGGTTTAGTTTAATATTTTATTTATATTATTTATTTATATAAATAAAAAAAATAATAACAATAATAATAAGCTTGAAATATTTGTTTAAAAGTATTTTAAAATATTATAATTACTGACTTATAAATGTTAAAAATAATGTTCAAAGTTTGTAGAAAATTAAAAACTTTTGAACATATTTGAACATTAAAAATAAAATATAAAAAATAAAAATAAAAAAATGTTCAAAACAAAAAACTTTTAAACATTTTTTCTACAGTTTTAAACAGAGTTTTGAACAAAAATATTTAATAATTATTAACTCAGTTTTACAATAATATACGATTTTATTTTTATTTATTGTATAATCTCTTTATACTTTTATGAGGAGATAAAAATAAAATGAAAGTTACAGTAAAAGTGCCGGCTACGTCAGCCAATCTCGGCCCCGGATTTGATTGTTTAGGTTTGGCGCTTCCTATATATAATATTATAACAATAGAAGAAACTGTTCTTCCAGGAACAGGAGTAGAAATAAATTTAATGTCAGAAAATGATAATATAGATGAATCATCTTTTGATAATATTCCAAAAGATGAAAACAGTATTGTTTATAAAGCAGTAGCAATGCTATATAATTCTATTGGTCAGGAACCTTCTGAATTGAAGATAAATATACAAACTCAAATTCCTGTGACAAGAGGTTTAGGTAGTTCATCATCTGTTGTTGTAGGCGGTCTTTTAGCAGCAAATAAATTACTTGGTTCACCTGCAGATACAACAGCTTTATTATCAATAGCTACAGAAGTTGAAGGTCATCCTGATAATGTTGCTCCTGCAATATTAGGCGGGTTTGTACTTGCTTCTCAAGAAGATGACGGTTCAATAATAACAGAAAAATTAGCTTGGCCGGAAGAATGGGATATAACTGTTTGTATTCCTGATTTTGAACTTTCTACAAATATTTCCCGTTCAGTATTGCCGGATTCTGTTCCTATACAAGATGCTGTTTATAATGCAAAACATTTAGCTATGTTTATTCAAGCTATAAATACAAAAGATGAAAAATTAATGAAAAATGCTTTAAAAGATAAACTTCATCAACCATATAGAGAAAAATTAATCCCCGGAATGAAAGAAATTATGCAAGCATTTAAACATGAAGACGGAATTATTGGTACGGTTCTTTCCGGTGCAGGTCCTTCTATGCTTGTAATTTCCTGCAAATATGATTTGGATAAAATAAAATCTACTGTAAAAGACATTTGGGAAAGTTTAAGTATAAAATCTGATATTCGCACTTTAAAAGTAGAAAATAAAGGTGCAGAAATAATAGATTTTTAAAATTTTTCAGTTTGACCGTATCTGTCGTACCTCTTTTTTAAAATAAAAATGTTAAAAAAATTATCCCAAAAAAGAAAAGAGGTTATTATGATTTATGCAATTATTTTATTTTTATTAATGTTAAATTGGATTAATAATGCTATTAACACATTAGAAAGACAACAACAAGTTTTATGCTATGATATGCAAGTTCTTAATCAAAAAATAAAAGAAGAAGAAAATAAAATTTGGTAGCGTAATATTTATATAAATTTATCTATAGCTTTCACAAATCCGTCATTATATACAGTATCAGTTATGTAATCAGCTTCTGCTTTCAGTTCATCTGTTGCATTTCCCATAGCAACTTTTATTCCTCCGGCTCTAAGAAGAGCGATATCATTATTTTGATCTCCAATAGTCAAAGTTTCTTCTTTTTTTATATTCCAATATTTTTGTAAAAATTTAACTGCACAATTTTTTGAACCTTCAGGATTTGAAAATTCCAAAAAATAAGGAGTTGATTTTATAATATATAAATCCGGAAATATTTTAGGAAGCAGTTTTTCATATTTGCTTATTCTTTCAGCATTGTTGTAATCGATTGCCAATATTTTATTTACTTTATCTTTTTTTATTTCAGAGAAAGGTTTAACAATATAGTCAATATTTTGAACACTGCTATAACGTTTGATTTCGGGGTCATTTTTTTCTGAATATAAAATATCGTTATTATATAAGTTTAAGTGTATATCTTCTTTTTTTGCCCAATTAATAATATTTTCTGCTTGTTCCTGAGAAAGATAACGTTCATAAAGAAGTTTACCGTTATCGTTTACTAATCCTCCCTGATATGAAATAACAGGAGTTTTAAGTTCAAGTTCATCTTTTATTAAAAGAGCTGCTTTATTCATTCTCCCTGTGACTAATACTACTTTAACACCTTGAGATTGTATTTTTTTTATACAATCTTTTACACTTTTTCTAAATTTACCTTCAGGAATTAATATAGTTCCGTCTATATCAGTTGCAACAAGTTTTATCATAAGCTTATTTTAACATAAATAAAAACGCTCTGTAATAAGAGCGTTAAAAACGTTAATAAGGTATTTTAATAAGGTTATTTATAAGTTAATTCTTTTTCTTAAACCAACTTAAAGGATTTAATTTTGACCAGAAAGTTGATTTAACTTTAGTAGGTTTTTTACCTCGCTTAAATGCAGCAGATAAAGCAGCAACACCAATTACACCTCCAATAACTCCTAAAATAAATTTTGGAGTATTTGAAACAATGTAGACTGCTTTGTTAAAACCATTTTTAAAACCGTTATGAGTGTCGCTAAATCCGCCAAAACTGTTTAGTCCTCCTGTTTGGGATTGAGCTCCAACCCCATAACCATTAAATGCATTAATTCCTCCTGCATTTGAATATGCACCAATCGTACCGTTAAAACCGAATGCTCCGGCAGTAGTATGCGGATTACGTGAACCTATACTATAACCGTTATATATATTCATTCCGCCAACATTTGAGTTAGAACCAATTTGAATATTGCCGTTACCAATACTTCCGTTCGATTGATAATTTTGTACATAAGGTGATTGTATTCCTGACATTTGGAATGAATCATATCCTTCTCCGTGATTTTGGTATAAACCGCCTTGCTTTGCCATATCCAAATAAGGATTACTCATAGGTGTCATAACACCCATTGGAGTTCCTCCGATTAAATCAGTAGGAACATAATCAAGTATTCCTTTTTCGTATAAGTGATACAAAGTATACGGGTTTAATGCCATACTAAAACACCTTTTAAGTTCTACACATATATATAAAGTTTTTTTGTGTATAAAAATTGCCTTATTGTTAAGAATTGTAACGAGATTAATTAAAAGTGAAATTAGAGGAAAAAATACTTTATATATTTAAGATTAAGATAAACACTAGGAGAGAAAAATGACTATTAGAATTGACCTTGAAAAGGCATTAAGTGATGTTAACTATGCAAAAAAATGCTATATTGAAAAGTTAAACGGTAAAGATATTGATAATTCTCAGATTAAGCAAATAGAAAATCAATATAAAAGCTCACTAAAGGGCTGGAAAGCTGAAGCAGAAAGCTTAGGAATAGAAATTAAAGATTTAAACAGTCAAATTGAATCGTTGTCAACAAGAGCTTCCGGCGAAGTTGAAGATAAAAAAGGTGATATTGCAGAAGAACAAGAAACTTTTGAAGAAGCACAAGGAACGGTAGATACCGTTCAAGATGTAGCGGATTATGCAGGGTCATTTGATAAAGATACTAAGAAAATGGCAATAGTTGAAGCTGCTTCTCAAGGTTTGAATGCAGCAAACGGAACAAAGAGTGCTGTACAAGCATTTAAACTCGCATCTTCGGGTACTTGGGCATTCGGAGCAACTGCTTGGGCATATGCAGTTGGCGGTATGGGTGTTGCAGGTGCAGCAATGAGTACAAAAGGTGTTTATGATCAAGTTAAATACGCAAAACATATAAATGAGGAAATTGATGTAAGAAAAGATACTCAATCAATGACTGTTCAGACACAAGAAATTAAAGATGAATCAGTTGATAATCTGGATGTAGCTGTTGAAAATGTCGGAACTGTTGTTGAAGAAGTTAAGACAGAAGATAAAACTACAGATAATACTGTTGTAGTAAATACAGAAACTCAAAAAGCTTCAACAGAAGAAGATGATAAAAAGAAAAAAGATGAAGTCTAAAATCAATGCGGTATCTTTGTAATATCTACTCCATTTAGTGTAAAAATCATTACTAAATGTAACAATTTCCGATTTTTTCCTAAAGTTTTTTAAATTTATGCCGTAATACATAATGTAGTATAGGACATGTCATGCGAAAATTGAACGGAATCACTATCAACGGAGAGTATCTGGGTAATAGTGTTGTAATAAACGGTATGTTTAGAGCAATATGCACTATTTCTCCTGCTATTATGCGTGATTTTGTCCAAATAATAAATAAGATAGATCAGCTTGAGGAAGCGGTAAAGATACATAATTTTAATTGTGGTTTCGACAGCATAGACATTGAATTTGAAAATACTAACTCAAAAGGGATTGCAAGTCTTTATTTTAAGCTGAAAAACGGTGAGCCTGAACTTACAGATTGCAAGCTTGTTATTAATAATCAGGAGTATAGTACATTACAAGATAAAATTTCCGTTAAATCATCAAAAGCGACAAATCCTAACAAAAAATCAGACAAACAAATTTTCTCTTCGGAAGAAGAGCGCAAACAAAAAATACGCGAATTAAAAGAGCGTAAAATGGAAAAACTTCGCGCTGTAGAACAGTTGAGAAAACAAAAAATGGAGGCTTTAGGTCAAGGCGGAGCAAAACCTGCACCTAAAACACCAACCTTAGATAAACCTCCTCTTCCGCCAACTCTGGATCCTGAAGAAATCAAAAAACGTAAACGCCTAGAGTTGTTGGAAAAGAAACGAAAAGCAATGGCGTTACGTGCGCAAAAGGAAGAAGAAGCAAAACAAGCCGGTTCCGTAACAGCAGCTAAAACAACTTCCGTAGAAGATTCTTCTGAAAAACATTCTGCGGAATCAGCTTCTACAGTGGAAAATAATAAAAATATTACTAACACAGAAGGCGATATTAAGAGTGATAATGCTCAACAAAAAACTATTTCCGAAAACGGTGTTGAAAGTGTTGAACAGAGCGTAAACGGTTCTGCAGAAAATCAAAGCGTTCAAGATTCTGACGGTGGTGTAACAACATCTGATAAAAATGCTTCTGCAGTTTCAACAACCGGTGATGATATTGAAAACGTTGATAATGCTTCCGCAAG
>Ga0247611_10007929_pt1 | contig 13198 bp, 7 predicted proteins | sample 177DNAGHGhighgp2_FD_192422 | JGI IMG/M metagenome (GOLD analysis project Ga0247611, IMG submission 192422) | Sheep rumen microbial communities from Palmerston North, Manawatu-Wanganui, New Zealand - 1770 DNA GHGhigh gp2 | ecosystem: Host-associated > Mammals > Digestive system > Stomach > Rumen ... | reverse complement strand
CTCTCATGGTAAGGATCCATTTCCTCCAAGAGGATAAGTCTCTCAGCATTCTCTCCGTTTAGAGAAGAGCCCTAATACCACAGGGGCAGGTTGTGGTAGAGTAAAGATGTGCCATGGCGAAATTCGCCATGGCTTTTTCTTTTTAGTCGAATCAGATATAACGATTTTTTTGCCATCTACAATTGGCATTTTTTGTTTTCAGCCCTATTTTATAAAGTTAAAAACGTTAAATCTTCCCATTTCTGACTCTTCATAGAATCCACGCAATCACTTTTCTGCCGTTTAATATGTAAATAATTGACAGTAAAAGGCTTGCAAATACATAGGATGCTCAGGGCTGACAAGCATAACGATTCCAAACAGCGTAACAACTATAGAACAATATGCTTTTTCGGGATGCTCAGGGCTAAAAGAAATTCATTGTAAATGGACAACTAATCCACTATATATTAGTTTTGATTCTTCAATATATGATTCCTGCGTTTTATATGTTCCAGTAGGAACCATTGAATTATATAAAGAAAGTAGTCTTTGGTCTCGATTTAAAATTATTGTAGAAGAATAGATAGTAAGATAAATTGAATAGTTCTTTTACAGATAAAGCAGCGGCTGATGAACAGTCGCTGCTTTATTTTAAATGGGAGTGACAACCGAACATGATTGGATATATTAACAGAATAAAAAATGAATGATGATAAAAGAATGGTAACAAGAAAGGAATCTTAGGTTTGAATTGAAGTAGTAATTTTGAATAATATGTTAAAAATATTCATTTTTGTTCGTTCATGTTGTAAAAAAGCGGTAAATTTGCATTGAAATTGTTATATATAACGCTTCCGGCGATTTATTGACTGGTTATTCCCAAGTTATTACACTGTAATGCTCTTGCTTTCGGATTGTTATTTATCATGTATTAAGAGAGTTTTGGTTTTGCAATGTATTACTGATATTGATATATTCAGTTATAAAGTTCGGAAGTGGGTATTTTTATGACATTACAGTGTGTTAAAATGTTAAAATAATGAAAAACAGAGAAAAACTTTTCAGTGAGTTTACAGCTCCGACCCGTCAGGAATGGCTCGACAAGATTGAGGTAGACCTGAAGGGCGCCGACTTCCAGAAGAAGTTGGTATGGAGGACCAACGAAGGTTTCAATGTTCAGCCATTCTATCGTCGTGAAGACTTGGCCGACAAGAAAGCCGTTGATTCTCTTCCTGGCGAATTTCCGTTTATCCGTGGAAACAAGACAGACAACAACCTGTGGTATGTACGTCAGGACATTGATGTGAAAGATGCCAAAGAGGCAAATGCCAAGGCTCAAGACATCTTAGGCAAGGGTGTTAATTCTCTTGGTTTCCATTTCTGTGGCAACATGGTAAGTGCAGAAACTGTTGAGACTCTTCTTGAGGGCATTCCATGCGAAGAAGTAGAGTTGAACTTCTGCAGTTGCAAGCGTCGCAGTGTTGAGTTGGCCCAATTGCTGGTGGCCTATTTCGAGAAGAAAGGCTATGCAAAGGACAAGCTTGTTGGTAGCATTGACTGGGACCCAATCGAGAAGATTCTTGTCAAAGGCAAGGACATGAGCGAGGTCATAGCCTTAGGTAAAGAATTGATTTCCGTATTGAAGGACTATCCTCAGATTCGTTGCGTGACAGTCAACAGTTCGACTTTGAACAACAGCGGTGCTTACATTTACCAGGAGCTCGGCTACGCATTAGCTTGGGGAAATGAATATCTGACTCAGCTGACCGAGCAAGGCGTGGATGCCACCGAAGCAGCCAAACGCATTAAATTCCAGATGGGTGTGAGCGAGAACTACTTCATGGAGATAGCCAAGTTCCGTGCCGGTCGTATGCTTTGGGCTCAGATTGTCAAGCAGTATGAGCCAAAATGTGACTGCGCCTGCCAGATGCATGTATGTGCAATCACGAGTGAATACAATCAGACTTTGTTTGACAGCTACGTTAATTTGCTTCGCAGCCAGACAGAAACAATGTCAGCAGCATTAGGCAATGTAGATTCCATCTTAGTGACTCCATTCGACAAGCCATATCAGACTTCAGACGAATTCTCTGAGCGTCTGGCTCGCAACCAGCAGTTGCTACTGAAGGAAGAGGCCCATTTTGACAAGTTGGTTGACGTTGGCGGTGGCTCTTATTATATAGAAGAGTTGACAGATGCAATAGCCAAGGAAGCCTGGAAGTTGTTCCTTGCCGTAGAAGAAGCAGGCGGGTTCCTGTCAGAATCATTGGCCGGCAATATCCAATCAGCAGTGAATGCATCAAACGACAAGCGTCATTCCGATGCTGCCAAGCGCAAGGAGTTTATTCTTGGTACAAACCAGTTCCCTAATTTCACAGAGGTATCAGAAGGCAAGCGCCCTACAGAATGTTGTTGTGGTTGCAGTAATGAAGACGGCAACATTCCTACTTTGAACAAGAGTCGTATGTCTAGCGAGTTTGAGGCCTTGAGATTAGCAACAGAATCAGCTTCAAAGCAGCCAGTAGCATTTATGCTGACGATTGGCAATTTAGCCATGCGTCAGGCTCGTGCTCAGTTCTCTTGCAACTTCTTAGCTGCCGCTGGTTACAAGGTGATTGACAATCTTGGTTTCAAGACAGTGGAAGAAGGCGTTGACGCGGCTTTGAAGGCAGGTGCCGACATCGTTGTGATTTGTTCATCCGACGATGAATATGCAGAATATGCTATTCCAGCCTACAAGTATCTTGATGGTCGTGCAATGTTTGTTGTAGCAGGTGCTCCAGCATGCAGTGAAGATTTGAAATCGGCAGGTATCGAGAACTTCATCCATGTGAGAGTAAACCAGCTTGAAACCCTGAGAAACTATAATAAGATGCTTAATATACAGTAAAAATATTTATGATTATGCGACGTAAATTTAATGATATAGATATTTATGCTGGTATTCAAGCAAAGAATGGCCAGCAGTGGCAGAAAGATCAGAATATCACTGCCAATTGGCGCACCCCTGAGCAGATAGACATTCAGCCGGTGTACACAAAAGAAGATCTTGAAGGCATGGAGCACTTGGACTTCAGTGCCGGTATACCACCTTATCTTCGTGGTCCTTATTCTATGATGTATCCATTCCGTCCTTGGACAATCCGTCAGTATGCCGGTTTCTCCACCGCGGAAGAATCCAATGCCTTCTATCGCCGAAATCTTGCCAGCGGTCAGAAAGGTTTGTCGGTGGCCTTCGACCTCCCAACCCACCGTGGTTATGATCCAGACAACCCACGCGTTGTAGGCGACGTAGGTAAGGCCGGTGTGAGCATTTGTTCATTAGAGAACATGAAGGTGTTGTTTGCAGGCATTCCTTTGAACAAGATGTCAGTATCGATGACGATGAACGGCGGTGTTTTGCCAATATTGGCATTTTACATCAATGCCGGTTTGGAGCAAGGCGCTAAGCTGGAAGAGATGGCCGGCACGATTCAGAACGACATTCTGAAGGAGTTCATGGTACGTAACACCTATATATATCCTCCAGCCTTCTCTATGAAGATTATCGCAGACATCTTCGAATACACTTCTCAGAAGATGCCTAAGTTCAACAGCATATCCATATCAGGTTATCACATGCAAGAAGCCGGTGCGACCGCAGACATTGAGCTGGCCTACACGTTGGCAGACGGTATGGACTACTTACGTACAGGTTTGAATGCAGGCATTGATATTGACGCATTTGCTCCACGCTTGTCATTCTTCTGGGCCATTGGTATGAACCACTTCATGGAGATCGCGAAGATGCGTGCCGGTCGTTTGCTTTGGGCAAAGATTACCAAGATGTTCGGTGCCAAGAATCCAAAGTCGATGGCTTTGCGTACTCACTCACAGACATCAGGCTGGTCTCTCACAGAGCAGGATCCATTCAACAATGTAGGTCGTACTTGTATCGAGGCTATGGCTGCTGTTTTGGGACATACTCAGTCTCTTCACACGAATGCATTGGACGAAGCCATTGCCTTGCCAACAGACTTCAGTGCACGTATTGCCCGCAACACACAGATTTACATTCAGAACGAGACCAAAGTTTGCAAGCACATCGATCCATGGGCAGGTTCTTACTATGTAGAGACACTGACCAACGAGTTAGTTCACAAGGCATGGGAACATATTCAAGAGATTGAGAAGTTAGGTGGTATGGCTAAGGCTATCGAGACAGGTCTTCCAAAGATGCGAATTGAGGAAGCCGCAGCCCGCACTCAGGCTCGCATTGACTCAGGTGTTCAGACAATTGTAGGTGTTAACAAATATCGTCTTGCCCACGAAGATCCTCTTGATATTCTGGAGGTAGACAACACAGCCGTAAGAAAGCAGCAGGAAGAATCATTGAAGGAGCTCCGTGCAAATCGTGATGAATCAGCTTGCAAGGCTGCATTGGCAGAAATTACGGAATGTGTTCGTGAATTCAATGAAGGCAAGAAGAGCAAGAACAACTTGCTTGACTTAGCAGTTAAGGCAGCTGGCTTGCGTTGTACATTAGGTGAGATAAGTGATGCCTGCGAGGCAATCGTAGGCCGTTATAAAGCAGTAATCAGAACAATATCAGGCGTGTATTCATCAGAAAGCAAGAAAGACGCAGACTTTGAGAAAGCTTGCGAGTTGACCGAGCAATTTGCTCAGAAGGAAGGTCGTCGTCCACGTATCATGATAGCTAAGATGGGTCAGGACGGTCACGACCGTGGTGCAAAGGTAGTAGCGACCGGTTATGCCGACTGTGGTTTCGACGTAGACATGGGTCCATTGTTCCAGACTCCAGCCGAAGCGGCTCGTGAGGCAGTTGAGAACGATGTGAACGTAGTAGGTGCTTCTTCATTGGCAGCAGGGCATAAGACACTTATCCCTCAGTTGATAGAAGAGTTGAAGAAACTCGGTCGCGAAGACATCATGGTTATTGCCGGTGGTGTGATTCCAGCTCAAGACTACGACTTCCTATACAAGTCGGGTGTAGCAGCCATCTTCGGTCCTGGAACATCTGTAGCCAAGGCAGCATGTGAGATTCTGAACATTCTGCTTGAAGACTAAAAAATTGTGTATTAATTAGGAATATGACCAGTGAAATATTTCATAAACTAACAATGGGGGCGGATATATGTCCGCCCCTATGTTTTACGAATCCTTTCAGTTATGTTCCCCACCCCATGTGTATTGAAGCGTCGAAAGCAGTTCGTACTGAAGTGTTGTCGCATAGTGAATGGTTATCAGAACTCCAACGTGGTAAAATGTTCGGAGTATTGGTAGTAGAAAATAGCGAAGAGTTGGGTTATTTGGCAGCATTCTCTGGTCAGTTGAACGGTGAAAGCATAGTTGAAGGCTTTGTTCCGCCAATATTCGACACAAACGGTTCTGCATTTTTTCAGAATGAGATGCACGAAATAGAACAAAAGGCTAACAATAAGGAAGAGCGTCATGTGCGTTCATTAGCCCTTCAGGAATGGCTTTTCAAGCAATATATATGCTATAATGGCAATGGTGAGCACCGGAGTGTTATGGATATATTCGTAGATTACTATCGTCGTAAAATGTTGAAACAAGAGAATTATTCAAAAAATGCTTCCAGCCATCACATTCCTTCAGGCACAGGTGAATGTTGTGGTCCGAAATTGCTTCAATATGCTTATCTTAATGGCATGCATCCATTGTGTATGGCAGAATTCTGGATTCAATACCATTCTGATGAAGGGAATTACAGACAAATGAGCATAAAGCCATCAGAAGTTCGTCATGACGGTCGGTTTTATCCTGCCTGTGGTGGCAAATGCCGTCCGTTGCTTGATTTTATGCTCCGCGGTTTGAATATAGAACAGAATCAGGAGGAGAATTTAGATACAGAATTGTTAGAAAGAGTAAGGACTATTTATGAAGATGATTATGTAATCGTTGTAGACAAACCAGGCGGTTTATTATCAGTTCCAGGCAGAAATGGTCGTAAATCGATAGCCGACTGGTTATATGAAGTGAAGCATATAGAGAATTTTTGGTTTGTTCATCGTTTAGACCAGGACACCAGAGGTCTACTTGTAATAGCGAAAGATGAAGCGACTTACAAGAATCTTCAGCAGCAGTTTATCCGTCATGAAGTGGATAAGACCTACGATGCGTGGGTGGAAGGCAATGTAGAAGGAGACAGCGGTAAGATAGTGTTGCGTATGCGTGCAGACTTATCCGACCCCCCTCGTCAGATTGTTGACATTCAACATGGTAAAAAATCTGTAACTCGCTGGAGAGTGATAGAGCGGAAAGATGGTCGTAGTCACTTGGAGCTGAATCCCGATACAGGTCGTACACACCAACTTCGTGTTCATTGTGCCCACGCTATGGGCCTGAATGCTCCGATAGTTGGCGACAGGCTGTATGGATATACCAGTTCAAACGAAGAGTTGCATCTAACCGCTAAAAGACTAAGGATAAGAATATTAGGAATCCAGATGACATTCGAGATATAATATATTAATAGTTTTAATTATTATTATGAAAAAAAATGAGTGTCAAAATTAAACTTATTCGTATCTTTGCAGTCATAATTTAGTAAACAAGTTGACGAGTAGACAAGTAGACAAGTTGGCTGTAGTATTTGGCAAGTTGTTATATTAGGAATCATCTATTATTTTTTAAGGTATTATAAGTTTTAGGATTGATGATTCATAAATGATGAATTAAGTACATACACTATATTTTTTTATGAAAAGACATTTATTATTGATGCTGTTTGTATCGTTGAGCAGCTTATTATTCGGACAGAGCAAATTTGATTTATCAGGTATCATAATAGACAAAGAGAATGAAGAAGCCCTGATATATGCCTCAGTCCGTGTATTGAATGTATCAGACAGCAGCTATGTAGCAGGAAAAGCCACAGGCTTGGATGGTAGTTTTGAAATAGAGAATGTGAAGAAAGGTGAATATATTCTTCAGATTAGCTACGTAGGCTACATAACCAAAAATCTACCATTAGACTTAACAAAAGAGACAAACAAAAAGGTTGACATGGGTTATATAACTATGTCGAGTGATGCAGTTATGCTTGATGAGGCTGTAGTTACAGCTCAGGCGTCGAAGGTGTCGGTAAAGGGCGACTCCCTGGTTTACAATGCCGATGCTTACCGTTTGCCTCCCGGAAGTGCTCTTGAAGACTTAATCAAGCGTTTGCCAGGAGCCACTATAGAAGAAGACGGAACAGTTAAGATCAACGGCAAGGCCGTTTCAAAGATATTGGTAGATGGTAAGGAATTCTTTATAAACGACAAGAATGTAGCCTTGAAAAATCTACCGACTAACATAATAGATAATGTAAAGGCATACGACCGCAAGAGCGACTTGGCTCGAATAACCGGCATAGACGATGGTGAAGAAGAAACAGTCTTGGACTTGACGGTTAAGAAAGGTATGAACAACGGCTGGGTAGGTCAGCTGAATGGCGGAATAGGAACGGAGCACCGTTACAATGGTCGTTTGAATGTAAACCATTTCAACGACAATGTTCAGTTGAGTTTAGTAGCCGGTGCGAATAACATAGGCGACCGCGGTTATGGTGGTGGCGGTGGCCGTGGCTGGGGCTGGGGCGGCAGTGGTCTTCGTGCCAGCAAGGAATTAGGTTTTAATTTTGCCACGACCAGTGACAAGCTCGAGACCGGCGGTTACATATGGCATCGTTATGATGGCAGCGACACATGGAGCAGCAGTTCTACCCAGAACTTCGTAAACAAGCAAGGTGCTTTCAGTTTGAACACCAACCAATCCTATAGTAGCAATGCGAGTTTGACCGGAGGATTCCGTTTTGAATGGAAGCCCGACACGATGACTAATATTATTTTCCGTCCAAATTTCAATTACTCAAGAAACCGCGGTTCTCAAAACAGTAATTCAGGCACCTACGACTCAGATCCTAATTCATACGATGAAGCAGACTTGGATATTGCCGAGGATTATTTCAGTCGTCGTGAGCCAAGTGGCGACGCCAATATACAGGAAATAATCGACATGGTTGTCAACACCCGTGTCAATCGTTCTCAATCATACAGCAACAACCGTGGTATGAGCGGTGAGTTGCAATTAAACCGCAAGCTTAACAACCGTGGCAGAAATATCACTCTGCGTCTGACTGGTGGATTTACAAACAGTGAGAGCAAACAATTGTCTGCATCAGGCATCAGCTATAGGGAAAGCAGCGAGATGGATAATAATTTTCTTAACCGTTACTACACAACTCCCGGCAGAAATCGCAACTATTCTATTCAGACTACCTACAGCGAGCCAATAGCCGATCGCACATATTTGCAGTTCAGCTATCGTTTCAACTATCGCTACAACAAGAATGACCGCAGGGCTTTCACATTCGATGCCGTGTCGTATACCGACTTGTTAGAAGCTTTATCTTCCAATCGTTATGATATAGCAGGCGCTGTTGACGACATGCTGAATTTAGGTCATATAACAACATACGACAATGAGCTGAGCCAGTTCTCCGAATACAAGAACATGGACCATACTGCAAGTGTGATGTTCAGAATGGTAAGGGACAAATACAACTTTAATATCGGTGTTGACGTGTTGCCACAACACAGCGAACTGAATTACAAATATATGGGTAAGGAATACAACGATATCACCCGCAATGTGATAAACTTCACCCCGACATTAAATTTACGCTATAAATTCAACGAAACCACCAACTTGCAGGTTCGTTATAACGGTCGTACATCACAGCCAAGCATGACCAACCTACTTGAGATAACCGATGATTCCGACCCGTTGAACATCCGCATGGGTAACTCTAGGCTGAAACCATCTTTCAATCAGTCGCTCCGTGCCTTCTTCAACACTTACGACGTGGAGCATCAGCGCGGCATCTTTGGTTTCTTGAATTTCAGCACTACACGTAACAGCATAAGCAACCGTACTTATTATGATGAATCAAGCGGTGTTTCAACTACAAAGCCAGAGAACATAAACGGCAACTGGGATGCAGGCGGCGGCATCGGATTGAACACAGCTCTGGACCGTGACAAATATCTCACGATGAATACATTCACCCGTTTGAATTATTCAAACAGTGTGAGCTACCTTGATCCTTTGAAATATCCCGAGAACGACAAGTCGACGACTAAGGGTATCAATCTTAATGAGGATTTGAGCGTGTCATACAGGCGCGACTGGTATGAATTCTCGATTAACGGCAGCTGGAACTTCAACCACTCCAACAACAACGTGATTTCTAACAGTAAGTTCAACACTCACACATTTTCATACGGTGCAGAGGTTAACTTAAAGATGCCTTGGGGTACAGAGTTCAACAGCGACATCGCAATGAATTCTCGCCGTGGTTATTCTCAGGCTTCGATGAACACCAATGAGCTGATTTGGAATGCCATGATAGCTCAGTCGTTCTTGAAGGGCAATGCATTGACCGTGTCTTTGGAATGGAACGACATCCTTGGTGAGCGCAGCAATATAAGCCGTACGATCAACTCATTTATGAGCAGTGACTCGCGTTATAACTCAATATATTCATATGGTATGCTCCGCGTGATTTACAAGCTGAACATATTCGCAGGTAAGAATGCTATGGGAAGTGACAACGGTCAGGGCTTTGGTGGCGGTTTCGGCGGCGGCCGCCCTGGCGGTGGCCGTCCAGGAGGCGGTGGCCGTCCAGGAGGTGGAAGAAGATAAATTCACCTTTTAAATAAGTGTTTAGGTTTAAATTATTATAAAAGATTAAAGGCCGCCATTGATGCGGCCTTTAATCTTTTACATGTTTATTTCAACAAATGAGCGTTATGTAAATAATATAAACGTGAATAAATGTTATATTGTTGGATGATAAACTGAATAAATATTAAAGTTGGTTTAAAAATTTTGTGGTTTGTGAAATGAAATTGTATTTTTGCATAAGCTAAAATATTGTTTAGTATATTGTTAATACAATATTATTTGTGTTATATATGTCAAACATATTTTATGCATATCAAGAAAAGGAATGAAAACCAACATCAGTGTCTTTAGCTTATTGATGATATTGTTGTGTTCATGTTCAGAACACCAATATTTCGTTAAGGGCCGTTCAACTCAGTCTACGTTGGACGGTGAATATGCCTATATGTCTCCGATGTATTCAGTTCAGTCATTCACTATAGATTCCTGCCGTATAGTTCATGGTAGGTTTGAGATGACCGGTCCTCTTGATTCGATACAGTGTGTTATTGTGTCGATGGGTAGTAATTTTATACCCGTTGTCATGGAGAGTGGCGAGGTAGACATTAGTTTTCAGAGTTCAAATATAGAGATAGGCGGCACTCCTCTAAATGACATCTTCTACAAGTTTCTCTGTAGTCGTGACTCGTTGATGTTGGCTCGCCAGGACGTTCAGATGAAATATAACTCAATGCTTCGCACGAGTCCTCTTGATGAGGCACAGAAGTATCTCAGTCGTTCTCTATCATCTATAGACTTAGAGATGGAGAAGCTTGAATATATGTTTGTGAAAGACAACTATGATAATGTTCTTGGCATAACTTGGTATCTTCAGATGGGTGAGAAGGCTTCTATGAAAACAGGTTATTACACTTCGACTCCAATAATGGATGCCCTATACAACGGTGCTCCAAAGAGTTTCCGCGAGAACAAAGAGATTCAGAGTTTTCGTAAACAATGCATGGGAAATAATTCCAACAATGCTTATATTGTGAAATTTAATCTATTTTGATATCTGATTAAATATTGATTATTAAAATATACAGGCATATACGAATATATTAGATTATCGTATATGTCTTTTTTTTTGTTCAAGTAGGGTAATTGTGGTTTTAAAATTAGAATTAAATTTTTTTATAAAGCAAAAAAGGTGTATATTTGCATATTTATAGAGTAAAAAATCAAACGTCAATTAAAACGAAAGAACAAAATTTATGGACACAGTGTTAAGCGGGATTCGTCCCACCGGTCATTTACATTTAGGCAATTATTATGGTGCAGTACGCAGTTTTGTAAAGATGCAACATGAATATAACTGTTATTTTTTCATAGCCGACTGGCATTCCCTGACCACTCACCCGACTCCCGAAAACATTCAGAATTCAACTCGAACCATCCTTGCCGAATATTTGGCATGTGGCTTGGATCCAGAAAAAGCCACAATTTATATCCAGAGTGACGTAAGAGAGACTATAGAACTATATCTATACCTAAATATGAACACCTATATAGGTGAGTTAGGCCGAGTGACCACATTCAAGGAGAAAGCTCGTCAGCAGCCAGACAATGTGAATGCCGGACTATTCACCTACCCTACCCTCATGGCCGCCGATATACTTCAGCATCGAGCTAAATTTGTGCCAGTAGGAAAGGATCAGGAGCAAAACATGGAAATGGCCCGCAAATGTGCCCGTCGTTTCAACAACATTTACAAAACCGATCTGTTTCCAGAGCCTCAAAACTATTACTTTGGCTCAGAAGCCCTAAAGGTTCCAGGCTTGGACGGCAGTGGTAAGATGGGCAAGAGCGATGGCAACTGTATCTATCTGTGTGATGAAGAGAAGGTGGTAAGAAAGAAGGTTATGCGTGCCGTAACAGATAATGGCCCTCAGAGCATGAATAGCGAGAAGCCAGAAGTAATCGCAAATCTATTCAAGATGATGAGTATAGTATCAAGTGCAGATACTGTTCAATACTTTGATGATAAATGGAACGACTGTACCTTACGTTATGGTGACATGAAAAAGCAGTTGGCTGAAGACATGGTAAAAGTGTTGACACCTATACGCGAGCGCATAGAAGAATACTCCTCAAACACCGCCTTACTGGATAAGATAGCTAAGGAAGGTGCCGACAAGGCTCGCGAAAGCGCAGCTGCCACTCTAAAAGCCGTTCGTGAGATTATTGGGTTTAGGGTTTAATTTATAATTAGGAATGAGGATTTAGGAATTAGGAATTTTGATTAGAAGACAAGAAGGCAAGAAGACGAGAAAGAAAGAAGACAAGACGATAGTTGTTATTATTAATGAGTTTTTATTCTGAACTGGAAGATTATGCATTGTTTTTTTAATCTATTATTTTTGTTAGCAGAATGTGATTTCATAAAAATCGATTAATTCCAAAGAGTTTATTATATTATAATTATTAATCTTAAAATCTAACTATTATGGCTTATAAAATTGTTGACATTGAGGGTGTAGGCGAAGTATATGCAGAAAAGCTAATTTCTGCAGGAATTGAAAAAGTGGAAGACTTGTTGGAAAAGTGCAAGACTCCATCAGGTCGTAAGGCTTTATCGGAGTCAACAGAGATCAGTCCTAAGTTGATATTGAAATGGACAAACCATGCAGATTTATTCCGCATCAATGGTATTGGTCCTCAGTTCTCCGAACTCCTTGAGGCCTCTGGCGTTGATACAGTAAAAGAGCTGAGGCATCGTGTAGCCGCCAATCTTCATTCAAAGCTTGAGGAAGTGAATTCAGAGAAGAATCTTTGCAACCGCGTCCCAAGTGAAGATGAGCTTCAGCGGATGATAGACCAGGCCAAGGAGTTGCCGGCAGTTGTGGAATACTAGAATGAAGAATTATTTTAATTCATTCTACTTTTAAACATAGAAAAAATAAAAGCACGGCAAAGTAGCCGTGCTTTTATTTTTTCTATGTTTGATTATTTTATAGTGCCAATCTAAATCCAATATTATATGATTTGAAAGAAGTGGATTTACTATCTCTGTAAGAAGGTCTACAATATCTCATACCATCTTCCCAGAAGCTACCACGTATGACTTTGTTAGATCCTCTGCTCGGTCCTTGCGGGTTTGTCATATCTACAGGAAGATATGATGCATACCAGTCGTCGCACCACTCAGCGACATTTCCTCCCATATCATATAGTCCCAGTTCGTTAGGTAATTTTCTTCCTACAGTTTGCGGTTGCTTAGTGTTGTGTGCATTCCATGCCACAGCCATTGCATTATCGCTTCCAGGGAATGTGTACTGTCGTGTGATATTACCACCTCTCGCCGCATATTCCCATTCGGCTTCAGAAGGTAGCCTGAACTTAAGTCCAGTGATTTCGTTCAGTTTTTTTATAAATTCCTGACAGTCGTTCCATGTTACAAATTCCACAGGTTGATCGTCGTCTTTGAATTTAGAAGGGTTATTGTTTTTTCCCATAACAGCTTTCCAAAGTCCCTGTGTTACCT
>Ga0247611_10007928_pt1 | contig 13199 bp, 16 predicted proteins | sample 177DNAGHGhighgp2_FD_192422 | JGI IMG/M metagenome (GOLD analysis project Ga0247611, IMG submission 192422) | Sheep rumen microbial communities from Palmerston North, Manawatu-Wanganui, New Zealand - 1770 DNA GHGhigh gp2 | ecosystem: Host-associated > Mammals > Digestive system > Stomach > Rumen... | reverse complement strand
GCGTCCACAACAACATAAGTTTCTTTATCTATGTTCTTTTTTCCAAACATCTGATTGAATCTTCTAATGCGATACGCGTTGTGGTCAACGTTGTTCTTTGACTGAGACCTTGCATAGTCTCTAAATTCTTCAAACGCGTATTTGTTAGAATCTGTTAGAAATCCGAAAATAAAGATCGGTATCTTTGCTTTAGAGAATCTATATACTTCTTTAGTAGTGACGAATATTGCTTTTATATGCTCATTCTTATATTTTCCGTGCAGTTTTGGATCTGGATTTTCTAATGGAAAATCGTTAGTTTCTAAATTTCTAACATTCTTGTTCTTTATTCCTTTTCTACCATTGCCGTTCCGCATGGCTCGCATTTTTGCCATAACTTCAGCTATCTCTTCTTTAGACATAGTGTCTATGTCTTTTCCAAGCATAAGCTTACCCATTCCAAAAACCTCGCTGCATAAGAAACATCTTCATAGATATTGGTCCAACTATCATTTTCTCAACAGTATTTCTATCTGAGAAATAGCTAACATCGTTTTTCTTTAGAATGAAATCGTTTATGTCTTTCTCTTCAGTGCTGTAGTTGAACCATTTGAAGTACTTGAATTCAGCTGGATGCTGCTTGATCTGCTTTGCCATAGCAAGCATTCCGGCTTCATCGTTGTCATATGATAAGACGATTTGATGAGAAGGATATCTTTTTGAGATAATCTCATGTTGAAGCTTTGTTAAAGACTTTCCTCCTATTGCAACAGCGTTTGGAATGAAAAGAGAATCGTATACGCCTTCAAAGCAGATAATATATGGAAAAGACAGATCGATATTGTCTAATCCATAGACAAGCTTGTCTTTCTTAGCTGGAAAGATATATTTTCTTCCAAGAGAATCGTGATGCTCAAAATCGTTGATCTGATAATACGCGTCGACTCCATTGATCTTCCAAGGAATCAAGATATATTCTTGCTGTTTCTTATCAAAGACTGAATACAGTTTTCCTTTCAAGTACGGCGCACAGAGAACTTTACGATGTTCAAGATATTCTGTTGCTGCTTCTGTTAGCGGATTTCGCCATTCCGGCTTTACTACGGTGTGAAGCGAATTAAGATAAGCAAGTCCTGAAAGCTGATTGTTTTGATCTAACCCAACGTCTATCTGTGAAGAAAGATTTCCACCGTTCTTCATCTTTATTCTATAGTATTCTTGCCGTATGTCTTCAAAGTCCTGACCCGCTATAGCCTCAAGAAGCTTCATTCCAGACATAGATACTCCACAGTTGAAGCAATGAAAAGAACAGCTTTCAAGATAGAAATATCCACGTTTCTTTCTAGAATTCTTCTTTGAGTCTCCGCATATGGGACAGCGAACGTGTATCTCACGGCCTATCTTTACTTTAGACGGTGGAAGATAGTCCCAGACTTTCTCATTTATGAATTCTTTGAAATCGTCAGTCATTGAGAAGATTGTACTTTTCTAAGCAATTCTTCTATCGTTCTATGAAGAATGTCTATATTGTTTTCGTCTATGACAATGAAGTTCAATATCTGCCATGAGTTTCCTGCTATAGACGCATATTTGTTCTTAACAAGATCCCATGTAAGAGCATTGTGTTTAGATGAAGTCTTGAAGATAGAATTTTCTACTTGTCTTACTGGAGCTCCAACTACCTTGTTTGGCGAAAACTTCTTTACAAGCTGCTCGTTAGAAGTACAAATGATTCTTTTCTTAGAAGAAGTAAGTAGTTCGGCTACAGTGTTTGCTAAAAATATGTCTAAGCTAGGCTTATCGTGTTTTAGATTCTTAAACAATTCTATGCCTTTTGCTTCATTTTTTAGAAGCAAGTTGTTAGATTCTTTAAGTATCTGTATGAAGTCTTTTTCCATTAGTTTGCTAAAAGCGAAGTATATATCTTAAAAACAGTACTTTCTGACTGTCCGTCGATTTTCACTGTATTTACCAAGACATTCTTATCCATTAGTTCTACTTTTATCTCTTCAGAATCAGCTATGTTTAGCGCATTAAGTCTGTCGAAGTTCAATATAAGTTTTCTATCTCCAAGATTTCCAGAATTCACGAGACCAAGTTTTAAAGTTATAGAATTGTTTAGCTCGTTAGAATCGTTTCCAATTCTAGCATAGATAACGTTGTTCTCCATGCTTGGATCTGTTGAAAGATATATTCTAGCAGAATCCAAATCTGCTGCTATGAACGAATGCGAACTAATGTTCTTGATCTGCTTTGTAGAAGTAGTGAATTCAAAGACAGGAGTAAGAACAGTCTTTATCTTCTGCGAAACAGAATTGACTATTACTTCTTCTTTACAGGTTGAAAGCTTTGTCTTGAACTTTCCAGATTCTATCTTAATAAAAGGAAAGTCGAACCACATTTCTATCTCTGAAAGATCTTCTTTATGCACTTCATACGCTGTATTTAGAACTTTCAGAAACATCGGAAGATCTATAATGCAGCATTCTATTGGATCTTTTTCTGCTTTTACTGAACTTGAAAAGAATTCTCCTCTCGCAAATGAGTTCTTTCCATAGATATACAACCCTTCGCTATTGAAAGTAAGCTTTGCGGAAGTTGCAAGTTTAGTAAACGATTTAAGTGACTTTAAGAACAATTCGAAGTCACTTATCTTTATCTTTTGCTTTGCCATATCTTATCCTTTTGTTGAAATGATACTGATTTAGAATTTTTTAAGTGTAAATATATCATGCTATGAAAAAAATACTTAACTGGATAAAAAGATTGTTTGGAATCATTACGGTTCCAAAATGGGACGAATGTACTAAATCGTCTAACTGGTCCGGAAAGAACGCCGCACAGCGTATGATGAATATCTTATCGCCGCATATGGACGAAAACACCTTTAAGTCTAGAGTAAAGTGGATGAAAGGGCGTGGCTGCAACTGTGCAGCTGTATTTGTAAGCAATAAAGCTGATGGCGAGAAAGCTGGATATTCTCCATATGGCAACAAATTTGACTTCGTAATCGACAAGAACTACTGCAAAGTCATGGGAGACAGAATAAAGTATATGAACAAGCAGGGGCTTGGCGTCATTTTGTTTTTAGCGGCTGATGATTCTACTGCATGGAACAATGCAATGGCTAAGAATTTTGCTCAATACTGCAAAGACATAAAAAATCTTGGATGGTTCGATTATGCTTCTACAGTTATAATCGGTTTGGAAATCGAAGAATACTGGAAATCCTCTAATTTAGTAGCAAGTCTTATAAGCACACTTCGTCAATTCTACAAAGGAAAGATTGGAACGCACCATACTAGCAACAACTATGCTTTAGGTGGAGCTTCTGACGTACTGTTCGTTCAGATGAATCCAGGACAGTCAGACGCTGCTATAACAGCATTCGTCAAGAAAGTAAAGGAAGCTACCGGAAAGCCGGTCAATATGTTCGAGCTCGAACGCAATGAAGACCGCCATCGCTCTGAAGTAGCTTTGAAAGCTGGCGCGTTTGGTGTCGGAAACTGGTAGGAGAAAACAATGTACACGAAGACAGAAAAACTATCGCAATCTAGCAAAGACAAGCTTCTAAATGGAGAAATACAGATCATTTCAGGAACAGAAGCATTAGCAAGACAGATTCTAGATTCAGAAAAAGATGGAAAGTATTCTGAAGGAAAGGGAAAGCTTTTCATCTTTCCATATAAGAACCGCACAGTAGGAATAGACAATACTACTGGCGATGCTTGGACCGAAGACTTTTCTGACTATGAGACTTGCCTTGCTTGGCTTTGCGGACAATTCAACGTTTAAGACATGGAAATACGCTCATTCAATCAAGAACTTCAATTTGCTGACATTCTTTTCTCTCGTCTGTTCAAGAACATAACTATTGAGAAGACAGTCAATGGTAAGAAGTTTCAGTATTCGGTGAAGTGCATACGTGGAAATCGCTCTAGAATCTATAAGAATCTTGAGAATCCAACAAAGCGCGGAATGTACTCATACCCGTTGATTGTCTATACAAGGACTGGAATTTCTAGAGATCCCGAGCGCGTTTCTTCTCTACACAACGAGATACTTAAGTCTGGAAACTCAAAGACGATTGACTTCAATCTTCTTGCTCCAAACCCTGTCAACATATCGTATTCTGTATCTCTAATATCTAACTTCGCGTCTGACAACGATCTTATAATGGGAAACTTCATCCCATTCTTCAATTCTGACTTGTTCGTTACTTGCAAGCACCCAAAGTTCGCTGGTCTCACTTACAACTCTCAGATAATAATGGACGATTCTATATCTGAAGAGCATCCAGAAGAATTAGCAAACGATGCTGAAGACATTACTGTAACTACTTTCAACTTTACTTTCAAGACATATATCTTTGGCGGAAACGATAGAACTATATCTGGAGTCCATAAAGTCACTCGTCCAGACGGAACTACTGAAACATACGATGGCTTCGTGCCTACAATGAATACTATATGCGTAGATTTCCATGCTGTTCCAAGATACGATGTGACGAATCTTTCTAACGTTGTCTCATACGATATGGATAAGTATTTCCAAGATGTAGAGTCTGGAGCTCTTTCAGACCCATCGTATGATGCGATATGTTGGAAGATAGATGCTGACGGTGTCTTGAAGAACGCATACGTTGTAGACAGAAATGCTTAGAAACATCAATCAGTCCGGTCATAATTCCAAGTACAACAATACTACTGGAACTTACCATGTCTCAAACCCCGAAAAGTTTCTTGGAAACTATGAACCAATCTATAAGTCTAAGTTAGAAGCAAAGATGATGTATTACTTAGACCATAGTCCTGGAGTAGTGAAATGGAACTATGAAGCGTTTCCAATAAAGTACATCGATGAGTCTTCTAACGAAAGAAAAGTTAGAAACTACTTCATTGACTTCATTGCAGTAGTAAGATCCGGCGATAGACTTCAGACAGTTTGGATAGAAGTGAAGAGCGAGTCAGAGACTAAGCCACCTGGAAAGCGAGCTAGCAAGAACCCATTAGCTGTACAGACATGGCTTAAGAACCAATCAAAATGGAAAGCAGCAAGACAGTTAGCTGAATCTAGAGGATATAAGTTCGTAGTCATTTCTGAAAAAGAACTAAACAACGGATGAAACTCAAGTGTAAATAGACCAAAGAATCAGTTTTTTCTGAGAAGATGGTCAAGGTTAAGAAAAGAATACCAAACAAGAAGAACTTTGAAGACTATCCAGATGTGGATTATTCTAAAATCTTCAAGAAATGCATAGCTGACTGCAAAAGATGGAAGATTCCAATTTCTAAGAAAATTCGTTCTAAAGTAAAGTTCTTAAAGAGAAGCGACTGCTATGCTCTATGCGAAATAATGGATTCTGGCTACTTTCAGATTTCTTATACTACAGCAGGCTTTAATGAGTATGGACTTTCTGAAGAAGCTCTATACAATCTCTTCATGCACGAGCTTTGCCATACGATAATTGGCTGCTTTAACCATCAAGCTAAATGGAAAGCATGGATACTAAAACTAAATGAGCATGGATGTAAGATCAATCCATACCCATATAGTAGAAACCGCTCTGAATACAAAGATTTCTATTAAGTCATAGATTTTTCTTTCTTACTTTGTCCTGAAATGAGATCGTTCCATTTCGCGCGGAACTTTCTTTCAGGAACAAGATATTCTTCAGTAAGAACTGACTTTCCAAGAGAATTGTGTATCGTTGGCTGAACGAACACGCCAATCTTCAGATCAGTGTTTGTCTGAACGTTCAAGCAGAAATCAAGATCGTAGAAGTCATAAGTGAACTGCTCATCGAATCTAGCTTTCTCGTTCTGCATCGTCTTCTTACTAAGGCACATTAGCAGTCCATCTATAGTGATTACTTCTGTGTCGAAGACGTCTGGCTTCTCTCTATTGAAGAAAGACTCAAGCATCATTCCATCGTGGTTGTGAGTGATCCGTCCATATCTGTCTTTTGGATACTTGTGGGATCCAGTGAACCAAGTCAATGGAGACTGAGAGATGAAGAGCTTCTTAGTTCCAGCCATGCCAATGACATCGTACTTGTCTTTGACTTCTACTAAATGCTTGACGAATTCGTTTAGAGAAAGGTCTACATCCGAATGCATTAGGATCAGATAATCGTATTCGTCTTTCGATTCTTGGATGAATTTGTTTCCAAACTGAGTCAAAGTAAGCGTATTGTTTGGATAAGCAGCGATGTGGATCTGCGCGATTCCTTCTTTTTCAAGCTGCTCTATTTCTTCGTTCGTGCGTGGATTCTTCAAGAGAAGAATGCTGTCCGCACCGTCTTTACATGGTATAGCGATCTTTATCTTAAGCATTTTCCGTATTTCCCTCGTCTTCTATCTGTATCCATTTTAGCATTTCAAGATGCTTTCCATTCATTGAGACTAACTTGTTAGTAGTATCAGCCACAAGCCTATACTTCGCTGCGTCTACTCGCACCCACTGCTCCTGGAACATCTTTCCGTCTTCAAGCTTGCACTTTACTCCTCCAATCTCGAAGAACTTTGGTGGCTCATGCTGCCGAGGAACTTGAGACTGTCTTGGCATAGCATATTGCTGTGGTGGCAATGGCTGCGGCTGTTGGCTTGATGGCTGCAAGGCGTTGCTTGGCTGAGAATCTCCATATTCTCGCAATATCTTTATCTTTGCCCCTTCAGCGCCATATAGCATCATTAGTTCTTGAGCGTTTGAAGCTTTTACTCCATCTACTTTCTTCTGTGTAGTGTTGCCATTATCGTCTAATTCGTAGACTAAGATATCGAAAGTCTTCATCTGTATGGGTGAAGAACCAATATTAGCTAATTTAGAAATGTCTGGAAGCGGTGCCGGAGTGTTTAAATCCATGTTTTGGTTTGGCACTTTAAGCGATCTTTCTGCATCTGTCATAACGTTTTTTTCTTCTTTCTTAGATTGTTGAGACGTGTCTAAAACTATAGTGCGGTTCTCTAACGAATTGAATTCGCTTGGAGAATCTTCGCTTTTTAGATTTTTCGTCTTACTACTTAATAGCTTGAATATGTTTGCCATTTATTTCTCTGGGGGCAATATAGATATTGTACTGATGTTCTGCTCTTTCTGAACCATAACGATGTTGTCGAAGATAGAATTGTCTATTTCCTTACGGTGAGAAATAATCATAACGTGCTGATTGCTTATTCTGGAAAATTCTTGAAGAATATGTAAGACGTTGTTCACAGCTAAAGTGTCTATAGCTGAATCTATGAATTCGTCTAGGATAAGAATATTAGAAGTAAAGTTGTTTCTTGTGCTCATGAAGTCGCGGAAAGCGAAAGAAGCAGCTATAAGCAAGCGCATTCTTTCTCCTGCAGAGAATGTAGCGTATTCAGTTTCTCCGCCATTATCTGGAGTTATGAACGTGAACTTCATGTTCTCGTCGAAGACGCAGGTGTACTTTGCTCCAAGCTTCATCAAGTAGTACTTTATCTTAGAATTCAGAAGTCCAACTAGATCTTTGATGATGAACTTCTTTAAGTTGTCTTGCGACACGATTTGCTCTGCGAACTTCAGATAAGAGTATCTCTTGTTCAGATCTGCTATGTTTAGATTTTCTTTTTCTAATTTCTCACAAGTGTCTTTAAGAAGATCTGTATATGGATTCTTTTCTTTCTTTAAGTTTTCAAGTCTTTCTTCACTGAACGATATCTCGTGTTCTAGCTTTCCTATCTCTATCTTAAGCTTGTTAGATTCGTCAGTCGCGTTATGTATCTTCTGATTCAATTGGTTCTGCTTAGAATCGATTTTAACAATTTTCTCGCTTATAGACGATAGTCTGTCTGAAAGTTCTTTAGACTGCGCCGATATTTCGTTAAGTTCTTTGTCTATCTTGGAGTTCTGAGACTCTAACTTTCCAAGATTGTAGTGTTCTGAAACGATTGGCTTGCAATGGTCGCATAGTTTAGAAAGAAGAATAGAATAAGACGATATTGTCTTTTCGTTAGACGATTTGGCCGCTTCTAACTTGAATTTCTTAGAAGCAAGTCTTTTCTCGCTTTCGCTTATTTCTCTACTCTTAGAATTAAGTTCAGTCTTCTTTTCTACTAAAAGATTTATAGCGTTCTCGCATTTAGATATCTCAGCATCGTTTACAGACACGTTTTTCTGCTTAAGTTCTGAGAGTTTTTTTGAAGATGCGGAAACATTGCTTTCTATCTGAGATATTTTTTCCTTCTGTTCGTTCTCAAATACCGTCTTTCTGCTTTCAAAGTCTTCTTTAGACTTACTAAGCATAAGCAGAGTATTCTGCCGCTTAACGAACTCTTTATCGTAGTCCAAGACGTCTCTATGGATGAGACTATACATTTCTCCAAACACTTTAATGTTGAAAAGCTTCTCGATGAAGTCTTTCTTAGCTGCTGGCGGAAGAAGAAAGAAGTTATAGTTCTGGTCAGACGAAAGCAAGATCGTTCTTAAGAAGATAGAGACATCGCATCTAAGAATCTCATTAGCTATCAGATCGTCAGTTTCTTGAATCGAAGACTTAGTTATTTCAGAATACGTTCCATTTTCTTTCTTGAATACTGTCAAGAAAGTCTGAGCGTGCTTGTTAAGACCTCGCTCTATCTTATAGAAACTCTTCTTGTCTATATCGAACTCTATAGATACCGACATAGACGTATCGTCAACGTATCTATTCTTAAGATTCTTGTTCTTGACGCTTGTCTGCAGTTGTCCGAACAAAGCATAGAGAAGCGCGTCGAATATGGATGACTTTCCAGCAGAATTAGCTTGTCCTGGAATGTCTAGATTCTTTCCACACACTAAAGTCATTCCAGACATAGATGAGAAATCGAAGCTTTCGTCGGCGAAAGACTTGAAGTTGTGGATGGTTAAGTTCTTGAAGTTTATCCTCATTAGAGATTCTCCGCTGCTTTCAAGTAATACGATTCTAATGTCTTGTAGAGTTCTCCTCTTTCAAGTTCTTTCTCTTTTAGAACTGTCTCCTCTATCTTATCGACATAGTTCTTTATATAGTCAAGCTTAGATTTCTTTATTAGTTCTAAAGATTCGCTAGTCACGATTGTCTTGTCGACTTCAGTAGCTATAGAATATTCTGGAAGAGCTTCTTCAAATGGAGAGAAATCTGAAATTTTCTGATTTATTTTTGTCTCTGTCACCATATCTACTTCTACATCGTATATCTTTTGGACAAAATTGTTCTTCACTATAGAGAAATCAAAATTGTCTACTCCTTTTTCTAAGATATCGCTCATATACAGTCTAACATGGATCGGCACGCTAACTATCCTATGGAAAGTTCGCTTATTGTTCTCGTCTAAGACATAGAATCCATCTTCTGAATCTATTTCTCCAAAGTTCTGCTGATATGGAGAGCCAACGAACACGAACTCACGGCATCTCGCTATGAATTCTTTGTGCTCATGGATATGGCCGGCATAGATAGTCCCGAACTGCTTCGCGTATTCTACAAAGTCACCGACAAGATTTCCTGACTTAACCCCATTGTTTCTTATGTTCTCGATTTCAGCGCGTATGTCTATCGTTCCAGACGCTTCGTTTAGAAGAGAATCGTTAGCGATAAGATCTTCCAATTCGTCAGACGATCTTCTATGCTTTTTAGAATGCTGTTCAAGATACGATGCTATCAAGAACTTCCCATCTATATCGAAGTGGCCGAACATCAGATCGTAAGTTTCTTTCTTAAACTTCGAAAGGTCTGAAAGCCATGGAACGAAAAGCGCTAACTGCTTGTTTAGAACTACTTCTGTTGGCTTGTCTATGACTAAAACGTTCTTCATCTGCTTAAAAACGTTAGTCGAGTTGATAGCTACATTGTTCTTGTAGTAAAGATCGTGGTTTCCAAGAATAAGATAGCACTTGCATTTCTTAGCAAGAGCGTCAATCAGTTTAAGTCCAACATTGAGAGCTTGAAGATCAAGAGACACTCTAGAATGGAAAATGTCTCCACAGCATATAACGTTGTCTATCTTTTCTTTCTTGATTGTCTTTAGAAATTCTTTGAAGACGTCTGCAATTATAGTAAGTCTTGATTGGTTTGCTTTCTTCAATCCAATATGAAGATCTGTTATTACAAGAGTCTTTCCAGAAATTATTAGTCTTTCGTCTTTTGCCATAATCTTTTCGATACGATACTGATATAGAAAAATAGATCCGACCTGTTGAAAGGAATAAACACAGGTCGGATCTTAATGCGGCTGATAATTCATAGATATAACTTCATAGTTTGCCGCTAAACGCCATACACCATAACGTAGACGTAAGAATGTTATACTAAATTGGAATTTTGCGGTTGAACTTTTGGTTCTTCAGGAAGAAGAACACAAGCAGCAGCCGTTGTCAGCAAAAGTGAAGCGACGGACGAAGCGTTTTCTACTTCAGCAACAACAACGTCGGTTGGATCTACAACGCCAAGGTCAATCATATTTCCATATTTCTTATTCAGCGCATCGTATCCAACCTGCTTGTCTTTCTCTTCATTCAACTTAGCAACGATAAGATCTACTGACTCGCCAGCATTTTCAAGAATCGTCTTTATTGGCGCGTTCAAGGAATCGTGAAGAATCTTCGCGCCAATTATCTCATCGTCTGTAAACTCTTCAGAATGGCTGTCAATGTAATCTTGAAGTTCGTCAGCGGCGCGGAGCAGAGCAACGCCACCACCAGGAACAACGCCACCGGCAATCGCTGCCTTGCAAGCAGAAAATGCATCGTCAACAAGATCGCGCTTTTCAAGCATTTCTGCTGTTGTGTTCGCTCCAACAGAAATGATTCCGACACCACCGTCGAGTTTTGCAAGACGTTCTTTCATCTTTGCAGTGTCCCAAGCATCAGTCTTGTCAGTCTTCAACTGCGTTTTGATCTGCTCGATTCTTTCTTGGATTTTTTCTTCAGATCCCATTCCTCCGATTATCGTTGTAGAATCTTTCGTGACGATTACTCTCTTTGCTTGTCCAAGAATTCCTGATTCTATAGTCGCATCGTTTGGCGCGATTCCCGTTCTTTCCGAAACTACTTGTCCGCCGGTAACGATTGCTATATCGTCCATCATATTGTCTTTGTTCGTTCCATAAGACGGAGAATTGACAGCGCAGACCATCAGATTTCCTTTAAGTCTGTTTAGAACAAGCGTTGCTATCGCGTCACCTTCGACGCCGTCTGCTATTATAAGAAGCGGACGGCCCGATTTAGTGACTTCTTGTAGAGTGTTCAGAACGTCTGAAATGTTTGAAAGTTTCTTTCCCAAAAGAAGAATGTATGGCTTTTCTACGTCGAAAGACATTGCTTCGTTCGTGATGAAATATGGAGAAAGATATCCAGAATCGAAAACCATTCCCTCTACTACTTTGCTTTCAATCACGCGAGAATTTCCAGGCTCGACGCGGATAGTGCCGTTTTCGCCAATCTTATCGAACATATCAGCAAGCACGTCGGCTATCTCATCAGAATGGTTTGACGAAATCTTCGCTACTTGACGTATCTCATCGTGAGTCTTGATTGGTTTTGAAGATTTCTTGACGGATTCAATCGTTATGTTTGCTGCTTTTTGGATTCCATTGCGAAGATGGATGCCATTCACGCCAAAGTTTAGATTTTTCAGTCCTTCAGAAAATATCGCTTCTGCAAGAACGCAGGTTCCGGTAGTACCATCGCCAATCGTGTTCGTCTTTTCTGACGCATCACGGATGAATTTAAGTGCTGTATTTTCTGTTGGATCTTTGAATTGAAGAGAACGGATCACAGTAATTCCGTCTTTCGTGACTCGTGCTCCTCTTTGGTCATCAAGAAGAACATTCAGTCCTTTGGGACCCATTGTCTTCTTCGTTATGTTTGCCGTCTTCTTGACGCTGTTTAGAAGCTTTGTTCTAAGTTCTGAATCATAAGTAATAAGTTTATCTGCCATGCTTAAAAAGAAGTTATGCAGCGATATTATACTTGAAATTTTTTAATGCTAGAAATAGACACTGAAGTGTAAATAAGAAATAACTACTTCTTTAGATATAGATTATAGATGGAAACTTCTTATATAGTATTTGCTGGAATAGTACTTGGCGGAATTCTTGGACTTCCACTTGTTCTAAAGGGCATTCACCGTCTAGTGAAAGACTATTTCAAGTTCCAGGAACACAAAGAAGAAAAGATACAGAACCAAAAAATAGAAGAAACTAAAAACGATCTTAAAAAGATAACGAATTCTGGGAATCTTTCAGAATTAATAGACGCAGCAAACAAGCTTGGAGAGGAAAACAAGAAAAAATGACAATCTACTTAAAGACAAAATTTGACGATAAGCCAAGAAAATTTGCTATAAACAAGATAGCATACGATTTTGGCAACAGAGACCATGTCGACTATGAGGAAAGAGACAAGTTCAAAGAGATAAAAGAATATGGAATTCTAAGTCTTTGGATCCATCCGCTTGAAGTAGACAGATGGTACAACGATTTAGACGATGAAGGAAAGTCTAACTTCTTGTTCTGGGAAAAGGGAGCTGTTTCTATTCCAGGAAATTCTATAGAAATGTTTTCACTTGAAAAATAGCTTATGAAAAAGAAACTATTCATACTGACTATGCTATCAATGCTTTGTGCTGGCTGCTTTTCGACGAAGCCACACGCTCTTAGCATAAACGCTGTCTATCCATTTGAAGGCAGATACGATTCGTCTACAGAGATAAAGATAAATGGAAGTAAAGCAGAAGTCAGAAAAGAAGATTCTATTTGGATACTTTCTAACAATACGCTCTACAATCTTCTCGTTTCAGTTTCAGATAGTACAGACAAAATCGTGTTTGAAAACGGCAGAGCATATGAGTTTTCGAAGAAAGGCATATTAGAAAGAACTGCACGAGACGCTTTCGACGATGAAGAATACGTATGGGAGACATGGACGGTCCCAACGAACGGAGTAAGATGATGGGGCGAAGCAATAGAGAACTTATTAAGTACTACCGCGAAAAGCATGAAATCGAACCTGTTCTATTTTCTGAAAAGAAAGATGGTGCGGAGATTGCAGTCGATGGCGTAGTGACTCCGTTAAAACTTGATCTTCGCCAGTTCTGCTCCCCGTCAGACGACCAAGGCGATACTTCTCACTGTGCTGCGTATTCTGCTGCACAGATCATAGAAGCGAAGTACTGGAAAGAAACTGGAAAGCTGATTCAGCTCGATGCTTCTCACATCTATGCGAAAGCAAAAGAAATA
>Ga0247611_10007925_pt1 | contig 13200 bp, 13 predicted proteins | sample 177DNAGHGhighgp2_FD_192422 | JGI IMG/M metagenome (GOLD analysis project Ga0247611, IMG submission 192422) | Sheep rumen microbial communities from Palmerston North, Manawatu-Wanganui, New Zealand - 1770 DNA GHGhigh gp2 | ecosystem: Host-associated > Mammals > Digestive system > Stomach > Rumen... | reverse complement strand
TGCGTTCTTGATGCGGCGAATCTTGGTGATCTGGCTGCCGATGTGGAAGTGGATGAGTTTGAGGCAATCATCCAGCTTGTGCTCGCGCAGGTAGTCGATGGCACTGAACAGTTCGCTGGTGTTCAGGCCGAACTTGCTGCTGTCACCGCCGCTCTCTTCCCACTTGCCGCTGCCGCTGCTCGACAGCTTGATGCGGAATCCGATGTTGGGACGGATGTGCAGGCGGCTTGCCACGCGGTCGATGAGCTCTAGCTCGCTCAGCTTCTCGACCACGACAAAGATGCGTCGTCCCATCTTCTGCGCCAGCAGGGCGAGCTCGACATATCCCTCGTCCTTGTAACCGTTGCAAATGATGACCGGATTGGCGTTCAGGTCGGTCATGTTGCTGGCGAGCACGGCATGCAGCTCGGGCTTGCTGCCGGCTTCCAGACCGATGTTGAACTTCTTGCCGTGCCCGATGATTTCCTCGACCACCTGCCTCATCTGGTTCACCTTGATGGGATAGACGATGAAGTTGGCACCCTGATATTCATACTCCTTGGCTGCCTTCTTGAAGCAGCTTGAAATCTTGTCGATGCGGTTGTCCAGAATGTCGGGGAAACGCAGCAATACGGGTGCTGTCACCTTGCGGGAGTGCAGTTCGTCCATGACATCGGCCAGATCTACTGGCACGCAGCTGCTCTTGGGCGTGACGGTGACATGCCCATTCTCGTTGATGGAGAAGTACTTGAGGCCCCAGCCTCCGATGTTGTAGAGTTCGGCGCTGTCCTCGATGCGCCATTTATTGATTGCTGACACGGCTTTAGGTCTGTTTGATGCAGTTAAACAATGCAGTTATTAAGTAATGTGAGCGCAAAGGTAACGATATTAATTGGTAAAAACAATAAACAAGGCTTAAAATCCGATTAGGCCTTGCATTTGGGCTGGTGGCAAAAACCTGTGTGTTGACAGTAGAAAACGGTAGGTTTTGGCCTCTTGCCCTTCGACTAAAGGGTGTTGATGAAAAAAATCTCCCCCTTAGTGTTTGTCCGGCAATAAAAAACACTTACCTTTGCGGGAAATAAGATAAATGGTTTTTTCCAATATTATTTTAATACAATTATGGTAAATTACAAGGATTTAGGTCTCGTGAATACCCGCGAGATGTTTGCTAAGGCAATCGATGGCGGCTATGCCATCCCCGCATTCAACTTCAACAACATGGAGCAGTTACAGGCTATCATCAAGGCTTGCGCCGAGACGAAGTCTCCTGTTATCCTGCAAGTGTCCAGTGGTGCCCGCAAGTATGCCAACCAGACGCTGTTGCGTTACATGGCCGAGGGTGCTGTAGAGTATGCTAAGGAGTTGGGCTGGGAACATCCCCAGATTTGCCTGCACTTGGACCATGGCGACACCTTTGAACTGTGCAAGTCATGCGTTGACTTTGGTTTCTCATCGGTTATGATCGACGGTTCGTCGCTCCCCTATGAAGAGAACATTGCTTTGACCAAGAAGGTCGTGGAATATGCCCACCAGTTTGATGTGACTGTTGAGGCTGAGTTAGGCGTGCTCGCTGGCGTTGAGGATGACGTTGTTGCCGAGGAATCGCACTACACCAAGCCCGAAGAAGTGATCGACTTCGCCACCCGCACCGGTTGTGACTCGCTGGCCATCAGCATCGGCACAAGCCACGGCGCTTATAAGTTCAAACCCGAGCAGTGCACCCGCGACCCCAAGACCGGCAAGCTCGTTCCTCCTCCCCTGGCATTTGACGTGCTCGAGGAAGTGGAGAAGAAGCTCCCCGGCTTCCCCATCGTGCTGCACGGCTCATCAAGCGTTCCCCAGGAGTATGTTGACATCATCAACACTCACGGCGGCAACCTGCCCGATGCTGTAGGCATCCCCGAGGACCAGCTGCGCAAGGCTGCCAAGAGCGCCGTCTGCAAGATCAACATCGACAGCGACAGTCGCCTGGCTTTCACTGCTGCCGTTCGCAAGGTGTTGGTCGAGAAGCCTGGCGAGTTTGACCCCCGCAAGTACTGCGGTCCCGCTCGTGATGAGATGGTCAAGCTCTATAAGCACAAGATCATCGAGGTGCTTGGCAGCAACGGCAAGGCCGAGTAACACATCTGCCTTCAGCAAGAATGAATCCTGCAAGGTCCCAAGCCTCCAAGCCGAGGCCTGGGGCCTTGCTTGCATCAAACCATTGCGGCAGAAATCTGAAAAACCTATAAAGTGGTTAAAATCAACAGAATAACTATTTTGGTGAAAAAATAATTCAAAAAAAACTGCAAAAAAATTTGGTCAGTTCCAAAAACGGCTTTACCTTTGCACCGCTTTACGAAACAACGCTGTTTCGCTAAGTGCGATCGGGGTGTAGCTCAGTCCGGTTAGAGTACGCGTCTGGGGGGCGTGGGGTCGCTTGTTCGAATCAAGTCACCCCGACATCGCAAAGGAAGTGCTGATGATCACTATGATTGTCGGCACTTCTTGTTTTTTGCAACACAAGATAATGATTCATGTACAGGAGACGATGAAAAAACGATTATTTGCAACAATGCTTACCAGTGCTGTGGCCATGATGGCCATGGCCCATGCTTGGCTGGGCGGAGATGTGTCGATGATGCTCTCCAATGCCCGCAATGGTGTTATCTACAAGGACATGAACGGCGCCACGGTGGACCCCTACGAGCTTTTCAAGCAGCAAGGATGGAACATGATGCGCGTGCGGCTGTTTGTTGACCCGCAACATGCCCCAAGCCGCCACCATGACGAGGGCGTGTGCCAGGACCTGGCCTACGTCATCGACCTGTGCAAGACCATCAAGTCCAGAGGCTTTGAGGTGATGCTCGACTTCCACTATAGCGACACATGGGCCGATCCCGCCAAGCAGTTCACCCCCAAGCGTTGGGAAGGCCTGGGCGTCAAAGCACTTGCCGACAGCATCTATCGCTACACCCGCCACTGCCTGCTGGCCCTGAAGGCTGCCGGTGTGGAGCCCGCGACCATCCAGGTGGGCAACGAGATCACGTTCGGCATGGACTGGCCCGTGGGACGCGTGGATGCGATGAAAGCAGACAACTGGGATGCGTTTACCCGCCTGCTCAAGGCAGGCTGCAAGGCATGCCGTGAGGTCTGCCCCCAGGCTGGCATCATCATCCACACCGAGAAAGCCGGCGTGTGGGAAATGACCCGCAACTACTATGACCGCTTGCAGCAAGCTGGGCTGGACTACGACATCATCGGCCTGAGCTACTACCCCATGTGGCACGGCACCATCCCCAATCTGGGTGCTACGCTCGACTCGATCGCCGTGCGCTACCCCGACAAACCAGTGATGATTGTCGAGGCAGCCTACTACTACCAGCACGACGGCGTGAACCGCGGCGAGGAGGACTTCAGCCACTGCCTGCCCGGAACCATCGAGGGGCAACGCGAGTTCACCGCCCAGCTGGTCCAGGAACTCAACCGGCATGACAACGTCACGGGGCTGTTCTGGTGGTATCCCGAGGAGAACCGATATGGCACGCCCTGGCAGGACCGCGGCGGACTGAACCGCGGCTTGTTCAACAGTGCCAATGGCCAAGCGCTGCCGGCATTATATGAAATGAGCAACTTTAAACGATAGATTAACAGATAGATAAACCGATCATCCATGACGAATACAAAAATCATCGGCATTGTGTGTGCCATCCTGTCGGCAGTGTGCTACGGCACCAACCCGTTTGGTGCCCTGCCTCTCTATGAGGAAGGCGTGAACACGGCAACAGTGTTGTCCCACCGCTTTGGGTTGGCAGTCATCTTGCTGGCGGTTGTCATGCTCATCAAGCGTGAAAACTTCAGGCTCACACGGCACGAGTTCAAGGTGCTGTTCTCGTTGGGCGTGCTGTTTGCTGCCTCGAGCATCACCTATTACCAGAGCTTCCACTTCATGGATGCGGGCATTGCCTCGACCATCCTGTTTGTCTATCCCGTGATGGTCGCGGTGATCATGGCCGTGTTCTTCAAGGAGCGCGTCACCGCGATGACCGTTGCCGCCATTGTGTTGTCGCTTGCGGGTATCGGCCTTTTGTACAAGGGCGGAGCCGGAGCCTCGCTCAGCGTTGTGGGCATTGTGCTGTGCGTGCTGTCATCGCTGGCCTATGCAGTCTATATTGTTGTGGTGAACCAGTCCAGCATCAAGATGTCGTCGTTCAAGGTGACTTTCTATGCCATGCTGGTGTGCGAGATCACGCTCATCCTCTATTCATTCACCTCGCCCGAACTGTATCTGCACATGCTGCCGTCGGCCAGGGCGTGGTCGTTTGCCGTGTGGCTGAGCATTGTTCCCACGATATTGTCGCTGGTGTTCATGACCATTGCTGTCCATCATGTGGGTGCAACCCCCACGGCGATCCTGGGAGCATTAGAGCCCCTCACGGCAGTGGCCATCGGCGTGGCAGTGTTTGGCGAGATGTTGACCCCGCGTCTCATCGTGGGCATTGTGCTCATCCTCTTTGCTGTGATGCTGGTGGTGCTGGGCAAGGACCTGCACCTGCGCACCATCACCCACGCCGTTTCCCGCCTGTGGCACTGGAGATAATGCCTCTCATTAAACCCCGGCCCCTACGTGTTCTTGCGCAGCCGATAGGTAACTGCCAAGCCTTGAGAGGCGTGCTTGGAGAGGGTTACCTCGTGTGATGACATTGCTGTGATAGTGAATTTGTTATCGATCTCAAGCCCAGGCATCGTGATGTAGACTACACGGTGATCGGGGAACGTGACGGTCAAGGTGCCGTCGCCCTCCTCCCAGGTGCCGTAACTCTCGACCGTTTGCTCATGACCGCCCACCTGCGAGAACCTGAAGACCTTGCTCTGGAACTGGAAGAAGAAGTCTCCTTTGACCTCAAGTGGTTCACCATCAACCGTGATCTGCTCGACATGCCAGGTGCCGAACCATGGGCCGATGTCGCCGTGGTTGCGGGTGCAGGAGCTGAGAGCCAACAACATGACAAGGCAAGCCGTGATATATCGTAATGTCTTTTTCATCATTTCTTGAATTTAAAACTGCCACTATAGGAAATGCCTAAGATCGCACCCCAGTTGTTGCCGTAGAGCGAGCCGCGGTCGATAGCGACTTGGGCCTGGAATGCCCACCCCTTGTGGGTGTGATAATTGGCCTGTACCATCATCGAGAAGTCGTCGGCACCACCCGCGCGGGGGATGATGGGTGTGCCCCAAGCCTTGCGGTAGGAGCCCTGCAGGCGATAGTGCCATTGGGCGGTGAACCAGCCCTCGATGGCGGCATGGAAGCCGCGCAGCACGTTGTCACGGTAGCGCATGTAGCCGTCCTGGTTGTAGAGTGGCGACTTGACAAACGGCGAGCCGATGGACATGCCGCGACTCTGGTAGCCGTTGTAGATGTAGTTGTTGTAATAGTCGTCGGCACCCGACGAGTGGCTGGTGATGGGCGTGCCCTCGTGGTCGTTGGGGGTCCAGTGGATGGGGCCGCTCTGATTGGTGAAGTCGATATACTCAATGACGGCACCCGAGATATAATTATATGGGTCTTGACGGAACTCCAGGCCCCACAGGCCGTCGAAGCCGTTCATCTTGCCGATGCCCGAACCGTCTTCCCACAGCCACTGGGTGTAGGCTCGCAGGGTGCCGTAGTTGGGCAACTTGTAGTCGAGCGCGATGTCCCATGTGCCCAGGTGGTTACCCTCGACAAACGAGTCGCCCGCACTGTTGCCGCCACTACCGGCGATAAACGTGCGGAAGAACGCTTTGGCGTCGGCATCCATCTTGACCGTGCGATCAAGCTTTCCATCGATGTAGTAGTCGGCCGTGCCGCCAAACTGGCAAGCCGACTGGGCCCCGATGGTGAACACGACAGGCTGGTGAGGGTTGGTGCGCAGGTGCAGGCTCTTGTAGTGCAGCCACTTGCCTGTGGTGATGAAGTAGTTATAGTAATTGTAGTGGTTCTCGAGCCACTTGTCGTCCAGCTCGCGGAAGTAGCCAAACTCGCCCTGGATCTGCACCCAGCCCTTGGTGAACGGGATGTTCTGGAAGTCGATGAAGCCGGCACGCAGGCCCACAGGCGGACGAGCATTGGTGCTCCACACGAGGTCACCGCTGCTCATCGAGCCCTTGACGATGGGCGATGTCTTGTAGGCTTGGCCCGCCACTGCAAAGATGCTGCGGTACTTGGCCTGGACATAGGCTTGCTGGAGCCACGCCCTGGCAGGATGCTGTTTCTGTACCTCAAATTGGCCGTCGCCATTGAAGCGCTCATAGCCCGCGCTGGAGGCGTAACCACCCCATGTCTCGACACCCGCACCCCACGAGAAGCGAGCGCCATGGTTCATGAGCCGGTGAATGCTGGCCGTTGCCAGAGCCGAATATTGCTGGGTGATGGTGCCCCCCACGTTGGATGAGATGTAATAGGGGGCCAACTCACTGTTGCCTGCATTCATGATGACACCCACATTATAGATAACATCATCATGGTTGTTGTGCAGATTGCAGGTCGTGGGATTTATTCCTGACTGATGGTCAGCACACACGAATAACGTGTCCTGGGCTGCCGCCATCAAGGCACAACATGCCGACAAAGCAAGAATGGCAAAAGAAATGACAGTATTTCTCATGAAAAAAATAAGTTATTGATCGATGTGTTCCAGATAGGAGTCGATGTGACGACGCTTCTTCTCGTCGGCAATCTCGTCGATATTGATGAGGATGCCAGTCTCCTCCACGTCTCCAAACTCACGATTGATAGCAGTTCCCAGCATCCGCATCTTGGGCGAGAGGCCCATGTAGGCGTTGACCAGCGGAGGGATGTTGATGCTGTGCTGGCGAATGAAGGAGTTCAACCGCTTGTAGTCCTCACGGAAGTTATCGCCAGTGAAGTGGGCCATCAGTTCGGGATCGTCGTTGCGTGTGTCGGGCAGCGGGTCGATGGGGGTCACCAGGGCTTCCTGATCCTTGAAATAAAGGTTGAGGAAGCACAGCAGCATGTCCCGGCACTCGCGGTCATAGGAGGGATACATCGTCATCTTGCCGAACATGTACTTGACCTGTGGATAGATGACCGTCAGTGCCCCCAAGCCGTCCCACAGGTTATCGAGGGCAAACAATGCCCTGACGCCCTCGCGGGTGGACTGGTACTCGGGACGGACAAACGAGCGCCCCAGCTCGATGGTAAAAGGCAATATATCGCTCAAGAACCTGTCACTGAAGTGGAACATGTGCCCCGTGGCAATGCGCGGCACGCCATTCTCGACCATCACATCCCAGCCGCCGATGAAGCGGTAGGCCCCAATGATCTCTCGTTTCTCGGGGTTCCACACGAGGAGTTGCTGGCAGGGGACCGCCATGGTGTCAAACTCATCGATGTCACAAGACTTGCCCGTTCCGCCCCCCGATGAACGGAAAGACACTTCTCGCAGTCGTCCTATCTCGCGCATGGTGTTGGGCGCATTGTGTGCGGTGACGACATAGATATCGTTACCAGCTTTGTTGGTGTGACGCAGCAGTCGTTGGGCAGTGAGTTCCTGCTCGATGAGGTTGACAGGGATGGGTTCAATAATGGGTTCCATAGGGCAATAAAATCTTAGGGTTTAGACGATGCCATTGAATAGATGAAGTCTCGCAGTCGGGCCGCCTCCTGCTTTGGGGCATGGCTGTCGAGTGAGCTCCATGGTATGGGGTCACCAACGATAAAGCGCAAGGTGCTGCCTCTCTTGTTGACCATCTCCCTGGGCAGGAAGATGAGCTCGATATTAAATTTAATGCCCAAGCGCTTGCGCCACATGGCAAAGCGATAGAAGAAGCGAGAGTTGTGGGCATCAAAAAACACAGGCACAATGTCACGACGATAGTTCACGGCATGCACCACAGCGGCCTTTTGCCATGGCAAGTCGGCAATAAAGCCATCGGGCTGCATGCGTGAGCACAGCCCGGCGGGAAAGGTGATGAACTGGTTATCGCTGGCAAGAGCCTCGTCGATCTGGGCCGCCGTAGCGCGAGACTGGCTGCCATACTTGTTCACCGGCAGGAAGACATCGCGCAATGGCTCGACGGCCATGAGCAGGTCATTGACCATGAACTTGATGTTGCGGTGATAACGGTTGCCCAACAATGAGATGAGCGCCAACCCGTCAAGTCCGCCCAGGGGGTGATTGGACACAAACATGTAGCGTCCGTCAGGCAACTTTTCCAGACCCGAGGCATCGATGCTGATGTTCATCTCATTGAGCGCAACAGTGGCTGCATCCACACTGTTCTTGCCCGCCATCTTGGCCAGGATGTCATTGAGCTGGTCCTGGCAGATGACACGCTCCAGCCACCGCACGACAAATCGCGGGATGTAGCGATAGTGCTTGGGCAGACGCGCCCTGAGCACTGCATCAACATCTATTTTCATCGGTTGGTCACTCATGTCGACGATAAGATTGGTTCTATAAACCAACAAAGATAGCACTTTTTGGATGAAAAATGAACCCACAAGGCCAAAAATTTGCCAAAGAGATGAAAAAGTTCTAATTTTGCCCTTGTAAATATCGGGTAAAACACTGATCATGGGTGACAATTTTTCAATTGACCTGAAGACAGGGAAGAGCTTGCCGAGCAAATTGCTGCTGCTCGGTGAGGTGCTATTGTTTGCCATCCTTGCGGGGATGACATCGTCCCACTTTGGCATGGCCGATGGTGCCAAAATCACCATGGCCTATCTGGTCGCCTATGCAGTGCCCCGCACGGTGCTGACCCGATCCCGAGGGAGTTCACTGGCATCAAGGTTGGTGCTCGTGCTGCTGACCATACTGCTGATATACATCAACTTCAGGCGGTTGACGACCTGGACATTCTTTGACGACTTCTCATTGGAGATGCCCAACCTGAATGGAGATGGGCGTGGCTACTACAAGTGGGCATTGAATAGGTATGACGGCCGCATCCCGGTGTCGGGCAACATGGTGTTTCCCGGTTTCCCCTTGATGATGGTGGCATTGTGGAAGATGCTGGGAGTGAGCGTCGTGTGGCCACAAGCCATGAACATGATGTTCACCCTGCTGGCCGTGGTGCTCACCGGCATGACCACGCGGCGACTGCTGTCGCACCGCGTGTCGGTGCCACCCTCGACATTGCTCACCGCAGGCATGGCACTGTGTTGCCTGCTGATGTATTACTTCGTCATGGGCACAGCGATCCTCAAGGAGGCATCCATCATGCTGGCGATCGCACTGGCAGGCTTTGTGATGGCAGCGATGGAGGGCGATGAGCAGGAGCGGCAGTCGCCGCGCCGCGACCTTGTCCTGTTTATCCTTGCCTGCTCCTTGCTGGCTGTGGTGCGCACCACCTACCTGTACTTTGTGCTGATGGGACTGGTCGTCATGACCATTCCTCACCATCGTCGTGACTGGCGCATGTCGGCAGCCCTGCTCGCCGTCATCGTGGTGGCGCTGGTGGGCGGCAACGCCATGTCGTCCTACTCATTTGACCGTCATGCCGAAATTGCCGGCGGAGGATGGAACATGCAGCGGTTCTACATCATCGGAGAGTCACAGCAGTTCTATCACGACATGCTCGACTACTATTTCCTGCGTCCCGCATGGCACAAGGCCCTGATGCTCCCGCTCACGATGTCGGTACAGTTCATCATCCCCTTCCCGTGGTCCTACTACGACACCCCAACGCTGTTGACCATCATGGGCAGGATGACCTATGGCTGGTATGTCATCGGCGGCATCTCGTTGTTCTACTTTGCCCATGTCTCGTGGCGCCGCGACGGCACCATGGGCTGGTGGCCATGGTGGGCCGCGTTGTCCTACGCAGCGATAGCCTATATCATGGCTGGAGCTGTGGCACGCTATGTGGTGCCCATCCAGCCGCTATTCATCCCCGTGGCGATATATGTGCTGTGCCGCTTGTGGGAAGGACGGTGGCGCAAGGCGTTTGTGTGGTGGAGCGTGGGCTTTATCCTGCTGCTCACATTAGCATTGCTGGTGTGCTTAGAGATCCAGCAGGACACTTTCTCCAAGATGCTGGGTGTGCGTTCACTCACCCATTACATGCAAGGCATCCCCTATTGATGACAACGGCATTTGGTCGTTGCTTTGGGCACATTGGTCGACAGTGCAGGCTCACTCATCGGTTTTGCCAACCCGTGCGGTTAAACCCTAGATTATGACACGGGTCTAAAAGCCAAGAAACATCAATAACCGATTTTTAACACCAACACGACAATGAAAAAGACTTTGCTTATATCCCTGTTGACGGTGCTCATGTCACTGCCCATGCTGGCTCAGCCCGGCTATCCCTATGGCGGCAGGCCCCGTGTGCAGACCGTGGGACGGCACGGCAACGAGTATGTCGCCTGGCACCGCTACTACTTTGGGCTGCGTGTGGGCATGAACGTGTCTCACGTGAGCAGCGAGAGCCCCCTGCTGGACGGCAGCAGCCTCAAGACGGGTCTGAACATCGGCGTTGCCGCTGGCACCCAACTCACCTATCGCGCCCCCCTGTTTCTTGAAACGGGCCTGTACTATTCACAGAAGGGCGGCAAGAGCGGTTCGTCGGGCAGCAAGTTCACCTATGACCTGAACTACCTGGAGTTGCCGTTGATCATCAAGTACAAGCACTTTGTAGGCAACCAGACGAGCATCCAGCCCTATGCTGGCGGTTATCTGGCCGTGGGGACCGACGGCAACATCAAGAACTATGGCACCCGCACGGCATTCAGTGCCTATGAGGACGGCTACTTCAACCGCTTTGACGGAGGCCTGAAGATAGGCTGCGGTGTGGGCTTCAACATGCTCTATCTGGACGCCAGCTACGACATTGGCCTGGCCAACATCGGGCAAGACAACTTTGACGACACGCATGGTGGCTGCTTTACCCTGAACCTGGGCGTGAACTTTTAAGCGTCATTTTCCTGCCCAGGATGCATGATGATTAATAAATTATCATTAATTTTGCACAAAACAACCAACAACTATTAAAACCCAAGCAAGCTATGAAAAAGATTTACTACATGATGCTTCTTGCATTATTATCGATCACGGTGACCTCGTGCCGCGACTGGGACTCACCCTACTACATTGACGATATTGTAGGCTCATGGGTATCGGAATTTGGACATGACTACCGCGGCGACTTTGATATCCTGGGCTATAATGTTGTGCGCTATGACTTCTACAGTAACTACACTGGCCGCTACACCTTCTACACGGACTACGGACTCGGCTACGTGGACTTTGACTGGGAGACCCGCGGTGACAGGCTGTACATCCGCTACTATGACGGCGACTACGAGAGTCTCTACTATGGCTTTGACAACTATGGTTACTTGATCCTCTCGACCGATTACCACTATCGCGAGTACACAGCCTATCGTCCCGGCGGCGCATTCCACGCACCGGCCAAGGATGGCCCCCGCATGGCCCGCACCCAGGGCACCGACAGCACGGATGTCAAGTCGATCTCCAAGGCCCTGAAAGCCCGCGCCACCGATTGACGCCAGTCCCCTTTTCTCAAAAGAACAACTGATTACACTGATGGGTCTGCGGACATCCGCGGCCCATCTTTTTTTACGACAAGAACGATTGTTGGGGAACTGGGCTGCCTGCTTGACAAAGTAAGTTCCTTCACGCGAAACTACCATAACCGTCGCTCTATCCCACGGCCTTGGCAATCTTTCCTTGGATTCCCTAACTTGTTTTTAGACCGAGCAGGCGAGACGCGTTGGCGGCTGCATGGGTGATGACGGACAGGGGGGAGATGGCGAGTGTCGCAGCCACCCGGTGGGCCACGTCATCGATTGAGAACGGGATCTCGTCGGTCTCGATGAGCAGGCGGTCGAGCAGTGTGGCGAACAGAGAGGCGGGATTGTAGCGCATGCCGAATGATAGATAGCAGCCCGCTTCGAGCAGCACACGGGCCACATTGGCATTACCACGCATGCCGTGGATGATGAGGGTAACGTCATCGAGGTGGGCGGCGCGGCGGGCAGCAAGGATATCCTGTGCCGTCCTGACGCAATGGGCCACAACTGGCTTGCCGAGGCGACATGCAAGCCGCAGATGACGGATAAATACCTGGCTCTGCACCTCGAGAGCGGCACCACGCAAGCGGTCCATGCCTGTCTCGCCGATGGCGAGCACCTGTGAGTGGCAAGCGCAACGCTCCAAGAGCGCAAAATCCTCGTCGGTGAGATGATCCACACCATGCCAGGGATGGAATCCCACGGCATAATATAAACCTGGTTGCGGGTCAAAGTGCCGAGGATCGACTGCAATGAGGGCCTCACGAGCAGCAAGATTGTGGGTGTGGATGTCGATGATGGGTGTCATGGCACAGGGTCATAGCCACTGCCGCCCCAGGGGTTGCAGCGCAGGATGCGCCACACGGCAAGCGCCAGCCCCTTGAAGGGTCCGTGCTTGCGGATGGCCTCGATGGCATAGTGGCTGCACGTGGGGGTGAAGCGGCATGAGGGCGGCGTGAGCGGCGAGATGCACTTCTGGTAAAAACGGATGGGCAGTATCAACACCCAACCGATGAACTGTAACACGGCATGTGCCGCATGCTTGAGGTGATCAACAAGGGTGCTCATCGTTATCGTGGAGTGACTGGTTGTGGGTGGTTGCCGCTTGCGCGATGCGAGTGAGCAGCGAGCGCATTTTCTCGTGGATCACGGCATAGGGGGCCGGCGTCGTGTCTAAATAAACAAAAGCGATGTCAACGCCGATGCCCTGCTGTTCCAGCACCGGCGATAACACCTGATGCCTGTTGAGGCGGTAGGCCTCACGCGTGCGACGACGCAAAGTGACGCGCTGCACGGCCTTGCGGATGCGTTTCTTGGGGATGGATATGAGGAACTGCACGGGCTGATCGCCACGATCGCGCAGGCGATAGGCCGCACGCAAGGGGAAGGCCATCAACGACTTGCCCTCATCAAAGAGGCGGTTGACGGCAGTGCGGCTACACAGTTTCTCGTCTTTTTTTAACTTGTTATCCATATCGGCGCTGCAAAAGTACAAAAAAAGGGAGAGTGTGTCAAAACTCAGCTGCTCAAATTTTAACCGACCTGCGGGCGGTTAATTTGCCCAGTTAGAGTTTTGACACACCCACTTAAACAGAACTCTATCGAGTGTTTTATTACTTCTTGGCAGCAGCCTTTTTGGCAGCCTCGGCCTTGGCCTTGCGGGTAGCAGCGGCCTTCTTGGCGGCCTCGGAGCGCTT
>Ga0247611_10007924_pt1 | contig 13203 bp, 7 predicted proteins | sample 177DNAGHGhighgp2_FD_192422 | JGI IMG/M metagenome (GOLD analysis project Ga0247611, IMG submission 192422) | Sheep rumen microbial communities from Palmerston North, Manawatu-Wanganui, New Zealand - 1770 DNA GHGhigh gp2 | ecosystem: Host-associated > Mammals > Digestive system > Stomach > Rumen ... | reverse complement strand
CGATGTTGACGAGAATCTGACCCTGTTCGGGAACGGTTGTTAACTTTGCCATAGTCGTTGTTGTTTTTGAATAGCTCATTCTCGCATGCAAAGATACAAAATTTCCGCAAAACTCTATCACTTTTGAGAAGATTAACGCAAAACGGACGAGAATCGGCGAGGAACGTATCAACCTGAGCGTCCGCCACATTCTAAAACTCAGGAAACAATTGGCATGATGATGCAAGGAAGTCATTTCCGATCAACTACTACAACATTGCCTACAGTGTCATAAATATACATAAATAATTACTTGTATTTTGGTGGTTTGAGTTTTTTTTTGTAATTTTGTATATACCAAAAAGCAAGAGGGGTGCACTCGTAGGTGCAACCTCTCTTTTATTATTGTCAAACTTAAACTTTTTATCATGCACAAGAAACATTTCACTGAAACAGAAATTGGCATTTTGAGAGTACTATTCCAAAAGAAAGAGACTGCAAGCGATTCAAAACAGAAAGGAATTCGTGCGAAAATGCGGAAATTAGGTTTTTACATCACTGACTATGCTGATAATATGAATTTGTCTGATTTTGAAAGGCTTGTTAAGTCATGGAAAGAAAACCCAACAAAAGACACAGGAGAGAGTTCTATAATAAGGCAATACGTGAAAGAAGAAAACAATCATAATCATAAGGGGAAAAATGAAGAACATACAGCAATTAGCAAAAAAGGATTAGCTCCTTGGGTGGGTGAAGACCCGCGTGTACTTGTTCTTGGCACATTCCCTGGTGAGAAGTCATTAAAGAGCCAAGCATATTATCAAGACAGAGCACATAATTCTTTTTACAAGATTATGGAGACTCTTTTCGACCGCAAAAAAGGTATAAACGATAAGGATTTCCTGATAGAGAATTATATTGCTTTGTGGGATTGTATGGGAGTAGCTGAAAGGGAAGGTAGTATTGATGCAAACATCACAGACTACATTCCTAATGAAATTGAAAAGTTTCTCTTCTTACATCCCAGTATCACAACGATCATTCTGAATGGAACTGGGAAAACGACAGAAGTGTTCAATAAGAATTTCAACGTCACTGAATTAAATAAACACTTTGGCATAGAATCTTTTCCTTCAACTGCTAACACCTGTTCTATCCCATTTGAAATAAAATTGGAAAAGTGGAAACGAATTAAATACATAGTAAATAATGCCCAACCCTAAGTTCAAAACGGCCGAGAAGGTCATTATCGTACTCTTCTTTGCCCTCTACATGCTTGGCTACCACTTCCTGATGTCTCCGGGGAGTGGCGAGCCTAAACAAGACTGAAGGGATGGAGTGATGTCTGAAGTCCAAACAGAGCGAAGGGAGGAGACGGCTCCTATGGGCACGAGGAAGCAAGAGCGGAAGGTGAGGTCTCTGGTTGCCGACTGGCCTGTGGACTTGGGCAAGTATTTCTATTGGATTGACATTGATCCGGGCTATGAGATGGAGGATGAAGAGTATGAAGTCGTTGGGGAGTCTGGCGGTAATCTGATTGTAAGAAGGCATCATGACTGGCCGGACATCAGCGGACACTTTGAGTGGTACTGCAACGAGAAGTTGACGACCACTCAGCAAATGTTCGACTATGTGGTGGCTCATCATCAGGCGATAGTCAGACAGATGCGAGAGGTCAGGAGGCGAAACATAAGCAGTCAGCTTGACGAACCATCCTATTATCAAGACCACTACGACGAATACCTTGACGACCCGGAAGATGAACTCCGTTTCCCACCAGAGATCTTCGATGCCAATAAAGAATAAGAAAAAAATCTCATGACACATGAAATAAATTCGCAAAATTGCTAATTATTCAAAAACAATCGTTACCTTTGCATCGTCAAAACATCATTTTGGACAATGTACATTGAATTTGAAAATGCGGCATTAGAGGAACTCTATATCTTTGGAACTACACATGACCACCAATACAAACGGTTACCGAAAGATATCATAAAACGGTTTGTCAAAGTAGTAAACTACTTGAAAGCGGCTCGAAGGCTGGAAGATCTTTTCCTCATTAAGTCGCTTCACTACGAGAAGAAGAAGGGTAACCTCAATGGTGTGGATGCCGTCTGGATTAACGACCAGTACCGTCTGTTCTTCCGTTCTTCACCCGATGAAAGCGGGATAATAGTAAACGCAATAATATTTGAAATTTCCAAGCATTATGAATAAGAAAGAAATCATCCCTTTTGCAGCCACTCACCCGGGCGAAATGATAAAGGACGAACTGAAGGAACGAGGAATGACTCAGAAGCAGCTCGCATTGGAGACGGGCATCAAGCCGTCGGTGCTGAGTGAGACCATCAACGGAAAGCGAAGTGTATCGCTAAATGTCGCAGTAGCATTGGAAAAGGCCTTGGGCATTCCTGCTGACATCTGGATGAACCTTCAGACGCAGTACGATCTCGACACTGCCAAGATCGCCGAGCGTGACAACCAGCGTGAGACCATAGCCGTCACCATTCCTGTCCGCGACCGCAACCTGCTCCGCGAACTCGTCCGCAAGTTTGGATGGACGTGTATGTTATGATTTATTTTGACAAAAGTTTGTCGGGGAAAAGTGATGAAATAGAGGTTAAAATCCGTTAAAACCAATTCTTCACTCTTCATTCATCATTCTTCATTTTCCCATCGCTTAGGTTTCGCACTGCGAAAGGTTAGCTTTGACCGCGCCAAAGGTTATGTTTCATCGCCTCAAACATAACCTTTCACGCGGTGAAACATGGTCTTTCGCACAGCGAAACCTTACCTCTCGCAAATTCGTATTTTGTAAACCATCCAGTTACAAATCAATATCTGTGTAACCATCTGTCAGTCAACAAATTACCGAAAACCGCAAAATTCGCCGTTTTTTCGACCGAGTGACTCTTTCGTGACCAATACCCCCTGTTTTTTGGGGTCAAAATTCGAATATTATTTGACAAATAATCGTTTAGCCAAATTTGCAATCCGGGTGTATCAAGCACGGACATTTGCAATGCCCAATGGAAATAATCATCACAGGGTATGCGTCCCAGAAGTAGCATTGAGCCGCCCATTTGCAATGCCCATCAGCAATAATCATTCTGACGAAAGCGCCCCTGAAAGGGGCATCGAGCCACCAGCCCAGGGCACCGCCCTGGGGGACAAGGGTAAGATAACAGAAGGCGCCCTGACAGGGCAAAAGCGTTACTGTTGGGAAGAAAATGCTTTTGCCCCCTCCGGGGCGGAATCATCATACGGCATACAATACCCAAGGCGTTGCCTTGGGCTATATGATTGTTGGCCTTTCAGGCCGTCGCAGAACGCGCGTGGTTTGATTGTTTAGTTTCAACGCCAGAGGAAGCAGACAAAGACAGTTAGCAAAGAAGATGCCAGAGGGCCGTTTGCAAAGAGGATGCCAGAGGCATCGGACAAGGGTAGCCAGCCATACAGCCGTGCCTTTAGGCACCGCGAACCAACGGTCACTGTTCGCGAAGCGAGGGAAAGTAAATGGCTGGTGCGAAGGTTGCCCCAATAATATAAGCCTGCCCTTGGGTAGGCGACATGTGCTGCTCTTGTCCCTTACCTAAAGGCAAGGTATAAAATGGGGGTGTCGCTCTTACCAGCCATTTCGCCGTACCCATAGGCACGGCTGTATGGCTGGCTACCTTTGTCTAATGCCTACGGCATTTCTTCCGGTGAAAAACAACCCATATCTATCATCTTGCGGCTTTTTCTTGCATTAGAAAACAAAGCACACTCAATGTACATTGGCATTTTCTTGCATCACAAAACAAAATACATCCAATGTACATCTGCTTTTCCTTGCATCACAAAACAATACACACACAATGTACATCCGCTTTTTCTTGCATCACAAAACAAAATACATCCAATGTACATCTGCTTTTCCTTGCATCACAAAACAATACACACACAATGTACATCCCCATTTTCTTGCATCACAAAACAATACACACACAATGTACATCCGCTTTTACGTGCATCACAAAACAATACACACACAATGTACATCCGCATTTTCTTGCATCACAAAACAAAATACATTCAATGTACATCCGCATTTACTTGCATTACAAAACAATACACACCTAATAAACATCCGCTTTTATGTGCATTAAAAATACACCCTAAAACTGCCGGGATTTCATCCGATGGTAAAACAAAATACGCCTAACGACATTACGTCCATTTACAATCTAACCATCCGAATAAGAATTATAAAAACAAAACACGCTCAATCGTCTTACCGGATTACCGAATCCGACGGGGCAACAACGACTCCACCGTATTTTATTTCATTTGAAGTGATGGTGTGAGGAGTGATAATTGTTTTTAGCATAAAAAGTGAATAAATGACACTAAAATAACATTTATTGTAGCAAATAGGACAAAATAATCCGCATTTTGCTCGCTAATTCGAATTTTTGCAGTACCTTTGCATGACGAAAACAAGAACAAGGTTATTACAGGATATTTTAAAAACAATTATGACAAAAAAGAAATTCTCGAAGGTACTGGTGCTGGGCAGCGGTGCCTTGAAGATTGGACAGGCCGGAGAGTTCGACTATTCAGGATCTCAGGCGCTCAAGGCGCTGCGTGAAGAAGGTATTTCCTCGGTTCTCGTAAACCCGAACATCGCAACCATCCAGACCAGTGAAGGTATTGCCGACAAGGTGTATTTCCAGCCCGTGAACACGCATTTCGTGACGGAAATCATCAAGAAGGAACGCCCCGACGGCATTCTGCTGGCTTTCGGCGGACAGACAGCCCTGAACTGTGGTACAGAGCTTTACCGCAACGGAACGCTCGGTGAATATGGTGTGGAAGTGCTCGGCACGAGCGTGGAAGCCATCATGAACACGGAAGACCGCGACCTCTTTGTCAAGAAGCTCAACGAGATTGAGCTGAAGACCCCTGTCAGTCATGCCGTAGAGAATATGGAGGACGCCCTGAAGGCAGCCCACGAGATAGGATTCCCCATCATGATCCGCTCGGCCTATGCGCTGGGTGGTCTCGGTTCGGGTATCTGTCCCGACGAGAAACGGTTCCGTGAGATTGCCGAGAGTGCCTTCACCTTCGCCCCGCAGATCCTCGTTGAGGAGTCGCTGAAGGGCTGGAAGGAAATCGAGTTCGAGGTAATCCGCGACGCCAACGACCACTGCTTCACCGTCGCTTCCATGGAGAACTTCGACCCGCTGGGCATCCACACGGGTGAGTCTATTGTCGTCGCTCCCACCTGTTCGCTCACCGATGAGCAGGTGAAGATGCTGCAGGAGCTGTCGATCCGCTGCGTGAAGCACCTCAACATCGTCGGCGAGTGCAACATCCAGTTTGCCTTCAACGCCGAGACCAACGACTATCGTATCATCGAAATCAACGCCCGCCTGTCGCGCTCCTCTGCCCTCGCCTCGAAGGCCACCGGTTATCCCCTGGCATTCGTTGCCGCAAAGATCGCGCTGGGTTACACGCTCGACCAGATTGGTGAGATGGACACGCCCAACTCGGCGTATGTCGCTCCCTCACTCGACTATATGATCTGTAAGATTCCTCGCTGGGACCTCACGAAGTTCTCAGGTGTGAGCCGCCAGATTGGAAGTTCCATGAAGTCGGTAGGTGAAATCATGTCCATCGGTCGCTCCTTCGAGGAGATGATCCAGAAGGGACTCCGCATGATCGGACAGGGCATGCACGGATTCGTGGGCAACGACCACACTCGTTTCGAGAACCTCGACGACGCGCTCGCCAACCCGACCGACCTGCGTATCTTTGCCATCGCACAGGCGCTGGAAGACGGTTACACCATCGACCGCATCGAGGAACTGACGAAGATTGACAAGTGGTTCCTCATCCGACTGAAGAACATCGTTGACCTGAAGCACAAGCTCCAGACATACAACAGCCTGGAAGAGGTGCCCGACGCACTGCTCATCGAGGTGAAGGCTGCCGGATTCAGCGACTTCCAGATTGCCCGCTTCGTGCTGAAGCCTCAGAAAGGAAACATGGAGAAGGAGAATCTTGCGGTCAGACAGTACCGCAAGGACAGAGGCATCGTTCCGACCGTGAAGCGTATCAACACCGTGGCGAGCGAACACCCGGACCTCACCAACTACCTGTACTTCACCTATCATGCCGACGGCAAGCACGATGTCTCCTATTATAAGAACGACAAATCGGTGGTCGTCCTCGGTTCGGGTGCCTACCGCATCGGTTCATCCGTCGAGTTCGACTGGTGTTCTGTGAACGCCATTAACACGGCACGGCAGCTGGGATACAAATCGATCATGATCAACTACAATCCCGAAACAGTGTCCACCGACTATGATATGTGCGACCGACTCTATTTCGACGAGCTGTCACTGGAACGTGTGCTCGACGTCATCGAACTGGAACAGCCGCGCGGCGTCATCGTCAGCGTGGGCGGACAGATCCCGAACAACCTTGCCATGAAGCTGCATCGCCGTGGCGTTCCCGTGCTGGGCACCTCGCCAGTGGACATCGACCGCGCCGAGAACCGCGACAAGTTCTCTGCCATGCTCGACAAGCTGGGCGTCGACCAGCCACGCTGGAGAGCGCTTACCTCGTTCGACGACATCAAGGAGTTTGTCTCTGAGGTGGGCTATCCCGTCCTTGTCCGTCCGAGCTACGTGCTCAGCGGTGCTGCCATGAACGTCTGCTACGACGACGAAGAGCTGCATCGCTTCCTCGACATGGCAACAGAGGTGTCGAAAGACTACCCCGTGGTGGTGTCGCAGTTCATGCAGGACACGAAGGAAATCGAGTTCGACGCCGTCGCCGACAAGGGAGAGGTCGTGGAATACGCCATCTCCGAGCACATCGAATATGCCGGTGTACACTCCGGTGACGCAACGATGGTGTTCCCGGCTCAGCACATCTACTTCTCCACCATCCGTCAGATCAAGAAGATTGCGCATAAGATTGCCAAGGAACTGAACATCTCCGGACCGTTCAACATCCAGTTCCTCGCCAAGAACCGCGAGGTGAAGGTCATCGAGTGCAACCTCCGCGCATCACGCTCGTTCCCGTTCGTCTCGAAGATCCTGAAGAACAACTTCATCGAGACGGCAACGAAGATCATGCTCGACGTTCCCTACGAGCGTCCCGACAAGAGCGAGTTCGACATCGACCGCATCGGCGTGAAGGCCAGCCAGTTCTCATTCGCCCGTCTGCAGAATGCCGACCCTGTGCTGGGTGTCGACATGTCGTCAACCGGTGAGGTGGGCTGTCTCGGCGACTCGATGGAAGAGGCACTGCTCAACGCGCTCATCGCCACAGGCTACTCTATCCCCAGCGGTGAGAATCCCGCCGTGCTCATCTCCAGTGGTGCCGCCAAAGGAAAAGTCGACCTGCTCGAACCGGTACGCACGCTCTACAAACACGGCTTCAAGATCTACGCTACTCCCGGAACCGCCCGCTTCTTCATGGAGAACGGTGTGCCGGCAGTCGATGTGGCATGGCCCGACGAGCCGGGAGAGAACAATGTCATCGACCTCATCGCAGAGCACCGCTTCGGTCTGATAGTCAACGTGCCGAAGAACCACACCAAACGCGAACTGACCAATGGCTACCGCATCCGTCGCGCTGCCATCGACCATAACATTCCGCTGATGACTAACGTACGCCTTGCCAAGGCCTTCATAGAGGCATTCTGCTCCATGTCGCTCGACGACATACAGATCAAGAGCTGGCAGGAATACACCATGTAATCATCGGGCAAGTGAACAGACCCTTAAAAGGGGGTACAGGGAGAATAAACTCCCCTACCCCCTTTCCGCTTTAATTGACTGAGATATCCTTTACAACTATTTTTCTATTATCACTAACCTAATTTCTATAAATGAACAAGCTTTATACGTATCTATTTTTACTGATGGCTTTCCTGTCTCCCGTCGGCGCCCTTGCCGATAAGGGATGGATTGACTTGACAAGCGAACGTATCATCAATCCCGACTTCACTAATAACATGACTAACGGATGGACCATCTCCTACAGACAGGGAACGAACAACACTCGCTGTGAGGCAATGGAATTCTGGAACTCCACGTTCAACATTTCACAGAACCTCATGAACATGCCAGCCGGCAGATACCGTATGTCGGTGCAGAGCTACTTCAGGTGCAAGGACAACAACAGCGGATACCAGGATTACCTGAACGGAACCGAGGATGTCACGGGCTATCTCTTTGCCGGCAATGCCAGCCAGAAACTGGTCAGCGTCTATTCTCAGTCGTTCCAGGAAAACCTTGCTAATTCTTGTTGGAGCTATAGTTCAGGAAACTGGTGGGAAAGTCCAACCATCTACTTTCCCAACACAATGGAAAGTGCTGCAGAGGCCTTTGCAAAGGGTGCCTACTGGAACACGATGGAGTTTGACTTCGACGGCGGCGACATGCTGCTGGGACTGAAGAACGAGTCGTGGGTGCAAAACAACTGGTGTATCTTCGATAACTTCAAACTGGAATACTACGACGAAATCAAACTGATTACGGAACTGTCGGTCACACCGAAGGACACACTGGTGGTCGCCGGCGAGACGGTGCAGGCGGTCGTGAGCTATACGCCAGAGGATGCAACATTCAAGAAACTGACTTTCTCAAGCAACAACACGAATGTAGCAACGGTTGACGAGAACGGTCTCATCAGCACGTTCAACCAGGGCATCGCCCGCATCACCATCCGCACGACAGACGGATCGAATGTCAGCACGTACCTCACCGTCCGCGTGAAGCGCAACGAACCGACGGCTGAGTCAGTCATCATCAACGAGATCATGGCGTCGAACATCGACCAGTTTATCTCTCCGGCGTACAACTTCGACGGATGGGTGGAGCTCTATAATCCCACCAATCTGGCTGTGGAGATCAGCAGCATCTATCTGAGTAACAAGGCGAACATGCCCCGCATGTGGGCGGCTCCGTCGGACATGGGAGTCATCCCGCCTCACGGATACCGCATCATCTGGTTCGACAGCTGTGAACTGAATCACAAGAACTGCTCGTTCAAGCTCGACATAGAGGGGGGAAGTATCTTCATTGCCGACAAGAACGGGAAGATTATTGCCTCTCAGGACTACCCCGAAGGAATCGGACGCGTGAGCTATGCACGCAAGACCGACGGCGGCAACGAGTGGGGACTGACCTCCATGCCTACTCCCGGGGCAAGCAACAACACGGCGACGTATGCCGAACAGGTGCTGAACGCTCCTGTGGTCGACCAGCCCTCACAGCTCTTCAACGGGCGTGTCGTGGCGAATGTCACCATTCCGGCAGGATGCACGCTGCGCTATACCACAGACGGCACACTCCCTACCCTCACCAACGGCTCGACAAGCAACACGGGACAGTTCATCATCGAGAACACACAGACCTACCGCTTCCGTCTCTTTGCTGACGACTGCCTGGCATCGCCTGTCACTTCGCGCTCGTATATCCTACGCGACAAAGACTATACGCTGCCGGTCATCTCGGTCATCAGCGACCCTGACTTCCTCTACAACGACACCATCGGCGTCTATGTCAAAGGAACCAACGGACGACCGGGCAACGGACAGAGCACGGCGTGCAACTGGAACATGGACTGGGAACGGCCCGTCAACTTCTCGTATATCACCGCTGACGGAGAGATGGTGCTCAACCAGGATGTCGACCTGGAGATGTGCGGCGGTTGGAGCCGCGCATGGACTCCACATTCTTTCAAGCTGAAAGGAAGCAAGGAACTGAGTGGGGACAACAAACTGGTATATCCTTTCTTCAAGGCGAAGCCATATATCAGAAACAGGACTCTGCAAATAAGAAACGGAGGAAACAATAACAACGACCGACTGAAAGACGGAGCCATCCAGACCATCGTCCTCTCGAGCGGTATGGATGTCGACGGACAGAGCTATCAGCCTACCCACGAGTTCATCAACGGCCAGTACATCGGCGTGCTCAACATGAGAGAGCCGAACAACAAGCACTATGTCTATGCCAACTACGGATGGAGCGACGACGAGATCGACCAGTTCGAGGTCACTCCCGACTCGTTCTATGTGCAGAAGTGCGGCACCGACGATGCCTACAAACAGCTGCTCGCGCTCACTGCCGATGCTGCCAACCCCGAGACATACGAGGAGATCAGGAAGCTGCTCGATGTCGATGAGTACATCAACTACATGGCGGTGGAGTTCTATCTCGGCAGCAGCGACTGGATGCGCAACAACGTCAAGGCGTTCAGACTGCACAACGACGGGAAGTTCCGCTTCGTCATCTTCGACACCGACGGTTCGTTCTCCTACACCAACGGCATGTTCAGCTACATCATGCGGATGGAATACAACTACACGTTCGACACGCTCTATCCCAGCGGAAATACGATCACGACCGACAACACACTGGTGACCATCTTCCGGCAGCTGCTCAAGAACGACAGCTTCAGACGGCAGTTCATCGACACCTACTGCATCGTGGGGGGCAGCGTCTTCGAGGCACAGAGATGTACACAGATCATCGACTCTCTCGTGGCTGTCAGTCAGCCCGCCATGGACCTGGAAGGACGCGGATGGAATGTCTATAACATGGGTGAGTCGCTCAAGAACACATTCAGCGGCCGTAACAATGCGATGATCTCAGAGCTTCGCAGCTACGGCTCCTTCAACCTCGGCGGCGTAACGGCACAGAAAGTGACGCTGCAGAGCAACGTACCGGGGGCACGCATCACGCTGAACGATGTCGAGGTGCCCACAGGCTATTTCAACGGAAACCTCTTTGCACCGGTCAACATCAAGGCCATCGCCCCGGGCGGATATGTCTTCGAGGGATGGACGCAGGGAACGGGTGCAAGCAGCAACATCTTCGACAACGGATCGGAATGGCTGTACTACGACAGCGGCTCGCTCGACGGAAAGAGCTGGATGTCGTCAACCTACAGCGGCAACTGGTACTCTTCACGCGCTCCTTTCGGTTACGGAAAAGACAACGTATGGACATGGCTGGACTATGGAAACAATTCCAGCTCGAAGTACATGACGTACTATTTCCGCAAGTCGTTCACCCTGAACAGCGAGCCGGCTGCAGGGGATGAGTTCACGCTCGACTTCACGGTCGACGACGGATTCATCGTCTATATCAACGGAACGGAGGCCGGACGCTATAACATGCCGGCGGGAAAGGTCAACTTCAACACGGCTTCCACGACGTATGCACAGGGCAACCCCGACCATAGTTCCATCACCCTGCCCGCAAACTTGTTCAGAAAAGGGAACAATGTCATCGCGGTTGAGGTCCACAACAACAGCGGTACATCCTCCGACATCTTCTGGGATGCTGCACTGAGCATGAAGAGTAATACTCCTACCGACATCGACTTCTATTCGACGGAGAGCAGCATCTCACTCCCCAGCGGGACGGTTCAGCTCACGGCTGTCTATCGCCCGATGACGGAGGCTGAAAAGCAGGAGGCTCACACGACTCCTGTCTGCATCAATGAGATCAGCGGTGCCAACGAGGTGTTCATCAACGAGTATGCCAAGAAGAGCGACTGGGTGGAGCTTTACAACAACACGGACAAGGAAATCGACATCGAAGGGATGTATCTCTCTGACAATGTCTCGAAGCCGGAGAAGTATCGCATCACGAAGGAGTCGACCAGTGCCAACACCATCATCGCTCCTCACAGCTACCTGCTCATCTGGTGCGACAAATCAGAGACAACGAACCAGGCGCTGCATGCTTCCTTCAAGATTGCGGAGGAAGGCGGACAGCTGCTGCTCACGGCTGCCGACAAGAGCTGGACGGACACGCTCTACTACGGTGCACACGACGGTAACAGCACCGTGGGACGCTATCCCGACGGGGCACCCGACGTTTATACGATGACCACGCCGACCATCGAGAAGGCTAACATCCTGAACAGCTATTGCATGAAGGCCGACCAGACGGTGCTCGACATCAGGAACGCTCTGGTGACTTCTGCCAACGGAAGCCGTATCCGCTATGGAGGCGGAATGCTCCTGCTCAGAAGCGAGGATGCCGCCTCGGCTGCCATCACCATCTACACGGCAAGCGGTCAGCTCATGGAGAGGACTCGCGTAGCACTGCATGGAGAACAGGCAACACTGGATGTCTCTCACCTGCCAAGCGGATTCTATGTGGCTCGCGCTACCACCGACGACGGCACACAGGTCGCATGCAAGTTCATGAGATAGGAAAACCTTATTGTTGAAACAAAATATGAAGACTGATAACATGAAAAGACGACTGATTATCTTTGCAATGCTCTGCCTGAGCACTGCACAGGCTGTTCTGGCACAGACTGCCGACTATTACAACGTCGTGCCGCTGCCGGCAAGCATCACCATGCCGCCAAAGGGCGGTGAGTTCGTCCTCACGGAGCTGAACACGGTCAACTATCCTGCGGGGAACGCGGACATGCAGCGCAACGCTCTCTTCCTTACTAAATATATTAAGGAGATGACGGGCATGCAGCTCTCCACATCCGTGAGCAGCAAGAAGGCTGACAAGGGGAACATCGTGCTGAGAACGGATAAGAAGATTGCCCACGCCGAGGGATATACCATCAACGTGGACAAGAAGGGGGTGACCATCAGCGGTATCGACGAGGCAGCGGTGTTCAGAGCCATCCAGACGCTGCGCAAGTCGCTGCCCATCGTCGGCAAGGCCCAGGCGGTGTCGCTGCCCTTTGTGACCATCGCCGACCACCCGCGGTTCAGCTACAGAGGGATGCACCTCGACTGCTCGCGCCATTTCTATAGTGTGGAGTTCGTCAAGCAGTACATCGACATGATTGCCCTGCACGGCATGAACAAGTTCCACTGGCACATCACGGATGACCAGGGATGGCGCATCGAGATCAAGAAGTATCCCAGGCTGACTGAGATAGGCGGATGGCGGACAGGGACCATCGTCGGCCACAACTCCGTCATCGACGACAGCATCCGGTATGGAGGATTCTACACGCAGGAGCAGTGCCGCGACATCGTGCGCTATGCTGCCGACCGGTTCATCACCATCATCCCGGAGATAGACATGCCCGGACACATGGTGGCGGCTCTCGCTGCCTATCCCGAACTGGGATGTACGGGCGGTCCCTACGAGGTGGAACACCACTGGGGTGTCTTCCCCGACGTGCTGTGTCCTGGCAAGGAGAAGACGTTCGAGTTCGTTCAGGACGTGC
>Ga0247611_10007923_pt1 | contig 13204 bp, 17 predicted proteins | sample 177DNAGHGhighgp2_FD_192422 | JGI IMG/M metagenome (GOLD analysis project Ga0247611, IMG submission 192422) | Sheep rumen microbial communities from Palmerston North, Manawatu-Wanganui, New Zealand - 1770 DNA GHGhigh gp2 | ecosystem: Host-associated > Mammals > Digestive system > Stomach > Rumen... | reverse complement strand
CGGTTCCCCCCCGGATCTGTGCCGTTGACCGCGGGGGTTGATGCTTGACAATATGTTAAACCATGCTTTAATATTAGTATTGGAAGGGGGTGAACCCTATGGATCTGAACAATATGGTATCAATCTTTGTGAATAACGGAATAGCAGTTGCGGTTATCATTTATTTCATGCTCAGGGATATGAAGTTTATGCAGGGCCTTACAGCTTCTATTCAGGAACTGAAAGATTGTATCAAGGAAGCGACAAAAAATATGGAAGAAAGGGGGTAGATTTACATGGCTTTACGTGCAGGGTATTATGGTATTAAAAAAAGTGTACTGGCTGCATTATCCAATCTGTCAGGTGCTAAAATCATTAAAAGTATTGGTGATGGTCTGAAGCTTACCAGCGCCGGAAAACTGTCATGTGATATTGACACTGATACTATGGAATTTAAGGCCGGGAAACTTTCGGCTAAAAATTTGGGTGGCGGTGTGAAGTATAAGGTGTATCAGGGACAGGGTGGAACAGACACAACCATCACACTTGACGATGTACCTAGTTCAATAATTGCATTATATGAACTTGGAACCCACGTCGGTGGATATTGGGGCTTTTTATGTGGTTTTGGTTCTGACGCTTGTAAAAGTTTGTGGGTAACACCAAATAACAATGCAATCGGTGGGGTCGGTCTGACTTATTCTATTAATGGAAATGTCTTGACTATTTCCGGTGGAGAGGAACCTACACAAAGAGGTGACGCGAGCGGTGTTGATTATGTAGTTTTATACGTGTAGAAAAGGAAGGTGAAAAAATATGGCAGGATACATAACAAAACAGATAGCCAGCATCTTGAATGATGTAATTGAGGATCTTACCGGTCAGAGTGGATCCCAGCAGACAATAAGCACAACTGACATTGTATCTATGGGTAAGTCAATTTCAGATTTAAACCTGACAGAAGGGTTTTTCGGAAGTCTTATCAACAGACTCGCAAAAACAGTTTACTTTGTAAGGGTTTATGATGGTAAGGATACCCGCGGGATCTTAAGGGATGAGCATGAATACGGTGCATTCGTGCAGAAAGTTTACTTTACAGCCCCGGATCTTCAGAACAATGAGGAATATGGAATACCCCAGTATACTGAGGGCGCTATTTCAGGATATAAACAGACAAGTCCTTTTGATGTTGAAGCAACCGTCGCTGTTTCAGCAAAGATCTTTGGCGGTCAGGGTACATTCCAGTTATCAATAGTAAGACCTGTTGATCAGATCAGAACTGCTTTTATTTCAGATGCTGAAATGATCAGGTTTATTGATGGTATTTACCTTGCAATAGACAACAAGATCAAGCTGGCAGAGGAAGCACTTGTTTCAACAGCTATCACCACAGCAATGGCTTGTGATATCAATGGCGGCAAGGTTCGCAACCTTCTTACAGAGTACAATACACTTTATCCGGATGCTGCAATCACAGATGAAGAAGTTGCAATGACAGATCCTGATTTCTTGAAGTATGCAGCTAAACAGATTAATCAGACTGTAAACTACATGCAGGATATGAGTGAAGCCTATAATGTGGGCGGATACATGACCTTTACGGATCGTGAAAACTTAAGGGTTGAAATGCTGGCAGATGCAGCCGCTTCATTTGATACCTATCTTTTCAGCGATACTTTCCACAAAGATCTGATCCAGCTCCCGGGCTATGAGAAGTGGAACAAATGGGCATGGACCGGAAACGCCGGCGGCTCATTTGCTGAAAATTCAGCTATCAAGGTTCAGCATGATGACTTTATTGTAGCTGTTACAAATCCGACCGGAACCATTACACAGGATGGAATCATAGCATTTGTACATGATGTTGAACATGTTGCTGCATACTTTGGACACCGCAGAAGCTGGGAAGTATACAACCCCGCAGATGATGTATATGTTCATGGTGAGAACATGCGCAAGGGTTATGCAGTGGATCCGAACGCAAACGGCGTTGTATTCGTTGTTAAGTATGTTGCACCTTAAAAGGTTTGTGCATACATTCTCCTTAAGGGTGGGCGCGCTAATATAAGGCGCGTCCATTCTTATATAATAGGAAGGAAGTGAAACAGAATGGGTTTTTTAATTGAAAATGGCGGGATTGAATACGGCGGCATCAAGATAGGCAGAAAAGGACTTGAAAATGCTTGTACATACCCTGACTTTTTCAGATATTGGTGTGATAATCTATTTGAGCGGCTCATGCGACTTTTTATATGGGAAGGTACAGGCAGCCTAGAACCAAAAGAGATAGAAGAACGCTTATATCTTCAGGGTCATTGTGGTATTGCAGATTATGACAGTGAACTGACTGCTTTCTTTGGTTCCTTCTTTGGTCCCACAAAATATTATGATGAATTTACCGGATACAATGTACACTGCCCGGTGTATTCCAATACATACACAATAGGCAAGGACATTGTTGTTATAAATAATAACAGCATCAAGAACCCCAGCATTGAGCATGTTGACCATTATGCTTATCTGCTGGCCCACTGTGAAGTAACCATGATGAAACAGTTTGTGGAAGCGCGGGACAGTGGGGGTGTACCTATTGCAGAGAATGAAAAAGCAAAACAGTCACTGCTTAATTATCAGAAAAACATGTATAATGGAAAAATCGGTGTTGTGTCAGACCTTGCCGGTATCGGTGTTAATTATTTAGGCGCGGACCGTAAAACACAAATTAATATAGCTGAATTGTGGGAAGTTAGGAAGAATCTGCTGAAGTCCTTCTATTCAGATATAGGTGTAAGGGCTTCATTTGATAAAAAGTCAAATGCTGTTATAGATGAAGTAACAGCGGATACATCCATGTTACTGTATAATGTGTCGGATATGCTGGAAGAAAGAAAACGCGGCGCGGATGCTGTCAACAGTATGTTTGGCACTTCATGGACCGTGCGCTTATCAGATGAAATTGATTACAACCCGGAAAACCAGCCGGAAGATCTGATAGAAAAGGGGGGTGAACCGGATGCTGTATGAAATAAAAGATATTTATAATTATCAGAAGTCAATAAACACGCCGATGTTGTCGGACTATCCTTCAGATTTTTGGGAAGCATATAGACTTAATTCTGCATATTTTGACAGGATCTTTATGAAGAAGTACCGGTCATGGTTCCCAATGGATCAGGAAGGCAGCCTGTCAGACATAGCGGAAGATTTTTCCGGTGATGTTTATGCTTGGCTTATGGTTAATGACAAAAGATATTCTGAATTATTCAGGATAAATGACATCACGGATGATGAAAAATACAGCCTGACCGATAATGTTTATGAACATGAGATAATAGACAGGGATACATCTTCATCCGGGTCCAATATAAAGGGATCTGAAACAATCACGGATACCGCTGTAAATCAGTATGGTCAGCAGTCAGACAGTGAAAGTAAATCATTATCACGCGGTCAGCAGTCAGACAGTGAAAGTATTTCAAAATCATTTGGTGCTGCTACTAAAACCATTGAAAGTGCAACCAGTGCGGCAAATGAAAGTGAATACTCAAACACCGACAGGACCGTTGAAAGTGACGCGGCCCGGACAGATGGCGAAACAAACAGCTATACCCATGGAAGCAGGTCAGACAGTGAATCAAACAGCTATACCCATGGAAGCCACACAGATGATCTGACTAACACCCGCGTGGATGGACAGCGGACCGATACAAGCAGCGGATCAGGAACTGAAGATGTTGAACGCACAAGATCCGGGAATATTGGTGTGCGCACTGTTGACGAAATGCTTAATATTCACAAGGATATGTGGGTTGATTTTTCATTCTATGAAATGATATTCACTGAAATAGCCCGCGAACTGTTAAGGGGGTGCTGATTATGGGATTTAATGTGAAGCTTGGCATTAATACAAGTCCGGTGGAAAAAATAGGAAAGAATGTTGATTATTCCATTGATCTTGTGGGATGTGTCCTGAAGGAAGCAACCAGCGTTTTAAGACCTATTATCACGGTAAGAAGCAACAATGATAATATTATGCGCATGAACTATATGGATATACCTTTTTTAAACAGAAAATATTTTATTGATGATATTATATCAGTGAAAAATGGTCTGTGGGAAATATCCGGACATGTGGATCCATTAGATACTTATAAGGATGCAATACTTTTAAACAGTGTTATATTGGAAGGAACGGAAAAAACACAGATCAATAAATACCTTCAGGATCAGAATGTTTTCATAACAAATTGCAAGCGGTTAACAAATATCATCAATTTTCCACAGGGTCTACTTGATACCGGTGAATTTATACTTATTACAGCGGGGGGTTGATTATATGGCGATGGGTGAATTTGACTATTATAGACTGCTTCAGGCGGTCGAAAATTATTACGGTACTGGATCAGATCAATGGGCCGCTTTAGCGACTGGGAGCGCGACAGCTGCTGAACGTGCGGCCATACTTAGGCAAGTACCGGGTGTAACTACTACGGTTAATGGGGCCGGTGAAATTATGTCATGGTCATTGGAAGCTGCACCGTCAACTATGACCGCAGCAGAAACCAGCGCAGCAGCCGCCGCACAATCTATGAATAGTAATGCAGTCATGGTTGCTGTTAAAGAGTTGTCAATTCCGGGAAATACTGTGATTGATGAAACGACCGGTGTGATTGAAGAAATATCCAGCGGTGCAACAAAAACAGCGGGTGCGGCTGCTGGAACCAAAGCGGCAACAGTTGCCGGTCATGTTGGAACGTGGGTTGTTGGTGCAGCTGTCGGTCTTAAACTAGGTGTATGGCTTAATAACTATGTATATAATAAGGATCCTGATTTTTGGGACCACAGCAAATGGGGGCCTGTAAATCCTGATCTTTGGAAGTCTACCAAGATCACTAATTGGATCTATGACTATTCCGGCTATGATGACTTTATGTGTCTGATTGATGATCAGGGTCAGATGTATATTGATGAACAGGTTCTTGCACTTGCAGCACAATATCTTGCTGTTAACGGATGCTTCGAACCTAATGAAGAATATTGTACTGATGATGACCTTGATCCGGATCTGTTTTTTCATCCGGAATATAAAACAGGTGAATATCCATATTATGTTAATGAAGTATATTTTGAAAGAAGGGATCCACCTTCAAGACCTTATATCTATGATCTAAAGGCTGAAAATAATACCGAACCTGTTTATATATTTTTGTTTAGTTATAGCAGTGACGGTACTTCAAATGTTACCATTCAGGCATTGTCTAAAGCTAATTTTGACTTGACCGGTTCACCTTTTGGCGGAACCAAAAACAGCTTTACCAATAGGGCGGGTGACACCATTTATTCTTGGTATGCAAGCGATACTTGGACTAATTCGTATTTTTACCCGATGGTGTCGTTTACTCATTTATTATCCGGTATGGATGGCAACTTTTTGGGTAATGATCTTTCAATACTTCTTTATCATGGATACAGGGGTAAACATGGGAAAGAAGGTTTTTATCCTTATGCACCTACACCACAGGGCATTACACCCGGCATGACCGGTGATGATATTATCAATCTGTTGAAACAGCAATATCCTGAGATTTGGAACCCAACAGATCCCACACAGCCCAGTCCGCTTAAACAGGGTGTACTTCAGGATGATGGGACAATAACAGATCATGTATATATTCCGGTTCCTGTACCGGATGGTGGAACGGAAGGACAGCCGGAAACAACACCACAGACACCGTCAAAACCTGATCCGGAAAATCCGACCAGTACACAGACAGTTGTGAAGATCGTGCAGCCGACACCCAACCCGGTTGATCAGCCGGATCCTGATACAGGGGAAGGAAATACACCCACAGCACCAGCACCGACAGGTTCAGCGGATGCACTATATAAAATTTATAATCCGACCAATGCACAGATACAACAGTTTGGTGCATGGTTATGGTCCAGTGATTTTGTTGACCAGCTTCTTAAGGTCTTTAATGATCCCATGCAAGCAATAATATCACTGCATAAGATATATGCAACACCGCATACAGGGGGAACGGCTGATATTAAGGTTGGCTATCTCAATTCAGGTGTTAACAGTAAATGGGTTGACCAGCAGTATATAGATGTTGACTGCGGATCCGTAAATGTGTTTGAGATCAGCGGAAATGTGATTGATTATATGTCAGATATCAGGATATATCTTCCATTTATAGGTATAGTCAGCCTTGATGTAGATGACGTAATGCGCGGTGTGGTTGGTGTAAAATACCGCATTGATGTTATAACAGGCACTTGTGTTGCGTTTGTATCAATCACAAGGGATGCTGGGGCCGGGGGTGTGATCTATCAATACACCGGATCTATGGCTGAAGTTTACCCGCTTTCAAGTGGGTCCTATATGGGAATTATCACCGGGGTTTTAGGTATCGCCGCGGGAATAGCCGGAACCATTGCTTCAGGTGGGGCAGCCGCACCCGCGCTGATCGGTGGCGCTGCCGGGGTATCAGCTATGCACACGAAAGTTGAACATTCGAACGGCTTTTCAGGGAATGCTGGCGCGCTGGCAGCAAAAAAACCCTACATTATTATAAGTCGTCCGCAATCGGCAATGTCAAACGGCATAGGGGCTAACACAGGATGGCCCGCAAACTATTTTGTCAAACTGTCCCAGTGTAGTGGATTTACAAAAGCAAAAACTTTACACCTGTCAGGAATATCCGGCGCGACAGATACGGAACTTCAGGAAATTGAAAGATTGTTGAAGGAAGGTGTAATAATATGACGGAACGCGAGCAGATAGTATATGTGGCGGATGCTTGCCGGGGGACTGTTGAAGGTTCCCCGGAACATCAAACAATACTTGATATTTACAATCAGTATAAACCCAAACCACGATATTATAATATGAAAAAAACAGATCCATGGTGTGCGGCATTTGTCAGCGCTGTATATATAGCTGCGGGCCTTGCTGACAGAGTGCCTATTGAATGTTCCTGTTTTTATATGAAAAACCATGCAGCAGCCAAAGGAATGTTCAGGGATCCGGCGCGCTATGTCCCCAAACCCGGTGATCTTGTTTTTTATAAATGGGATGGAAAAACCATTGTGACACATGTTGGTATTGTCAGATCTGTCAAGGGATCCGCACTGGAAGTGATAGAAGGGAATTATAATGATAAAGTAGGGATCAGAAATATAAAACTATCATATCCATATATAGACAGTTATTGCGAGGTTGATCTTGATGGATAAGTTTGCTTTCATAATGTTCATTATATGGATATTGATAATAATAGGCGCGTTTGCAGCGCATATATATTATGGGGTCCCTTGCTTATGAAAATGTTAATACTCCAGTGTGGGTTGATAGTTTTGGTTATGATGTCATGGTTCATGATAACAGCTTTAATTGTGTTATGGCTTGATAATTAATATCTAATTAATAGAATAGACATACTTTATTAAAGGTATGTCTATTTTTTATTAATAAATGTTTGATACGATACTTGCAGGGAAAATATAATATTTAAGACCAAGGTCGGAAAGAAGGTGTATATTATGACATGGGCAGAGATGAAGGAACTTGAAGAAAAGGGGCGTGATAATTGGGATCAGGATGATTATGAAGCCGCTTGTTATTGCGAGGAATGTTTTGCTGAGGATGAACGTGACAATGAATATTTAGGATGTTTCGGTATAGTTTACTAGGGGGTGAGAATTAATGCAGATCTATGATACAAAGTTAGTTACCATCCAGCTTAAGAGGATCAGAAATGAAATACTTGACCTGAAGGTAGAACATACCAATATTGATTTTAGCGGATTGAATGACAAGCTGGATTTTTTGGAAGATCTTTGCATCTGTATGATGCTAGAGATATACAAGTTATCAATATTAAAAGGGGCTAATGCCCGGAAAGGTGGTAAACATGAGTTTAGCAGCAAGAACACGCGGGGGCGGTCGCGTAACACTGCCGGAAGAAATCAAACTGGATGAGATCACTTATACCAAGGCAAAAGACCTTGTAGGTGATAAGTTTGATCCTATGGTCCTAAAGGGATACTTCTTCAAAAAAGGGAAGTATGGTAAGGAAATTACACTTGTGGTTGAAAGATCAGGTGAACTGTTGGGTGTAAATATTCCTTCATGGTACATCAAGACTTTTGAGGATCTGACGGATGAAGAAGTAAATGAGATCCTGGAAGGGAAGCAGGCCCTTGAAAGTGTGGAAGCATTTGAAACACAGGGCGGAAACACTTCTTACCGCGTAAACTTCATTGATGTTGGTGGGGGTGATGCTGATGAAGTTTAATTATGAAGCATATGAGCGACTTTTTCCGCGTAAGGCAGCGGAAGAAATAAAAACACAGATCAGTAAGGGACAAGAAGCTGGAAACGTGCTGGAAGAAGCAGAAGCAAAACAAGAACCTGTTAAGGTTGAAAAAGATCCTGAACCCGCTGGTGATGAAGGTGGGGTGATTGATGAAGTAGAATAAAAATCCTCTTATCAAGTAATAATTCCACAATAACTATTAACTACACAAATCATGCTAGTACAGGCCCCGGGCGTTTGTCCGGGGTCAAATTGAAAGAAGGTGAGTAAATGGATGATAAACAGGCATTTAACTATATTAACGAATGGACAAATGATACTAAAAATATGCAACAAAATATTAAATTGACAAATTCCGAGTGGATAGATTTTCTTGCCGAACAATTTGATATAAGTCGCACATCGGCAAAAGAAATGCTCCATGTAATGATGTCAGTTAAGAGAGAGGATAACTTCAAAAAGCAGTTTAGTGGCAGAAGTGAGCCACAGGAAGGAGTGATAAGAAATGACACAAGAAAGTGGGTGAACCTTGCAGAGGAATTAATACCTATTATGGATGAGGAAGAGGTGAGATAATGTTTGATGTAAATATTTTATTGATCAGTGATGAACAGGTGCCTGTTAATAATGTCAGGAATATTTCACTTACTTCATCAAGAATGATCCTTGTGGATGATGAAGGGGTACAAACTGTTTTTTCACCGGGAACGATAAACACAATGGTCATGTTCAATAAAAATGCGCTGGCGGTAAGGGGGATGAATAATGAATCTATGGAATAAAGTGAAGGGCTTCTTTAATAGGAAGGAACGCAGACAGCATGAAAAGGAAGTTAAGGGTGAACAGCGGAAATGGTGGCAGTTTTGGAAGCGGAAACCTGAACCTGAACAGGAAGCTGAAGCGGGGCCGGAAGCGGGGCCGGAACCGGGGGAAGAACCTGAAGATGTGTGGATGGGTGGTTTTGAATCTTTTCTTGATGAATGGGAAGAAAAGATCAAGCGGCAAAAGGAAGAAGCTGAACAAAAGAAGGCCGATGAAGAAAAGAAGCGCCAGCAATATGAAAGAGCGCGCGACACAGCCAACAAGCGGTATGGTACAAACTTTACTGAAGAAGAATATGATAAAATATGGGACACTTACGGATCTTCGGATCTGTCGCAGTACTTCCCTTCAGATGTTATCATTTACGCTGCTGAATTTGCAAAACAGTCACATATTCCTTTTAATCGTTTTGCTGAAATATTAAAGGAAGTCGCACAGTCAGCAGCCGGGCAAGGCTGGAACCGTGAAGAAGCTGCACAGCAACTATGGGCCGCGCTTGACCGTGAAGCAAGTAAATATTCTTATGAAGAAGGGTTTGAAGATTATTATGATGATCTATACTGATCAGATGAAATCTGAAAAGATAAAAACCAAGAAGATCACAAGACGCGGTAAGGAAGTGAAGCAGTCGCTTGATATTTTAACATTTGACATTGAGGTTACCAGCGCATGGATGGATCCGAAACGCGGCCTTATATCTTATGAACCGGGACATAGTGCTGAATACTGGAACGGCCTTGATAGGTATGCACTTCCCTATATATGGCAATTTTCCTTTAATGAACATGTTTATTATAATAGGAACATTTACGGCTTTCAGAATGTGCTTGATGATCTGCCGCATGATGTAGAGTTTATATGCTGGATACATAACTTATCATATGAGTTTGCTTTTCTCATAAACTTCCTAACTGTAAAGAAAATCTTTGCAAGGACACCACACAAACCCATGTATGTGATCTTCAAAGAATATCCCAACATCACTTTCAAGTGTTCATACATACTTACAAATCTATCACTTAAGCAGTGGGGAAAACAGTTGAAAGTTGATAAGCTGGACACACTGGACTATATCGAAAAGATCAGGACACCATACACGGAACTATCACAGGAAGAACTTGAATACTGTGAGCGTGATTGTCAGGTAGTTTATGAAGGAATTAAGGACCACTTGCAGCATTATAAAGATGTGTGGGATATACCCAACACCAGCACCGGGAAGATCAGGCGCGTTGTAAAAGACATTGTCACCCATGATTATGAATATATGAAGGATATGCACAGGTGCATCCCGGTGGATGCTATTGAGTATAAACGCTTTCAGGATGTTTTTGCAGGCGGCTACACACATTCTAATAGGAAGTATACCGGATGGATCGTCAGTGATGGGGGTGAACATGTTGATTTTGCTTCCAGCTATCCTTATTCCATACTTGCTTATAAATACCCACTCAATAAATGGTCCTATGTCGGTAAACGTTTACCTGATCCGAAAACTTTTGAATACAGGGCCTATATTATCAAGCTGCATTTTAAAAATATAAGATGTATAAGCTGGAACACTTACATCTCAACCAGCAAGTCAAGAAGCACTCACACGGTATATGATAATGGAAGGGTGATTGCGGCATGTACTGAAGATAAGGATAATCCGGGTGAATTATGGATAACATGCACGGAACAGGATCTTATCACTATAATGAATAATTATGAATGGGATAGTGTTGAATCTGAAGGGACATGGGTATGTCATAAAAGATATCTTCCAACAATCTTTATTGAATATATCCTGAAACTGTATGAAGATAAGACCATGTTGAAGGGGGTGGACCCTGTACGCTATGCCATAAGCAAGCAGTATATAAACAGCTGCTTTGGAATGATGGTAACCAGCCTGTTTTCAGCTAATGTTAATTTTGACATTGATAAACCTGAACAATGGTACATGGAAGAACTGACAGCGGATCAGGTGAACAAAGAACTTAATAAGTTGCGTGTATGGTATAATAAGAAATACTTTTTATCATATCCGGTCGGATGCTGGATAACAGCTTACAGCCGCAGAAGGTTATGGGAAGCCATTGAAAAGATTGACAGCCGGGTCCTATATTGTGATACAGATAGCATTTTTTACACCGGTCATTATGACTGGACAGATTTTAACAGGCGAACGGATGCAAGGTTAAAAGCAGCCATGGAATACCACGGCATTGATTTTAAAAGAACTAGGCCCGCAGATCCTGACGGTGTGATCCATCCGCTGGGACAGTTTGATTATGAAGAACCGTGGGACCGTTTTGTGTCTTTAGGTGCCAAAAAATATTTGGAAGAACGCCAGGGAAAACTTTATATGACTGTCGCGGGAATAAATAAGGGTGCTGTTGATTGTTTGGATGGTAAAATGGAAAACTTCAAAGATGGTTTTATTTTTGATAAAGACCATCCAGCCGTGCATAAACTTGAACATACTTATTTAACTGACATGAAGCGTGTTATCTATCCGGATGGATTTGTATCGGATTTAAAGTACGGTATCAACTTAAGGCCGACCGGATACCAGCTGTCAGAACCAAGAATTGATAACTGGTTAGATAATCTTTATGAAACAGTATTCAAGACCACGGAAGCAGACCAAATAAAAAGAAGGGGGCATTTTAATGTTTGATAAGCAGAAATTTTATGATCTTCAGCCATTGCTTGATACACAGTGCAAGTGGTTAATTTTATATGGTATGAGATCTAACGGTAAATCATTCAGCGTGAAGCGCCATGTCATACTTGATGCTTATAATAATGGGCGCGGGTTTGTTTACTTGCGGCGTTGGGCTGAAGATATAAAAGAAAAAGAAGTCGCGTCATATTTTGATGATATGCCGGTTGCGCAGCTTACCAATGGGGATTTTATAGGAATAACAGCGCACAGGGGCTTTTTCTACTTCTATTCCATTGGCCCGGATGATCTGCCGGTAAGGGATAATAAGCCTATTGGCAGATATTGTGCGCTTACATTATATGAAAGATACAAATCACAGGTATTTCAGGACATAGACAGTATTATATATGAAGAGTTCCTGACCAGCCGGATCTATCTAGGATCTAATGAAATGCCGGAACCGAATATTTTACAGAACTTTGTTTCAACAGTATTCAGATTAAGGGAAGGACGCGTTTTTCTGATCGGTAACACTGTTAGCCGCGTTTGTCCTTATGTTGATTGCTGGAACCTGAACAGGTTTTTGAAGCAGAAACCTGGAACCATAGATATATATCATCTGCATGGTGAAAATGGTGTTGTTGATATTGCGGTTGAAAATTGTGAAGTTGTGGAAACCAAAACCAAAATGTTTTTTGGGCTGGCATCCAAGCAGATCATTAAGGGTGAATGGGATGTTGAGGATCTGCCGCGGTTGAAAAAACCTTATGAGTATTATGATATGCTTTATGAATTGGTGTTCAAGGCCGGGGGCTTCAGGTTCATTATGCAGCTTCTTTTTGATGGAGAAACAGGCGGGTCTTTTGTCTATGTTTACCCGGGTACAACAGATCGAAAGATTGACAGAGTTGTCACACCTGACTTTTCAACAGATCCTATGGTGAGTAACGGATTGTCAGCCAAGATCCGGGCTGAAGTGATGATATCGCAGCGGATCCGTGAAGGAAAGATATGCTATTCTGACAATCTGACCGGTACAGACTTCAGGCAGTGTATGCAGAAATATGATTTTAGGAAGGTGATCTGATGGACAGGAAGCGAAAATGTGATTGTTACGAATGTATTTATTATAAAGAAGTTTTCATTGATGAATTTGATGAATACTGGATGTACTGCCGGAAAGATAAGTGTATCATATCTTCAGGAATGCGGGCGGTATGCGTGAAGGGGGTGAAAAAGCGTGAAGGATCGAATAATTGAAACTATATTATGGCTTATGACATGGGCCGTTATCTTCTATGCAGTGATCAGAATATGTAACTATACGTAAGTATGTACGTAAGTAGGGCCGCTGGCGTTGTGCTGGCGGTCCTTTTTGCATCAACCCCCGCGGTCAACGGCACAGATCCGGGGGGGAACCGGTTCGGTC
>Ga0247611_10007920_pt1 | contig 13206 bp, 13 predicted proteins | sample 177DNAGHGhighgp2_FD_192422 | JGI IMG/M metagenome (GOLD analysis project Ga0247611, IMG submission 192422) | Sheep rumen microbial communities from Palmerston North, Manawatu-Wanganui, New Zealand - 1770 DNA GHGhigh gp2 | ecosystem: Host-associated > Mammals > Digestive system > Stomach > Rumen... | reverse complement strand
TCATGCAATATTATAAAGGAAAAGATGGTAAAGTAACTGAACTTCCTAAGAAAAATGTTGATACTGGTATGGGAGTAGAAAGAACAGTAGCAATATTAGAAAATGTTAGTGATTCATATAAATCTTCAATATGGAGTGATATTATTTCTTTAATAAGTGATATATCTTCACTACCATATGAAGGTAATGAAAAAAGTATGAGAATTATTGCTGATCATATTAGAACAGCTGTATTTATATCAGCTGATAGAGCAGGTATTAAACCATCAAATACAGACCAAGGATATATTTTAAGAAGACTTATTAGAAGAGCAATTAGACATGCTAAAAAACTTGGTATAGACATTAATAGTGATTGGGAAAATAAATTAGCAAGATGTATTTTAGATAAATATAAATCATTTTATAAAGAACTAGAAGATAATTATGATGTAGTATTAGAAGTATTAAAGAATGAAAAAATCAAATTTAATAGAACACTTGAAAAAGGTCTTCGTGAATTTGAAAAAGTTGCTAAGCAAGATATTGATGGAAAAACTGCATTTCATTTATTTGATACATATGGTTTTCCTATTGAATTAACTGAAGAATTAGCAGAAGAAAGAGGACTAAAAGTTGATACTAATGGATTTAAAGAATGCTTTAAAGCTCATCAAGAATTATCTAGAACATCATCCTCAGGTAAATTTAAAGGTGGACTAGCAGGTAATAGTGAGATAGAAACTAGATATCATACTGCTACTCATTTACTTAATGCTGCTTTAAAAGTAGTTGTTAATAAAGATATTCACCAAAGAGGAAGTAATATTACTGATGAGAGAATGAGATTCGATTTTAATTGTGATCATAAATTAACTGATGAAGAGAAAAAAGCAACTGAAGATTTAGTTAATAAATGGATTAGTGAAGGACTTGATGTTAAAGTTAATGAAATGAGTAAACAAGATGCAATTAATAGTGGAGCTGAATGTATGTTTGTTGAAAAATATCCTGATATTGTAACAGTTTATAGTATTGGTGATGTTTCTTCTGAATTATGTGGTGGTCCACATGTTAAAAATACTCGTGAACTTGGTCATTTTAAGATAGTAAAAGAAGAGGCAAGTTCTGCTGGTGTTAGAAGAATTAAAGCTATTTTAGAATAGCTTTTTTTTATTGACATATAAAAAAAATAAAACTATAATAACTTTTAAGAGAGTAAATCTCTATTGTAATAAATTTACGATTTTTATATATGTATTTTCATAATTATAAGAAGGGAATTAACTATGATTATAAAAAGACTTAATAAAAAAATTGTTAATATTATTAACAATACAAGAGATAGAATTGAAATAGAATTAAATAATACAAAAAGTATAAATTCTTTTTTGTTGGATTCAATTTCAAATAAAAAATGTACGTTTATTATTTATGGTGGACTTAGTGAAATAGATTTTTTACCAAGATATAAAAAAAGAATAACTTATAATCTTGATGAAATGAAATCTATTATTAAGAAATTTGAATTGTTAGAAAAAAATATGCCTAATGATACTTTTGATAAAATATTATATATATATGATTACATAAGAAAAAATATATCTTATTATAAAGGACAAAATGATCATGAACTAAGATCACTATTAATTGTTGTTAACAATAAAGCAGTCTGTTCAGGATATGCATTATTACTTAAAGAACTTTTAGTAAGACAAAATATAAAATGTAAATATATTAAATATTATAATCACATTTGGAATAAAATTTGTATCAATAAAAAATATTATGATGTTGATGTTACATGGGATGCTTGTGTATATAGTGAATGTAAGAGTTCTAATTTACATTATTTTTCCAATAATATTTATTTAAAATATGAACATCATAATTACTTAAGTAATAGTAATTATTTACATAATAATTTAATAAAAAAGTATGATTTATTAAAAATGTTTTTTAAAAGAGATGATAATAGTAATTTTGAATTAACAATGCTTCCAATTGGATATAAAAGGAAATATTATTTATTAATTGAAAATAATCATAAATATATTGTAAGTTCAGATAATGATTTTGAAATTATTATTTCTAGAAAAGATAAAAATATAATAAGTTCATATATTAATTGTTTTTTTACAAATGAAAGAGTTTTAAAATATATGAATAATAATTTATCTTACTTAGGATATGGAATTATAAAAGATGGATGTTTTTATAGAAAAAAGAAAAATTATTATGACGATTATATAGAAAAGATAGAATATATTAATGACAATATTTTTATAAATACAAAAGATGGTATTTATAAAATTAATAAAGATAATTATTTTGAGGAGGTTTAATTATGCTAAGAGTACCAAAATTAGTAGTTCTAAATCTTACTACTGACTGTAATATGAGATGTAAATATTGTTATGCATCAGCTGGTGATTATCAAAGTTATATGTCATATGAAACAGCTTTAAAAATCATAGAAGAATTAAGAAGAATTAATGATTATAAGAGAGTTAAAGTATTATTTCATGGAGGAGAACCTTTATTATGCTATAACGTTATAAAAAGAATAATAGAGCATTATAAAGAATTAAATTTACAATCATCTTTAGATTATTATATTCAAACAAATTGTATTTTATTAACAGATGATAAAATTAAATTTTTCAAAGAAAATGATGTTAAAATTAGTATTAGTATAGATGGTAATACAATTGCTTCAAATAAATGTAGAGTATTAGAAAATGGTAAAAATTCTATAACATATATAAAAAAAGCTATTAAATTATTAAATGAAAATAATGTTCAAATAAATGCATTAGCTGTATTAAATAAATATAATTATGATAAGGTTGATAAAATAATAGATTTTTATGTTAAAAATAATATATATGATTTTTCTTTTAATTATTTTATTAAAGGTGGAAGGGGTAATAAGAACTCATATTTATCTTTAAGTAATGAAGAAGTATTTGAAGCAACTAAAATGATTATTGATAAGATAGAAGAATATTATAAAAAAGGTATAATGTTAAATGAGAAGAATGTATATTATATTGTAAAGATGTTTAAAACTCATAAAAAACAATATATGTGTGCTAATAGTCCTTGTGGAGCAGGTCTTAATATATTTGGTGTAACTCCATTTGGAGATATATTCCCTTGTGATGATTTAAGTAGTGTTAGTAAATTTTTGTTAGGAAATATAAATGATAAACCTTTAGATCAAATTCTTGAATCTGATATAGTTAAATATTTTGCATCTTGTAATTATAATAATATTAAAGAATGTAGGGAATGTGAAATAAAAGATTATTGTGGAGCAGGTTGTTGTTCTAGAAAATATTATGATACTGATTCTATATATTCTAAAGATCCAATATGTGGATTTTATAAATTAATATATCCATATATGAAAGATAAAGAAAAGAATGGTTTAATAGGAAAAATATATGAATAATAAATTCTTAATTAATTTAAATAGTTTTCAAAATACAGCTATTAAAAACTTATTATCTTATAAAAAGAATAAAATAATTATATGTTCTAATAAGTTTACTGGTAAAACAATGCTTATAAAAAAGTTGTTTAATTCATCTAATGATGAAGTTATTATATACCATACTGGTTGTTGTCCAGAATTATTTAATCGAGCTAAAGAAGAATTAATTAAAATAATAAATAAATATAAATCAAAAAGTATTACTTTTATGAGTGATGAATTCTATGATGATGAATTATTAGATTTTATTAATAAGCCTAATATTTCAGCATATATTTTTACTAATGATATGTCTTTGAAAAAAAGTGATTATTTAATATTTAATTATTATATTTTTTATAATAAATTTATTAAAAATGAAATAGGTGAATATAAGAATTTACATCAAATATTAAATAAAGATAAAGATTTTGATATTAAAAATGAAAGATTAAGGCATGTATCTAAAAGTACAATTACATATGTTAATTATAAAAATGTTATTAATGAATATAAAATGGAGATATAAGTATGATTACACTAATTACTAATGACAATTATAATTATTTAATAAATGAGAAGAGTGGTAAATATTTATGTTTTTACTATGAAAAAAAAGATGAAGTAATAAAAGGAATAACTAATAAAAAATTAAAAGAATTATTCTCTAATTATGAAGAATTTAAAAATTATTTAATAGATGTTAAGAATAGTAGTGTACCTATAAATAAAAAATTAAAAAAAATGAATTATTTGATTTTACATTCATCTGATCAATGTAATTTAAAATGTAAATATTGTTATGCTGAAGATAACTTATGTGATAATAAGAATAATTATATGAGTAGTGAAACTATGATTAAATCTATTAATAAGTTTTATGATAATGATGATTTCTTTGTTTTATTTCATGGAAGAGAACCATTAACAAATTATAATAATATTATTGAAACTATAAAACATTTTAAAGATAATAAAAAGATTCATTTTATAATTCAATCTAATGGTTTACTATTAAATGATAATAAAATTAATGAATTAAAAAAATATAATGTTATAATTAATATAAGTATAGATGGAATAGATGATAATCATAATGTTTTTAGAATTAATGGTATGAAAATTGATTATACAAATAGACTAAAAAGTATTATTGAAAAATATAAGGTTAGTCCAATAATTATAGTTCATAAGAATAATTATAAAGATTTAGATAAAATAAGTGATTATTTAATAGAAAACAATATTACTGGGGCTTCATATAATTTTTTATGGCCAACAAAGGATAATACTATATTAAATGATTATGTTGTTCCTTGCGATGAATTATTTGAACAAATGAAAAAAGTATTTGATAAGTCTATTTTGAATAATAAGTTTATATTTAAGGAAAGAGATTTATATCTTCTATATGGTAGAATTTTAAAAAGAGATTTTTATAATTATATGTGTAATAGTGCACCTTGTGGTGCTGGGGTTAATTGCTTATCTATATATAAAGATGGAGAAATATATCCCTGTACTATGGTTAATTCTCAAAAAGAAAATTATTTAGGGACTTTAGATGATAGTACAGAAGATATTTTAAATAGAGATGTAATATTAAAGGAAAGAGATATTAACAAGATAAAAGATTGTAAAACATGTCCTTTAAGATGTTACTGCAAAGGAGGTGGATGTGCAGGATTTATATATAATTTAACAAATGACATTAATGCAAAGTCTTTATATTGTGATTATTATTATAAAATGATTTTATATATTATGAAACGAATAAAGATAATGTCAAAAGAAAAATATTTTATAAATTATTAAGGAGGATTTTATGAAAAACAATTTACCAGAATACGATGAAAATTCAATTATGATGCATTGGAGTAATACATCAAATAAGGAATTACCAGAATATGATGAAAACTCAATCATGATGCATTGGAGTAATACATCAAATAAGGAGTTACCAGAATATGATGAAAACTCAATCATGATGCATTGGAGTAATACATCAAATAAGGAATTACCAGAATATGATGAAAACTCAATTATGATGCATTGGAGTAATACTGGATTCTAATGAATGAAATAGAATTAATAAGAGAAAAAATAAATTCTATTAATTCTATTAAAAATGAAGATGCCATTCTTCTAATTAATTATAATAATTTAGGAGATTTAATATGCGACACTCCTAGTTTAAGAAATATAAGAAAATCTTATCCAAAAGATAAAATTATATTACTTGTTAGGAATCAAACTTGTATTAATCTTATGAACAATTGTCCATATGTTGATCAAGTGCTTGAAATGCCACATTCCAAAGATAGTATAGATGTATATTATGATTTTTGTTTAAAACTAAATAAATATAACTTTAAATTTTCTATTCAATTTGTTCGTCCTTTTAATGAATTATATCGTACATATTTACCATATATGTTAGGTATAAAAAAGAGATTAGGATTAATTCAAAAAGAGTATGAAGAAAAATATAAAAAAGCATTTACAGATTATTATTTTTTAGAAAATAATACAACAAGAACTCAAGAATCATTAGAATTATTAAAATTATTAAATATTAAAATTGATAATTCTAAAACAGAATGCTTTATTAATGAAAAGAATATTACTCATTTTAAACATAAAAATTATATTATTATACAAACATGTGCTACTATGGAGTGTCGCATGTGGCATCGAAATAATTTTATAGAATTAATAAATAAAATTACTAAAAAATATCCTGATATAGATATATTGTTAACTGGAAGTAAAAATGAAGATGATTATATAAACAATATATATTTAGAAGTAAATAATAAAAGAGTTTATAAATATACAGATATAAATATAGATACATTATTAAACTATATTAAGAATGCTAAATTAGTTATAACAAATGATACAGGACCTTATCATTTTGCTAGAGCATTTGATACTAAAAGAGTAGTTATTTTTGGTATTAGTCCAAGAAATTATTTGATTAAAGAAAAAGAAAAAAATAGTATTGAATTATGTGGTAATAATAGATGCCCTGCAAATTGTAAGATTAAGTCTATAGATAAAGATTGTATAAAGAAATACAAAGTTTATGGTGATAATTATAATTGTATTAATACTGTAAGTGTAGAAGATGTTTTAAATGCATCTATAAAAATATTGGAGGAAAAATGAAAAGTGAAGAATTTATTTCTTTGTTGCCATTAGAAACAGAAAGATTAATTATAAGAAAAACATCTGTAGATGATGTAGATATGATTTTAAAAATGGATAAACAAGAAGAAACACAAGAATTTCTTGGAGGTATTAAAGATAAAAGTAGAGAAGATAGAATAAAATTCTTAAAGAAGAAAGAAGATAAATTTAATGATGGTATTATTGGTTCATTAACAGTTTGTCTTAAAGATAATACTCCTATTGGATTTTTGGGTTTTGATATTGATAATACTAATAATAATGCAGAAATATCTTATATTTTTGATTTAGATTATTGTAATAAAGGGTATTGCAGTGAAGCATGTAAAAAATTAATTGATATTGCTTTTAATAAAATAGGATTAAATAGAATATATGCAGATACTATTGAAGGAAATATAGCATCTGTAAAAGTACTTGAAAAAATGAATTTTAAACATGAAGGAACTAGAAGAAAAACAGTATTTGTAAAACAATTTAATGAATATAGAGATTTTTTAGATTATGGTATTTTAAAAGAAGATTATAATAAATAATATTTAGGGGGATATATGGATTATAAAAATGATGAGTTAGCTCATTTAATAGCAAATCAATCTTTGATAATAAAACCAAAGACACAAATATATATAAAGTATAAATCAGATGATTCAATTCATTTTATTAAAACATTAATTCATGAATTAAGTAAAAAAGGTGGAATATGTTTTCCAACAAGATTTAATAAAGAATTAGAAGATTATTTACTTAGTACTATTAATGAAGATAGTATTGATTTAATGTTAGAAAAAACAGAATTTGAAAATAAAAAATATGATGTTTTTATATCAGTTGGCTCAAATGATGAATTTACTAAAACAAAAAAGAATAATCAAAGTTTAATTGATGAATATAAAAGAAGAAAAATGCAATTAGAAAAATATAAAGAAGGAAAACAATGGCTTATTTTAAATTATCCATCTATTGTTGATGCTGCTGCACTTGATATGGATTATGAAGAATATTATAAATATGCTATGGATGCTATGACTTATGATTTTTCTTTGAATATTGATTCAATTAATGAATTAAATCATATGATGAAGGATGCTAGAAATATTAGAATTATTGGTGATAATGTTGATTTATCTTTCTCTAAGGATAATATAGATGCAGTTAGTTTACTTGGTAATATTAATTTACCTGATGGAGAAATATATACTTCTCCTATAAGAAATAGTGTTAATGGTTATATAAAATATAATGTTCCATCTCCTAAAAACTCTTTTATTTTTGAAGATATTTATTTAGTATTTAAAGATGGAAGGGTTGTTGATTTTGATGTTAAAGATCATAAAGATGAATTTGAAAAAATAATTAATATAGATGAAGGATCTAGATATATTGGGGAATTTGCTTTTGGTTTTAATCCTATGATTAATAGACCTATGTATGATATATTATATGATGAAAAATTATGTGGTAGTTTTCATATGGCACTTGGTAATGCATATAAAAATGCATATAATGGTAATAATTCAGCACTTCATTGGGATATGATTTATCTAAATAAAGAAGGTAATTATTGTGATGTATATTTTGATGATGTATTAGTATCTAGTGGAGGAGAGTTTGTTCCTAAGAGGATTAGGGGGTTAAATAAATGATTAATGAAATAAGCAAACTAAATAATAAAAATGTTTTAGTTATTGGAGATATTATTTTAGATCATTATATTAATATTATTCCAAATAAAATATCACAAGAAGCACCAATATTAGTATTTAATCTTGGAAGTGAATATAATAGTTTAGGTGGATGTGCGAATGTATGTAAATATTTATCAAGTTTTAATATTAATGTTGATATTATTGGAGTTATAGGAAAAGATAATAATTCTAAAATAGTAAAGAAATTATTGAATGATTCACATATAAATATGGATTATTTAATAGAAAAAGATAATATAAAAACAACTACTAAAAATAGATTTTTTTCTGAAGATAATAAACAAGTATTAAGAGTTGATGATGAAGAAAACAATATAGAATATACAGATGAAGTTTTAAAAATATTAAATAAAAATAATAAAGAATATGATTTAATAATAATATCTGATTATAAAAAAGGTGTAATAAGTGAAAAAGTATTTAATGAAATAATCAATAAATATAATCATACTAAAATAATATGTGATCCTAAGAATAATAAATATTATAAAGATATGTTTTTACTTAAACCTAATAAAAAAGAATTAGAATATATTATAGGAAATATTAATGATAATAATATAATTGAATATAAAAATGAAAATAATATTGATAATCTTTTATTAACACTTGGAAAAGATGGTATGAAATTATATGATAAAGATAATAATATTCATACTATCAATTCAATTAATAATACAGTTTATGATGTAACTGGCGCAGGTGATTGTGTTTTATCATATTTATCACTTGGAATATTATTAAATTTAGATTTAATCGATTCTTGTAAATTATCTAATTATGCAGCATCTAAAAAAGTTAGTAAATTTGGTACACAATTAGTTAGTTTAGAAGAAGTGATAGATTATTTTAATGATAAATTAATTGATAGAAATAATATTGGTATTTTCTTTAAAATATTACATAATAATAAAACTATTGTTTTTACTAATGGATGTTATGATATTATTCATAGTGGACATATTCATTTATTAAAAGAAGCTAAAAAACTAGGTGATATTTTAGTATTAGGTTTAAATTCTGATGATTCTATAAAAAGATTAAAGGGTAATAATAGACCTATATTAAATGAAAAAGAGAGAATTAATATATTAAAATCTATAGAATATATTGATTATATTGTTGTATTTGATGAAGATACTCCATTAAATATAATTAAAGAAATAAAACCAGATTATCTTGTTAAGGGTAGTGATTATAAAGATAAAAAAGTAGTTGGTAGTGATTTTGTAATAAAAAATGGTGGTGCATTAGTATTAATAGATTTAGTTGAAGGTAAGAGTACAACTAATATTATTAATAAGATAAAGGAAATTAATAATGAATAAAGAATATATTGAACAAAATATTGAAACATTGAGTAAACTATCTAGTCTTGATAGAGTTTATTCTGATGTTTTAGATGAATTAATTAAATGTTTTAATAGAGGTAATAAATTAATAATTATGGGTAATGGTGGAAGTTCTTCTGATTCAATACACATTGCTGCTGAATTTGTATCTCATTTTAAATATGATAGGAAAAGCTTACCTGCAATTGCATTATCTAGTAATAATGCATTAATAACAGCTATAGCAAATGATTATTCTTATGATGATGTTTTTAAAAAACAACTAGAATCTATTGGAAATAAGGGAGATATAATAATAGGTATAACTACATCTGGAAAATCAAAAAATATTATTAATGCTCTTGATTATTCAAAGAAAAATGAAATTAAAACAATTCTAATTACAGGTAATAATATTCATATGGATTATGATTATGTAATAAATATACCTTCAAATGATACATCTATTATTCAAAATGCATATATGGTTTTACTTCATATGTTATGTTTAGACATTGATTTATATTATAATGAACATAGGAATTGATTTAGATGGAACTATAACTGATTTTCATAGATATTTAGTTATTTATGGAAAACAATTTTTAAAAGATTATAAAATAAAAAATCAGAATGGATATAGTGTCAGTGATATATTCTATATTAATAATGATGATGAAAAAAGATTAAATGAATATATTAGAACAGAGCTAAGAATGAAAGTAAAACCAAGAAAAAATGCTAAAGAATTTTTAGATTATTTGCATAATAATAATTATAAAGTAATAATAATTACTTCCAGAAAAGAAACAGATCAAATAGATGTTAAAAATAATACAATAAAATGGTTAAAAGATAATAAATTATATTATGATAAATTAGTTATTGGTAATTCTAATAAAGCAGAAGAATGTATTAAAAATAAAATTGATATTTTTATTGATGATAAAATAAAACATTGTAAATCTGTTCAAAATGAAGGAATAAAAACATATATTTTTAATAATACTTATAATAAAGAAGAAACTTTAAATAGAATATATAGCTTTAGTGAATTAATAAATGTGTTTAATAATAAGACTTTTTAGTCTTTTTTATTTGTATTATAGGTGTTATAATTTAATGGGAGTATTTATGAATATATATGATTTTACATTAGAAGAATTAGAATCTTTTTTAATAGAAAATGGATTTAAAAAATATAATGCTACTCAAATAATAGAGTGGATTTATGAAAAAGATGTTAAAGATTTTAATAAGATGACTAATTTAAGTAAAAAACTTATTTCTTTTTTGAATGAAAAGCTTGTTTTTAAAGAATTAAAAATAGTTGTAGTTGAAAAGGGAGATTTAGTTAATAAATATTTATTAGAATTAGAAGATAATAATAAAATAGAATGTGTTTTAATGCATCATGATTATGGTTATTCACTTTGTATTTCATCTCAAGTTGGATGTAATATGGGATGTTCTTTTTGTGAAAGTGGAAGACTAAAGAAAGTAAGAGATTTAAAATTATCTGAACTTATTGGTCAAATAAATACAGTTAGTAGGGAATCTGGTGTTAGAATATCATCTGTTGTTGTTATGGGAATTGGAGAACCTTTTGATAATTTTGAAAATATTAAGAGGTTTATTAGTGTGGCTACAAATAACAAGATGATTGGAATTGGTCAAAGACATATAACAGTATCTACTTGTGGACTTGTACCAAAAATATATGAATTTGCTGATCTTGAAACTGGAGTAAATCTTGCTATATCATTACATGCTCCTAATAATGAAATAAGAAATAAAATAATGAAAATAAATAAAGCATATAAAATAGAAGATGTTATGAAGGCATTAGATTACTATATTGATAAGACAAATAGAAGAGTAACAATTGAATATATTATGCTTAGTGGAATAAATGATAGTGATAAGTGTGCAGAAGAACTTGCAAATTTATTAAAGAATAAATTAGTATATGTTAATCTTATTCCGTATAATGAAACATCTAATTTTGCGATGAAACGTAGTAATGACTTTAAAATAAAAAGTTTTTATGATATACTTAAAATGAATAATGTTAATGTGACGATAAGAAAAGAATTTGGGGGAAAAGTTTCTGCGGCATGTGGACAATTAAGAGCAAATGCTGCAAAGACTGTAGAAAGGACTAATTAGTATGAAAGCATATTATCAAACAGACCCTGGGAAGGTTAGAAGTCATAATGAGGATTCAGTAAATATTGTTGAAAATTCTAGTGGAGAATATTTAGTAGTAGTTGCTGATGGAATGGGTGGACATAAGGCAGGAGAAGTTGCATCTTCTTTAGCTGTAAACGAATTATCAAAAAGATTTAGTGCATTATCTTCAATAGGAACCAAGGAAGAAGCAGTAATTTGGCTAAAAGAAATAATTGATGAAGTTAATATTAATATTTTAAAATATGCTGAAGAACATGTTGATGCTAATGGTCTTGGAACTACTTGTGTTTGTGCAATAATTACAGATGAGTTTCTACTATTTGGAAATATAGGAGATTCAAGTGGTTTTGTATATAAAAATAATAAATTATATAAAGTTACTAAAGATCATACATTAGTAAATATATTATTAGAAAATGGAGAACTTACAGAAAGTGCTGCTAAAATACATCCGCAAAAAAATGTACTTATGAAAGCTCTTGGAGCTGCAGAAGTTATAGAAATGGATATATTTGATGTAGAAAGAGATGTTGATGGAGTTTTCTTATGTAGTGATGGACTTACTAATATGATGAGTGTGGAACAAATTGAAAAAGTACTAAATGATCAAGATTTGGATTTAGAGGGGCAAATTGGAAAAATGATTATGAAAGCTAACATGAGAGGTGGTAATGATAATATTACTATTGCTTGTGTACGATTTGGTGGTGAATAAGTGTGATAGTAAAGGGTTCTAAAATAAATGATAGATATCAAATTATTAAAACATTAGGAGAAGGTGGAATGGCTAATGTGTATTTAGCTCATGACACTATATTAGATAGAAATGTTGCAGTAAAAGTTCTTCGTGGGGACCTTGCTAATGATGAAAAATTTGTAAGACGTTTTCAAAGAGAAGCATTATCAGCTTCAAGTTTATCTCATCCAAACATTGTTGAAATGTATGATGTTGGAGAAGATGATGGACAATATTATATTGTTATGGAGTATGTTGATGGTAAAACTCTTAAACAAGTATTAAAACAAAGAGGTCATTTATCTATTACTGAAGTTGTAGATATAATGCTACAATTAACAGATGGTATGGCTCATGCCCATGATGCTTATATTATTCATAGAGATATAAAACCTCAAAATATAATGATATTATCAAATGGTATGATTAAAATAACTGATTTTGGTGTAGCAACTGCATTAAATTCAACTCAATTAACACAAACTAATTCAGTTATGGGAACTGTTCATTATTTACCTCCAGAACAAGCTCAAGGAAAGGGTTCAACTATTAGAAGTGATATTTATTCAATGGGAATAATGATGTATG
>Ga0247611_10007919_pt1 | contig 13209 bp, 11 predicted proteins | sample 177DNAGHGhighgp2_FD_192422 | JGI IMG/M metagenome (GOLD analysis project Ga0247611, IMG submission 192422) | Sheep rumen microbial communities from Palmerston North, Manawatu-Wanganui, New Zealand - 1770 DNA GHGhigh gp2 | ecosystem: Host-associated > Mammals > Digestive system > Stomach > Rumen... | reverse complement strand
CAATTACCGTTGTGATACTCAGGTTGTTTGATACGCCAGTCGAGAACTCGTTCAGAATGGCGTAGTTCTGGATGTTGTACCGCTGATAACTGATTTCGTTGTAGATGGTGAAGTAGTTGTCGGGCCACTCCAAGCGGCGTCCCAAGCCCACTGAGGCGCCAGTAATCTTCATAAACTGCGAAATGTTCGACTTGTAAACGTTGCTGCTCGACCGCACCGTGTGGTAGAACGACACCGTGAACGAGTTTGGTTTGCGGCCGCCAAGCCACGGCTCGGTGAACGACAGACTCAGCGAGCGGTAGTGCTTGCCGCTTGTCTGCGCGTGTATTGAGAGTCGCTGGCCGTCGCCCGATGGCAGCGGACTGTATGAGTCGAGGTTGAAGATGTTTTTTGCAGAGAAGTTTGTGAACGAAAGGCCCAGTGTTCCGATGACCATACCGCCGCCCCAGCCGCCCGAGAGCTCAATCTGGTCGGCCGGACGCTCCACCACAATGTAGTCAAGGTCAACCGTTCCGTCGGCTTGGTTCGGTGTTGGTTTCACATCGAACTTTTCGGCATCGAAATAGCTCAGCGACGCCAGTTCGCGGATGGTTCGCATAATGTCCGACTTGCTGTAGAGGTCTCCCGGGTGCGTCCAAATCTCGCGGCGGATAACGTGCTCGTTTGTGCGGTCGTTGCCGTGGATTGTCACACGGTTGATGCGGGCTTGCTTGCCTTCGTAGATTCTTATTTGCAGGTCGATGGAATCGTTATCTACTTGAACCTCAACCGGAATCGCCTGGAAGAAAAGGTAGCCTCGGTCAACGTAAAGCGAGGCCACGGCATCGTCGGCGGCCATAAGCCTCTTGTCGAGCTGAGCCTGGTCGAAAACATCGCCCTTCTTTATATTTAGTTGTGCGTTAAGTACTTCGGCCGGGTACTTTGTGTTACCTATCCATTCAATGTTGCGGTAAAAGTATTGGCCGCCTTCCGACACGCGGATTTCGATATTGAACATATTGTCCTCGTTGCGGTAAACCGTGTCCGAAACAATCTTGGCATCGCGGTAGCCGCGCTCGTTGTACTTTTCAATAATCTTCTTTTTGTCCTCTTCGTACTTGGTTTCAATGTATTTCGATGGCTTGAAAATGTTGTACCAAGTCTTTTGTTTGGTGCCCTTCATTGCCCGGCGAATCTTGCCGTCGCTGAAAACCTCATTGCCTTCAATTTCGATGTGCTTGATTTTAACCTTGCTGTTTTTCTTGACGTTGAAGTGCAGAATGACGGTATTGGCCATCATTGTGTCCTCCTCCTGTTTCACGTTGACTTTCACATCGTGGAAGCCCTTTTTCACGTAAAACTCGCGGATGCGCTTGACTGCCGAGCTCACCATATCGTCGGTAATCTGGATTCCGCGCACCAGTTTAACTTCGTCTTTCAGGTCTTCGGCCTGCGATTTCGAGATTCCCGAAAACTCAACTCTCGAAAGTCGCGGGCGCTCTTTCAACTCGAAGTTGAGGTAGATTTTGTCGTCGGTGATTTTTGTCACGTAAATCTGCACGTCGCCGAAAAGTCCGTGCTTCCAAAGTTTTTCGAGCGATTTTGAGATGGCGTCGCCAGGCACTTCTATTTCCTGCCCCACCTGCAATCCCGACAGGTTGACAAGAGTTGTGGTGTTCAAATATTTGACGCCGGTGACTGTTATGTCGGCAATCGTGTATTTCTTTGGTTTCGAATAATCTATCTTTATGTTGTCGCCGCCTCCCGATTGCGCCACCGCCATAACAGTGTTCAACACCAGTAAAACCGCAACTATTACTTTGTTCATCATCTGTTGTAATTTTCAAATGCTCTGCCCTAACTGTTCGCTTGTCATACCAAACCGGCGCTCGCGTTGCTGATAATCGACAATGGCTTTGTAGAGTTCCTCCTTGTCGAAGTCCGGCCACAACGTTGGCGTGAAATAAAGCTCAGCGTAGGCCAGCTGCCACAGCATAAAATTGCTAATCCGGTACTCGCCGCTTGTTCTGATGAGCAAGTCGGGGTCTGGGATGCCGCAAGTGTACAGGTTCTGGCTCACAGTGTCGCCGTTGATGCTGTCGACCGCAATTTTGCCGTCGGCCACATCGCTGGCAATCCGCCTAACCGCTTCAATTATCTCCACCTTCGAGCTGTAGCTCAACGCCAGCGTGAGTGTCAGGCCGGTGTTTGCTTTTGTCCGTTCGATGGCCTCGCGCAGGTTTGCACAAACCTTTTCGGGCAGGTCGGTGAGCCGTCCTATTGCATTTAAACGGATATTATTCTTGATTAGTGTATCGGTTTCCGTATTTATTGCCGAAACCAGCAAATCCATCAAGGCCGACACTTCCATCTTGGGGCGGTTCCAGTTCTCTGTCGAGAAGGCGTAGAGTGTCAGATACTCCACACCAAGCTCGGCGCAGCCCTCGCACACGGCGCGCACGGCGTTCAAAGCATTCTTGTGCCCGAAAATGCGCACATTGCCCTGCTTTTTCGCCCACCGGCCGTTACCGTCCATTATTATGGCGATATGCCTTGGTAATCTTTCCTTTATGATACTTTCTTTAAGAGACATCCCCTTGCTTTATTTCCGCGCAAATTTAGTCAAACGTCGGACATTTCTTAGGATATTCTATTTTATATGCCAAATAAATTGAGAAATATGACAGCCAGTCTTTATTGCTCGCGACATATCTTTGTTTCATATTGTTCACATCCGATGGCCGGGGCGACACAAAATCGATGTTGTCGCTGAAGGTTTTAATCATCAGAAACTCAGCACCGTACAATAGTTTCCGGTAAGGTGTGTTGAATTTCACACCGAATCCGAACGGAATGTCAACAAGATACTTGTCGGTTTTGTTGTCGCCGGGTAAAAAGCCAAAGCCGAGGCCGCCCTGCAGATAGGTGGCGTATGGCACATCTTTTTTTCCTAAAACAAACGGTAGAAAGTTGAACTCTCCCATTATATTGAAATGAACCAGACTGCGGTTGAATGAGTAGTCGCGGTCGCGCTGATAATCGCTTTTGTATTTAGAGTCGGAAGCGGTGATTTTGCCGTATGAAAGCATTGCTTTGGCCGAGTATCTGTTGTTGAGATTGTGACGGTACATCACAGCCGCGGCCGGTCTTGTGCTTTTGAACGGAACTTTGTTAATGTCGCCCAAATAGTAGCCTCCGCCCAACTGCAAGCCAACCTCGCCGTATGGGAACTCTTGCGCCTGCAAGCCGCACGCCATTGAAAGCGAAAGCGCAGTCAAACAAAGAATTCGGAAGCAAACGTGCATTTAGTTCCTGATTGTTTTGAAGTTAGGCAAGTGGTTGCGTTTCTCGCGGAACTTGAAGGCAATGTTCACTGACACAAACTGGTATTGGTCAATCCATTTTCCGAATTTGTAACTGCTGTTTACTAACCCGGATGGAGTCTGTGATTGTCTGTCTTTTCCGCCGTCAACACCATCGACATTATCGCCGATAACCTCGCGCAAACCAAATTCAGCACCCACATACATATTGCGTGCGATTCTGACTTTCGAACCCACACCTAACATAACAACAGGCGCAAAACTGTGATAAGATTTAGAGTATCTGTTGCGGCCCGGAGTGTCGTTCCAGTAGAACAGACCGTAACTGTAATATGCACCCACACCTGCAAACAGGTACGATGGCATAGTGAAGTTCTTAAGTTTAGTTTCGCCCAATTTGCGGTAAACTGTTTTGTGAACACGCTCTTTGATGAATTCAAACTCGTAGCGGAAACCCAACTCGGCAAAACCTGACCGGAAAGCGATACCGTGGCGATACCAATAATTTGTCTGTTTCTCAATGGTCTCGCGGGCGGCCATATAGCCAATGTTCAAACTTGTGCTGACAAAATGCCGTCCTTTAACATTGTATTTCAACATTCCGTCGGCTAACAGTCCGGTTGTTCTGAATGGCAGAATCCACATCATCCTTTCCGGGTCTTTGGGTGAGCAGACATCACCCATAAAGTTTGTTACACCCACACCTGCGTGCAACTCATAATTGCGTTTGCTCCATTTCTGTGCTGATGCTCCGTTGAAACACAACACCAATAATAATATTATCGCTAATCTTTGGAATGTATTTGTTTTCATAATTGGTATTGTGTTAGAATTTTGGTAATCCGCTTCGGCCAGTTTTCAGCTTATACGAAACAGATACTACAGTAAACATATAGAAATCATTGAATTTTGATTCGCCGCGTTGCTCACCAGGAGCATATCTCACATTTGGTAATGGGTCTTTTTCATCGTCGGTTTTTATGCTGCGGTCGGCCATACGGGCTGCTTGCGGATTTTTGCGTGCAAGCCATTCATTGTCAACGTACGAGCGGCTAACATCATCAATGTAGTCGGTTGTGGTGTAGCGCGGGCCAAATTCAAGTCCTATGCCCAATTCGCGCGACAGCGGGTATTTGAAACCAATGCCAAATGGGAATCCCATTGCAATTCGTCTGTATTTTCTTCGGCCTTCCATCAACCCCTGGCCTTCGGTGCCTAATTTCCGCAAGGCAACCCATTTGCCAGTACCTTCCGGACCGTCATCTTTAGCCTTCGGGTTGTAATAGAATGCCGAAACACCGGCGAAAACGTAGGTGTTTATGTCGAGTAGACTGCGGAATGTGAATTTGCGGCGGCGGCGCGACCTATAGTTGATGGGTTCCGGAATTATCGAATATTCGAGTTGAACGCCCAACTCCCACAAGTTGGTACGGAAACTGAGGTTGCGGTCGCGACGGTAGGCTTCGTCGGTTTTCGCATCGCTACCCGACAGCCACGCATATGATACAGTACCTTTCACGGCCAGCGGATTGAGTATCTTGTAGCGCATTCCGACTTGTGCCATAACGCGTTGCGATGTGAAATCGTAGTCGGCAAGGAAGTGTCCGTGACCAGAGTCTCTACCGCCAAGCTCACCCACAAATGTTGACAATCCAATACCACCAACTGCCTCATAACGCATTCGTTTCCAACGAGTAGCCTGGGCGTCGGCAAATTCTGACACCAACATCAGCAACGAAACCAATAATACTATATGATGTTTCATAGAAAAGTCAAAACACTATTTTTAACAAGAGGCCAAAAGTAAAAATTATTTTCTTACTCGCTTGCATCACCTGATTTTTTTACGGCAACAACGGTGTTATATTGATAAAGGTGCGTTGAAATGCTTTTTTTCATTGAAGATGCAAAACGAAAACGAAAATATATTAGCCAATATTGCCTTGAAGCGGATTTGTGCCCTGCAAAACAGAATAATTGTCGATAAAATTGTTGCAGATGACATCGTTATGTTTATGCAATGCGTTTATTTCCAACTTTTTATGTACTGTCAAAAATCAAACTGCGATAAAATCGCACTTGTGGCATATTTTTTGAATAACGGTGCGCTAAAAAAACTATTTTTGCACGGTTGTTTTTAAAATATACTAAGTTGACCAAAGAATTGGTTTTTAAGAGTTTATGTTAGCAAAGGCAACGCGGGTTTTTGATTATTGAGTTAAAAAATAGCGATAAATGGAAATTTCAGTATGGACATTATTGGTGGTGGGGCTCGGAACGGTGTTCTGCGCGCTTCTATTAATAATAGGTATGGGAAACCTGCTCATCAGCGTGGTTAACCGATTCTTCCCCGAAGAGGAATCGAAGGCGCAGGCCGCAACCGCAGTGGCCGCTGTCGCCCCGAACATCAAAGCAGCCATTGAGTCGGCCGTGAACACCATCACTGCAGGCAAAGGCAAAGTTGAATCAATCGAAAAAATTTAAAATATGAGTAAAAAGGTAAAATTCAGTCTGGTCTTCCGCGATATGTGGCAGTCGGCCGGAAAATACGTGCCGCGGGTTGACCAATTGGTAAAAGTTGCGCCCGCAATCATCAAAATGGGCTGTTTCGACCGCGTCGAGACCAACGGCGGTGGCTTTGAACAAGTGAACCTGCTTTACGGCGAGAACCCCAACAAGGCCGTACGCCAGTGGACAAAACCATTCCACGAGGCTGGCATTCAAACACATATGCTCGACCGTGCGCTAAACGGCATCCGTATGAACCCGGTTCCGGTTGACGTTCGCCGTATGTTCTACAAGGTGAAGAAAAAACAAGGCACCGACATCGCCCGCACCTTCTGCGGCCTGAACGACACCCGCAACATTATCCCGTCAATCGGCTACGCGCACGACGGCGGAATGATTTCGCAGTGCTGCCTTTGCGTCACTTTCTCTCCGCTTCACACAATTGAATATTACACAAAACTCGCTTTCGAACTTATCGAGGCTGGCGCCGACGAAATCTGCTTGAAGGATATGGCTGGAATCGCACGCCCCGTATCGCTTGGCGAGATTGTGAAGAACATAAAGGCTAAATATCCGAAAATCACCATTCAATACCACGGACACGCTGGCCCGGGATTCTCAATGGCAACCATTCTGGAAGTCTGCAAGGCTGGTTGCGACTATGTCGACGTAGGTATGGAGCCGCTCTCTTGGGGTACTGGTCACGCCGATATTCTGGCCGTTCAGCCGATGCTGAAAGACGCAGGTTTCGACGTTCCTGAAATCAATATGGACGCTTATATGGAGGTTCGCACAATGATTCAGGAGATGATGGACGACTTCCTGGGCTACTACATCCCGGCTCGCAACCGCCAGATGAACTCGCTGCTGATTGCACCGGGTCTGCCGGGCGGAATGATGGGCTCGCTGATGACCGATTTGGAGACAAATCTGGAAAGCCTGAACAAATGGAAAGAGAAAAACAATCAGCCAAAACTCTCTCAAGACCAACTGCTTGTGAAGTTGTTCGACGAGGTTAAATACGTTTGGCCGATGATGGGCTACCCCTGCTTGGTTACGCCTTTCAGCCAATACGTGAAGAATATGGCGCTGATGAACGTTATTCAGATGGAGAAGGGCAAGGAACGCTGGTCGCTCATTGCCGACGACATCTGGAATATGCTGCTCGGCAAGGCTGGTAAACTGCCTGGCCCAATCGCACCTGAACTCGAAGCCAAAGCCAAAGAGCAAGGCCGCGAATTCTTCACTGGCAATCCGCAAGACCAATATCCCGACGAACTCGACACCTTCCGCAAGGAGATGAAGGAGAACGGTTGGGAACTCGGCGAGGATGAGGAGGAACTCTTCGAGCTGGCTATGCACCCGCAGCAGTATCGCGCTTACAAGAGCGGCAAGGCCAAAGCCGATTTCGAGGCCGACCTTGCAAAACGCAAAGCCGAAAAATGTGCTGGCAAGGGAGGAATCACTCTGCCACAGACAGTTACAGTCGATGTAAATGGCGAGAAATATAAAGTTGTGATTGGCGAGAACAACGGCTCTGCCGCACCTGCACAACAGGCGGCAGCCGCACCCGCAGCCGCTGGCGACACCGCTGGAGCAAAAGAACTCACATCGCCGCTCGAAGGCAAATTCTACCTTGTGAAATCGTCGGGCGACACCGCAGTGAAGGTTGGCGACACCGTGAAGAAAGGCCAGACCGTCTGCTACGTTGAGGCAATGAAGACCTTCAACGCCATTGCAGCCGAATGCGACGGCACCGTTGTTGAAATCTGCCTGACTAGCGGCGCAAGCGTGGCTGAAGACGATGTTCTGATGAAAATTAAGTAATTGGCTATGAGCGAGATATTTGAGAGAATATACAATATGACTGCCATCAGCAACATTATTGCTGAACCGCAGTTTCTGATAATGTACGCGCTCGCGTTTCTGTTGCTCTATCTGGGCATCAAGAAACAATACGAGCCGCTGCTGCTCATCCCCATCGCCTTTGGCGTGCTGATTGCCAACTTCCCTGGCGGCGGTATGGGCGTGCTTGGCGCCGACGGCGAAGGCCTTGTGCACTACACCAAAGACGGCGTTGAGATGGCGAAAAATGTCTATGAGATGTCGTTGCCCGAAATCGCGCACGACCTTGGCATTATGAACTTCATCTACTACGCTTTGATTAAGAGCGGATTACTGCCGCCAATCATCTTTATGGGTGTGGGCGCTCTCACCGACTTCGGCCCGATGCTGCGCAACCTGAAACTTGCCATTTTCGGTGCAGGCGCACAGTTCGGAATCTTTGCCGTGCTGATTATCGCAAGCTACTGCGGATTTACAATGCAAGAGGCTGGTTCACTGGCTATTATCGGTGGTGCCGATGGCCCGACGGCAATCTTCACCACCATCAAACTGGCGCCGCACTTGCTAGGCCCCATCGCCATTGCAGCCTACTCTTATATGGCGCTTGTGCCAGTGATTATTCCGCTGGTTGTAAAACTGACCTGCTCCGAGAAAGAGTTGAAAATCAATATGAAAGAGCAAGACAAACTCTATCCGAACGCCAAAGAGTTCAAGAATATGCGTGCGCTGAAAATCATCTTCCCGATTGCCACCACAACCGTTGTGGCCATCCTGGTTCCGACAGCCGTTCCTCTTGTTGGTATGCTAATGTTCGGTAACCTGATTAAGGAAGTTGGAGCCAACACGTCGCGCATTTTCGACGCCGCTTCGAACGCCATTATGAACTCAGCCACAATCTTCTTGGGCTTGTCGGTTGGCGCCACAATGACTGTCGATGCCTTCCTGAACCTTCAGACAATCGGCATTGTGGTTGGCGGATTCTTCGCCTTCGGCCTGTCAATCTTCGGCGGCATTATGCTGGTGAAACTCTTCAACTTGTTCTCGAAGAAGAAAATCAACCCGCTGATTGGCGCAACTGGCTTGAGCGCCGTGCCAATGGCATCGCGTGTTGCCAACGACATTGCGCTGAAATACGACCCGCGCAACCACGTACTCAACTACTGTATGTCGAGCAACGTGTCGGGCGTGATTGGCTCGGCAGTGGCAGCAGGTATTCTGATTGCTTTCCTTGGTTAGGATTTGATTGTTAGACATATATGCTAAAACCGTCTCAGATTTCTGGGACGGTTTTTTATTGGTGTTTATAGACGAAGATTAAACGTGTGCCCATTATCAAAATTCTGTGATTCACATTCCGAAAACCTAATACCCTCAATCAAATAATTTTGATACTTTTGCGTTCTCTTAACGGTATGGCAAAAAAGCTGCTAATCATATTTCTTTTAGTCTTTGCGGTTGCGGGCGGTGCTTCGGCGCAGAAAAAGCGTCCGTGGTGCAAGCCGTTCTACGATGCCGAGCCTTACCATTTCGGGTTTGCATTCTCGTTGGGGCAGATGTCGTTCAGCATCAGCCATTCCGACGAGTTCAACCGGCTCGATACTGTTTATTCCATTGAATATAGTGGCGGCGCGTTGTTCGGCGCCAGTATGGTCTTCAACCTGAAGTTGGCCGACAATTGGGATTTGCGCACACTTCCTGGACTTGCATTCAGTCAGCGCACGCTAACCTATTTGCTTGATGATGACCAAGTTGAACTTGGCTATCTGCTGCGTTCGCACAATATGAAAATCGAAACTACATTGTTGCAGTTCCCGACGCTTATCAAGTATCGCTCAACACGCGAGAGCAACTATCGGCCTTACATTTATTTCGGTCTGAACCCAGCCATCGATTTGGCTGCTCGTAAGAAGGTCAAGCCCGAAGAACGGCCAAAAATCCGACTCAAAAAGTTCGATGTCTATGCCGAAATCGGTATCGGACTCGACAATTATCTGAAGTATTTCAAATACTCTACCGAACTGAAATTCAGTTACGGACTGCTCGATATGGTCAAGCAGGACGGCACCGAATACACCCGCGCTTACCGCCGTTTGGGCTCAAAAATGGTCACTTTAGTGCTCTGCTTCGAATGATTAAGGAAATCACTTTGGCCTTGTCGCCCGAAAAGGCGTCGTCAGAGAAATTTTATCTGCCCGCCGCTGCCGCGAAGTTGGGCCTTTCCACCGAGCAAATCTCGTTCTGTCGCTTGCGCGGGCGGTCAATCGACGCGCGACACGGCCGTGTGCTAATCAATCTGCGGCTCGATGTCTATATCGATGAACTGCCGAAGCCCGATGAGTGGCAAATGCCTGATTATCCGAATGTTGAGCACTGTCAGCCAGTCGTGATAGTGGGGGCGGGGCCTGCTGGGCTGTTTGCCGCGCTCAAATTTTTGCAGTCGGGGCTGAAGCCAGTGATTGTTGAGCGCGGAAAAGACGTGCACTCGCGCCGTCTCGACATTGCCGCCATTCACCGCAACCAGGGAGTCAATCCCGACTCAAACTACGGTTTCGGCGAAGGTGGTGCTGGCACCTATTCCGACGGAAAACTTTTCACCCGTTCGAAAAAACGCGGCGACATTTCCGAAGTTCTGCGCATTCTCTACGCCAACGGCGGCAATCCCGACATTATGGTCGATGCCCACCCGCACATTGGCACCGACAAACTGCCAGGCATTATCGAAAATATCCGCAAAACCATAATCGAGCACGGCGGCCAGGTGCTTTTTGGCGTGTCGTTCGACAGTCTGATTCTCGATGGAGACCGCGTTCGCGGAATCCGCACCACTTCAGGCGACGAAATACATTCCGATGCCGTGATTCTGGCCACAGGCCATTCAGCGCGCGAAGTCTATTATTCGCTTCACCGTCAAGGCGTTGCGCTCGAACCGAAGGCCTTTGCGATGGGCGTTCGCGTTGAGCACCCACAGAGTTTGATTGACAGTATTCAGTACTCGTGCCGCCAGCGCGGACCGTATCTGCCTGCAGCGGCCTACAGCCTTGTGCAGCAGTCGGGTGGGCGCGGGGTTTACTCGTTTTGTATGTGTCCTGGCGGGATTATTGTCCCCGCTTCAACTGCTGATAATGAGATGGTTGTCAACGGAATGTCGCCGTCGGCGCGTGGCAGCCAGTGGGCAAATTCGGCCATTGTGGTTGAGTTGCGTACCGATGATATTCCGCCTTGCGCCGACCCAGTGATGGCAGGGCTCGAGTTCCAAATGCAATACGAGCGGCTTGCCTTCAACAATGGCGGTGCGGGCCAGATTGCGCCAGCGCAGCGGTTGGCCGATTTTGTCGAAGGTCGAGTATCGTGCTCGCTTCCGCGCACGTCGTTCACGCCAGGCATAATCTCGTCGCCGATGCACCAGTGGTTGCCCGATTTTATCCGCCAGCGCCTGCAGGACGGTCTTCGCCAGTTCGACCGCCGAATGCGCGGCTTCTACACCAACGATGCCGTGCTGATTGGCGTCGAGAGCCGCACCAGTTCGCCCTTGCGCATTCCGCGCGACCCCGAAACGCTGCAACACGTTCAGATTCAGGGACTTTTCCCGTGCGGTGAAGGCGCGGGCTATGCAGGCGGCATTGTTTCTTCGGCACTCGACGGGCAGCGTTGCGCCGAAAAGGCGGCTGAGTTTTTACGTAAGTGACAGTGTCGATTTTAATTCACTTTTTGCTGCCGATTGACAATCAACACTATATCGGGGTCACCGAAAAACCGCAAGAAAATTGGCGCGAAATATCGAAGAAGATATCGAACTCAACCTTATATTTGTGCCGCTAAAAACAGAGAGTATGATTAAGGATAGTCTCACAAATCACGCACAGTATCATTCGTTGCATCCGTTGTTTGCAAAGGCTTTTGAGTACTTGCAGTCAGCCGATTTGATTGATTACGACGAGGGTAAATACCCGATTGACGGCAACGATATGTATGCGTCAATCAGTGAGTACGTCACCAAAAGCGAAGGTCAACTTGAAGGCCACGTGGAATACATTGATATTCAGTATATTCTAAAAGGAACCGAAATTATTGGCTTTGCGCCGAAAAATGGCCAGAAAGAGACAATTCCATACTCTAACGAGCGCGATATCGCCTTCTATGAAGGTGATTATGAGCCTATTACTCTGAATGCTGGCGAGTTCGTTATTTTCTACCCCAACGATTTGCATCTGCCGTGCTTGAAAAACGGCAATCCATCGGTAGTGAAAAAGGTTGTGGTCAAAGTCCGACTCAACCCGGGCAAAGCCGAATAATTCCTATTTTGTTGATTGATAAATTCTAGCAGCGCTTTTCAGCCGTTTTGCCGGCGAAATTCGGCGCACACAATGGCTGTTGCCACAGCCACGTTGAGCGATTCCATATCAGATGTTGGCGGTGCGTACGATGGAATCTTTAAGTTGCTGTCCATCAATGCGCTAATCTCTGCCGACAAACCTTTAGACTCATTTCCCATAACCACAATGGCGTCTTTCGGCAGTTTTGCGGCGTAAAGATTCTCGCCGTCGAGCCTTGTACCAAACATTGGAATGCCAGCCTTGCGGGCGGTTGCGGCCAATTCGGCAAGGTCGCAGTAGGTGACGTTGACCTTGAAAATGGCGCCCATTGTCGATTGAATGACTTTCGGGTTGTAAACATCGACGGTGTCGGGCGAGCAGAACACGTTCGCGATTCCGAACCACGCCGCCGTTCGGACAATAGTTCCCAGATTGCCAGGGTCTTGCACGTTGTCGAGCGCAATGCTCAGGCCGCGCAAGTCGGCCGGGGTGCGTTTTTCGGGTAGTTTGGCCAAAGCAACGGCTTTGTTTGGCGTCTTCAAAAAACTGATGCGCTCAAGGTCGTGCTCGCTAATGGCGGAGATTTCGGACTTGCGTTTTAAATTTGCCGGCAATTCGTCGATATATTGTTGAACTGCAAATACTTCGATGGTTTCGAAACGGCTCATCAGAAGTTCGCGAACCATTTTTTCGCCTTCAACCACAAAGCAGCCCGATTCAATGCGTTCACGCTTCTTGTCGAGCGATTTAATCAGTTTTATCTTGTTGTTGGTAAGCATAATCAATGTTTTTCGCAAAAGTAATCAAACCAACGTATTATATTTGTGCAATTCCATTGTCGAATGAATTTGGGGCGGAAAATCCATATAAGTGTTTTATTTGCAGCATTATGTGCATTCGTAATGTCGAGTTGCAACATCACCCGTATGGTTCCCGACGATGAGTATCTTTTGCGCCGGAACAAGACCAAAATCAGCGAAAGCGGCTTCGACAAGGAGGAGTTGACGTCGTATTACCGCCAAAAAGCCAACCGCAACGTGTTCGGGTATTATCCGTTCTTCCTGACGACCTACAATTTCGCCCACATCGGTCACGAACGCCGTTGGAAAAACTGGCTCGCCAGGGTTGTGGGAGAGGAGCCTGTGATTTTGGACACGTCGCTGGCCGACCGCACGCTCAAGCAGTTCGACATAATTCTCAGAAACAACGCCTATTACAACGCGTCGGCATCGTATAGCATT
>Ga0247611_10007918_pt1 | contig 13209 bp, 11 predicted proteins | sample 177DNAGHGhighgp2_FD_192422 | JGI IMG/M metagenome (GOLD analysis project Ga0247611, IMG submission 192422) | Sheep rumen microbial communities from Palmerston North, Manawatu-Wanganui, New Zealand - 1770 DNA GHGhigh gp2 | ecosystem: Host-associated > Mammals > Digestive system > Stomach > Rumen... | reverse complement strand
TCTTCGCATCTCATTCCCAGCAGATGAGGTGGAAGGAAAGGCATTTATGATGGATGAAATGAACGAAGTTCACGAATTCATGGCTAAGATGCAGGAGAGTGATGTCGAAACTAAGTGGGGTCTCGTTTCAGATCCATCCCTCAAAGATCAGGTTAAGATTACTATCTTGGCTACAGGATTCGGTATCGAAGATATTGACTCTGATGCTCTTGAGCAGCGACTCCGTCAGCGTGATCAAGATGCTTTGGCTCGGGAGGCAGAGTTGGCTGAGGCTGCAGCTGAAAAGGATGTTCGTCGTAGACGTTACTATCAGGGTGACTCTAACGGTACAATTCGCCGTCCTATCTATAGTTATGTATTCGATGACGATGAACTTGACGACGAAGATGTAATAAGTATGGTGGAGACTTCTCCTACATACAAGCGTACGAAGGATAATCTGAAGCAGATACGCGAAGTGGTAAAAAAAACTAATGCTGTCTCTGAATAATCGTTCGTTGTTCCCTAGTATAAGGTTTATACATTAGAAATAAGAAACCCCGAAAACATTATTACATGTTCTCGGGGCTTTATTTGTTTTATATTATAATCTGTATTCTCTTATGCGTCAATGTTGGCATATGTGGCGTTTCGTTCGATGAAATCGCGACGTGGACCTACATCTTCGCCCATAAGCATTGAGAATATATAGTCTGCTTCTGCAGCATCTTCAATTGTGACCTGCTTGAGCAAGCGCGTTTCTGGATTCATGGTTGTTTCCCAAAGCTGCTCAGGATTCATCTCACCAAGACCTTTGTAACGTTGTGTCTTAATGCCGTTTTCCGAACCGTCACCATATTTTTCGATGAAGCGTAGGCGGGCATTCTCGTCGTAGCAGTATTCGCTAATCTTTCCTTTAGTACATTTGTAAAGTGGTGGTGTAGCGATATAGAGTCTTCCATCGCGTATAAGCTGTGGCATATAACGGAAGAAAAGAGTCATAAGAAGAGTGTCGATATGTGAACCATCGACGTCGGCATCGGTCATTATGATAGTCTTGTAGTAGCGCAGCTTGTCGTAGTTAGCTTCTTTCGAATCTTCGTTGAGTCCGAATCTAACGCCTAATGCCTGGATGATATTATTTACTTCTTCGTGCTCGAAAGCCTTGTGCCACATAACACGTTCTACATTGAATATCTTACCACGGATAGGCAGAATAGCTTGGAAGTGGCGGTCTCGTCCCTGTTTTGCAGAACCGCCTGCAGAGTCACCCTCCACGATGAACATTTCACAATTTGCGGCATCTTTATCTGAGCAGTCGGCGAGTTTGCCTGGCAAACCTCCACCTGTCATAGGGTTCTTTCTCTGTACGCTTTCTCGCGCTTTTCTTGCAGCTACACGGGCAGTTGCTGCAAGAACGACCTTGTCAACAATCAGTTTTGCTTCTTTTGGATGTTCTTCCAAATATGCAGTCAATGCTTCGCCTACAGCTTGTTGTACAGCTCCTGCAACCTCGTTGTTACCAAGTTTTGTTTTTGTCTGACCTTCGAATTGTGGCTCTGACACCTTTACAGAAATTACGGCTGTAAGTCCCTCGCGGAAGTCTTCACCTGAAATCTCAATATGATTTTTTTCCAGTTTCTCTGTAATCTTATTGTCATCTGCGTACTTTTTTAATACACGGGTCAGTGCTGTACGGAAACCTTGCAGGTGTGTACCACCTTCGATTGTATTAATATTGTTTACGTAAGAGTGAATATTCTCCGAATATGAAGTATTGTACATTATTGCTACTTCAATAGGAGTTTCATTCTTTTCCTTGTTCAGGTAAATCACGTCATCGAATAAGTGAGTACGTGTAGAGTCGATATATCTTACGAAATCCCTAAGTCCACCTTCACTATAGAATACTTCCTTGCGCTCTCCTTCTATGCCTGCTGCAGCATTTACATCCAGGCGTTTGTCTGTCAGGGTAATGGTAATTCCTGCATTCAAGTAAGCCAATTCGCGCATGCGGTTTGCCAGGATGTCATATTTGTATGTTGTAGTAATGAAGATAGTCTTGTCAGGCCAGAACTGCTGACGTGTTCCTCTTAGTTCTGTTTCTCCTACTACCTTTACGTCATAAAGTGGTTTCCCGATTTCATATTCCTGCTGATAAATCTTTCCGTCACGGAATACCTGAGAAAGCATCTTTGATGAGAGTGCGTTCACACAACTTACACCCACACCATGCAGACCACCGGATACTTTATATGAACCCTTGTCGAATTTACCTCCTGCGTGCAGCACGGTCATTACTACTTCGAGTGCTGAACGATGTTCCTTCTCGTGCATATCTACAGGGATACCACGTCCGTTGTCTTGTACGGTAATTGAATTATCTTCATTGATTGTTACTTCAATGTGTGTACAATATCCTGCCAGAGCTTCGTCGATAGAGTTGTCCACTGTCTCGTAAACCAAATGGTGGAGTCCTTTCTCACTGATGTCGCCAATGTACATTGCAGGTCGCTTGCGAACTGCCTCCAAACCCTCCAGGACAGTGATGTTACTGGCTGAATAATTTTCTGTTTTTTCTAAATTCTCGTCCATGTTTGTTTTCTTGTGAATCTTATGGTGCAAAGATAGTAAAAATAACTGAAAAGTCAACTATAAAAACTATGTTTTTATAAGCGTTTTTTGGAGTTTTTATGCATAAAAAAAGTGAGCAACATGATTGTTGACTCACTCTATTGTTTTTGTAAACTGAAAAAGTCTTTTTATGCCATTTTAGCAATAAGTTTTGCAGCACCAGACTTCAAGTTTGCAGCCTTCTTCCAGTGAATGATATTCTGCTTAGCCAGTTTATCGAGCATCTTCTGGAGTGTTGGGAACTGCTTCTCTGCTTCAGCCTTAGACTTAGTGTTGCGGAAGTTCTTCAAGGCTGTGCGCATTGTCTTTGCGTAGTAGCGGTTGTGTGCTCTGCGCTTTTCATTCTGACGAATTCTCTTCAGACATGATTTGTGATTTGCCATTTCTTTTTGATTTTAATTGTTAATAAAATGTTTTGTGGAGTTCGATGTGGTATGGCTTATGACCTCGCACCCTTCTCCAAAAATTAAGGGCTCGACTTGCGTTCTTGCCCTTATTTGGTAGTCCCTAGGAGAGTCGAACTCCTCTTTAGAGAATGAAAATCTCTCGTCCTAACCGATAGACGAAGGGACCAGCCTACGACATTTCTGTCAAAGCAAAATAGCATCTGCTGCTAATTTGCGGGTGCAAAGGTAGGAATAAGTATGTAAAGTACAAAATAAATGCCTAATATTTTTTATTATTTCTTTCATGGGTGTTATCTTTGTACTATGGAATCAATACGTGGAATAGCGCTTCGTTCTGTACGTTACAACGATACGTCTCAGATAGTTGATGTTTTTACGTCTTCTTATGGGTACCTGTCGTTGGTGACTAAACAGTCGCATAATCATCGTGCCTCATCCTCTTTAGCTTTCTGGCAACCTCTTTCGATGATTGAGTTTCAAGCGGACATTCGTCCGGTCGCTCGTCTGCCGCGACCTTCCGATGTACATTTTTATTATAAATATACCAATGTCCCTTATTCTCCTGTAAAAACGACAATCATACTTTTTCTTGCTGAATTTCTTTCTGCTGCATTGCGTGAGGAGAAGCGTAACGAACCGCTTTATCATTATATTGAACATTCACTTCAGTGGTTCGATGAAGCACGTTTTCCTTCTGCCATAGCCAATTTTCATCTTGTTTTTCTTATGCATTTGTCGCGTTTTTTGGGGATATATCCAAATTTTGAATCTCCATCGGAGTACTTTGATTTAGTATCGGGTACCTATCAGGCTGCTCCGCCTCTTCATTATAATTATATAAAAGGAGAAGAGGCAATGTTTTTGCCCCTTCTGTTTCGAATGAACTATTCAACAGCTCATTTGTTTAAATTCTCTTCGTCCCAACGTCGTCGTATTGTTGAAGTTCTCAATACTTTCTATCGCATTCATCTTCCCTCGTTTCCTGAACTGAAATCGTTACAGGTTCTACACGAGGTATTTGCGTAGAACTATAGCGGTCTTATTTGGGACGAACCTGACCATTTCCTCTGATAATCCACTTGTATGTAGTGATTTCTTCAAGAGCCATCGGTCCGCGGGCATGTAGTTTCTGTGTTGAGATGCCTATTTCTGCTCCAAGACCGAACTGAGCTCCGTCTGTGAAGCTCGTGGGCGCGTTGTGATATACGCATGCGGCATCTACTGCTTTCAGGAATTTTTCAGTCGTTTCTTTGTCTTCTGCTATGATGCATTCTGAATGACCGGAACCGTTCTTTCTGATGTGAGCCAAAGCCTCGTTCAGTGAATTTACGGTCTTTATCGCCATTGTGTACGCCTGAAATTCTGTGCCGTATGTCGTTTCTGTAGCAGGTTTCAGTAAGTCAGAAGGGTAGTGCCCTTGCAGGGCAGCCAATGCTGGTTCGTCGGCATAAATAAGTACATTCGACTCTATTAATGGTGCACACAACCGGGGCAGGTCGCTTAGTCGGTCTTTGTGGATGATGGTGCAATCGAGAGCGTTGCAGACGCTTACTCGTCGGGTTTTGGCATTGTTGATAATTTTTGCTCCCTTATCCAGGTCGCCTGATTTGTCAAAATATGCATGGCACACTCCAGCCCCAGTTTCTATCACAGGTACGGTGGCTTCTTGTCTTACGAAATCGATGAGACGTTTGCTGCCGCGAGGGATAACCAAGTCGACAAAACCGTTTGCATGTAGCAGGGCGCCTGTCGCCTCGTGTGTGGCAGGAAGCAATTCTATAATGTGTTCGTTGATATTATATTCGCGCAACACATTTTTAATAATATCGACTATAGCCCTATTCGAGTCGTCTGCGTCTTTTCCTCCTTTTAGGATGCAGGCATTGCCTGACTTCAGACAAAGTGCGAATACGTCGAAAGTTACGTTTGGACGTGCTTCGTAAACTATACCGATAACGCCGAATGGTACAGAGATACGAGTCAGTTCCAATCCGTTAGGCAGAGTGTGATGTTTCAGAATTCGTCCCAATGGCGATGGCAAAGTACTTACCTTTCTTGTGTCGGCAGCAATTCCCTCGATGCGTTCTTTTGTTAATTTAAGACGATCGTACATAGGATTTGCTTCGTCCATACGTGCTAAATCCAATTTGTTGGCAGCCAGGATGTCGTCTGTTTTCTGTAACGCAGCATCAGCTACACTGTTGAGGACCTTATTAATAGTGTCATTGTCAATCAGTGCTAGGTCGAGCGAAGCATCCTTTACTGATTGAAAAGTATCTTGTAGTGTCAGCATACGAATTCTGTGCAAATAGTGTTAGCTCTGTTATTCATCAGACTGATGAGAATGTTGTCTTTCTTTCCGTTGGCAATTACGACGTTTATGCCGGCTTTTGCTGTTCTTTCTGCAACCGATGACTTCGACTGCATTCCGCCTCTACCTGCCGATGACTTCGCCGTTTGTATGTATTCGCTGATGTCACGCCCTGGTTCAATCGTTCTGATGACCTTCGAATTTTTGTCGTTAGGGTCACCGTCGTAAATGCCATCTATGTTGCTCAGGATGATAAGCGTGTCCGATTTTGTCATCTGTGCTATGAGTCCTGACAACTCGTCATTATCAGTAAACATCAACTCTGTAATAGATATAGTGTCGTTTTCGTTGACTATAGGGATAACCTCGTTCTCCAGCATGACGCGGATGCAGTTTTCCTGATTCTTTCTGTGTTCGCTGTCGCTAAAATGTTCTTTGGTAGTGAGCACCTGTCCTACCTTGATTCCATAGTCACGAAACAGATTGACGTAGCGGTTTATCAGTTTTGCCTGTCCTACTGCTGAGAATAGTTGTCGTTTATCCACGCTGTCCAGGTCGCTGGTAATGTGTTTCAACTCAGAACGCCCACTAGCTACTGCTCCGGATGTGACGATGATTATTTCATGTCCTTCAGCTCTTAGCTGTGCTATCTGATCCACCAGTGCTGACATGCGGGTGATGTCAAGTGAACCGTCCGCTCTGGTCAGCACGTTACTACCTATTTTTATGGTTAATCGCATATGTTTAATTAAATAATTCCAAAAATCGTACAAAGGTAAAGATATTTCCCTATATTTGCGAAACATTTAGAAAAAACGTGACTGAAAAACTAATACTCTAAACATATTTTGATTATGAAGAAAATTTCTTTTCTACTTATGACTATTATGTCGTTGTCTCTCTCTGCAAAGCAGAAGGCAGAGCCTAAAGTGCCTACAGAGGCTGATATGGGTGCTTATATTATGGTGTATCATAAAGATTGTGATCACGGACTTCATATGGCTCTCAGTTATGATAGTTATAACTGGACATCTCTCAACAATGATCGTCCTGTGATTGCCGGCGACTCCATTTCCGAGCAGCACGGCATTCGTGATCCTCATATCTTCCGTGGTCCTGACGGCGGATTTTATCTGGCAATGACCGACCTGAATATTTTTGCTCAACGCGAAGCAGCAGATAGAGCCGGATACAAGGACGCTCCTGCTTATCGCACTACAGAATGGGAACGCGACGGCAAGCGCTACGGATGGGGCAATAATCGTGGTCTTGTGCTTATGAAATCTTTTGACCTCATTCATTGGACGCGCACCAATCTCGATTTCTCCAAACTTACTTGTCCGACTGGTATTACCGATATGCATGGAAATCCTATTCCCTGGAGCGAAGTAGGTTGTGTGTGGGCACCGGAAACGGTTTACGACTATGAGGCTGGTCACCTGCTCATGCATTTCACCATTCGTATGCGCACAGGCGTTAATTTAATTTATTATGTGTACATGAACGATGACTTCAACCGGATGATAAGTGAACCAAAACTGCTTTTCGAAGCTCCGATGAATGAAAACGGCGTGCCTCGCTATACAGTTATCGACTCCGATATAATAAAAGTAGGTGATACATATCATCTTTTCTATGTGAGTCACGAAAAAGGTGCAACAGTAAAACATGCCACCAGTCCTTCGATAACAGGCCCTTACACACTCGATAATCTCTATGATGACGGTGAGCGCCAGGGTCATGAAGCACCTAACTGTTGGAAACGACTCGGTCAGGACAAGTGGGTAGTGATGTTCGACAATTATAGCCGCCGTCCTCATAACTTTGGTTTTGTAGAGACGTCCGATTTTCGCAACTTTACAATGATAGGTTACTTCGATAGCGAGGGTAGTCCTATGAAACGTGCAAACTTCTCAGAACAGAAACATGGTGCCGTAGCTCCACTTACTGTAAAAGAAGCTAAAGCTCTTGAAAAATATTGGAAGAAAAAGAAATAGTGGAAAGTCACTATTTGTTAAAATAGCTGTCTATTCTGGCATAATAAAGACAATATTTATTAAAGATGTTATAATAGATTAAAAAAACGTGTGTTAAAACATATTTCGTTATAAATTTTCGCTATCTTTGCGGCAATTATAATTCTATAAGTTTTAAAAGAAAGAATAATGAACAACCAAAATGTAAAGCCAGCTGATGGCAAACTTGGCATCATGGTCGTTGGACTTGGTGCAGTAACTTCTACATTTATGACCGGTGTGCTCATGGCTCGTAAGGGTCTTGCAAAACCTGTCGGCTCAATGACACAGATGGATAAGATTCGTGTCGGTAAGGGAGCAAATAAGAAATACCTCTCATATTCAGAAATCGTTCCAATGGCACAACTTAGTGATGTTGTCTTTGGTGCATGGGATGTTTATCCAGCAAATGCTTTCCAGAGTGCTATGTATGCACAGGTACTTCAGGAGAAGGATATCCTCCCTGTAAAGGATGAACTCGAGAAGATTGTTCCAATGCCAGCTGCATTCGACAAGAACTTCGCAAAGCGTCTTGATGGCGACAACGTGAAGAAGTGCAAGGATCGTTGGGATATGGTTGAGCAGCTTCGTGCCGACATCCGTAAGTTCAAGGCAGACAACGGCTGTTCTCGTATTGTTGTTGCTTGGGCTGCTTCTACAGAAATCTATGTAGCTCCTAACATGCAGGTTCACGACACACTGGCTCACCTTGAGGCAGCTATGAAGGCAAACGATACAGTTAACATCGCTCCTTCTATGTGTTATGCTTATGCAGCTCTTGCTGAAGGCGCTCCATTCGTAATGGGTGCTCCTAACACAACTGTTGACATCCCAGCTATGTGGGAAATGTCTGAAAAGCTCTGTGTGCCAATCGCAGGTAAGGACTTCAAGACTGGTCAGACACTTGTTAAGTCTGGTTTCGCTCCAATCATCGGCACTCGCTGCCTCGGTCTCACAGGTTGGTTCTCTACAAACATCCTCGGAAACCGCGACGGACTTGTACTCGACGAGCCAGCTAACTTCCGTACTAAGGAGGTCAGCAAACTCTCTACTCTTGAGAGCATCCTGACAGCTGACAATCAGCCAGACCTCTACACAGACTACTACCACAAGGTACGTATCAACTACTATCCTCCACGCAACGACAGCAAGGAAAGCTGGGACAACATCGACATCTTCGGTTGGATGGGTTACCCAATGCAGATAAAGATCAACTTCCTCTGCCGCGACTCTATCCTCGCAGCTCCAGTGCTCCTCGACCTCTGTCTGCTTTCTGACCTTGCAGCTCGTGCAGGCAAGTGTGGTACTCAGCGCTTCCTCTCATTCTTCCTCAAGGCTCCTATGCACGACTACACTAAGGGTGAGAAACCAGTTAACCACCTCTTCCAGCAGTACACAATGCTGAAGAACGCTATCCGTGAGATGGGTGGTTACGAACCAGATGAAGAAATCGACTAATTTAAAACAATCTTATAGAGAAAAGCTACCGTTGCACCTTTGCGATGGTAGCTTTTTTTTAAAAATACAGCAGATAATACTGATACATTATAATAAATGTCGTATCTTTCGCCACAAATAATAGGAATTATGAAAGACGTATTTATCCGTAGCATCCTGGCTGGTGCGTGTATCGGTCTTGGTGGAGCTATTTTCATTAAACTCGGTGGGGTAGTGGGCGCCTGTATGTTTGCCTTCGGACTTCTCGTGGTAGTTCACTTCAAACTGCCTCTCTACACAGGCACTGCCGGCTTTATAGACCTCAAAAGATGGCAGGAATACAAGAAAATGACGGTGATTCTCCTTGGCAATATCGTAGGCTGTATTCTGCTGAGTCTTATGTTCAACCCCGGCGTAATCGACGGCACACCAATCATCCAGAACCGTCTCTCAACCGACTTCCTCCATTGTTTCACCAATGCAATAGGTTGTGGACTCATCATGACGATAATCGTGCAAGGTGGGCGCGACAAGAACCTCCTGCTCATTCTCTTCGGCATTCCTCTCTTCATCCTTCTTGGCTTCTACCACTCCATAGCTGATGCCTTCTACATGATGATGACTTCGTCCGAACTGCGCACCGAGTACCTCCCTCGCTACGTAGTCATAGTTCTTGGCAACTTCGTCGGCTGTAACCTCCCCCGTCTGTTTAAATACAAAATCGACTAATTCCACATTATAGGTATAATAAACCGGTGCCCCAATTCAGGGCACTGGTTCTATTCCATATGTAGCTGTACTTTATGAGTGTAGCAAAAAAAGCAGATACCTGAATCAGGTATGTGGTTTTATCTTCTTTCTCTGCACGCCTATTACCAAAGGGGTGAACGATTCCTTCACCCCTTTGTTTTCAGCATTATTTTTTAGTCAGGGGTGTCGTGTCTGTTACTTTTGACACAACCTCTTAATTTTTATGCGGTTTAAAAAGTTTTATCGGACACCGATAATAGTTTATTGCGTTTTTACACATTTACTCTGGTAAACCATAGGGACAGCCGAATTGGTAACTTATTGTTTACAGAGTGCCCCTTCCTCCACATCGCTGACATTTACCACTTCCTCCACAGAAAGAGCATTTGCCATTTCCGTGACATATTGCGCAGGTTACGGGATCTCCCACTACATAGGTTAATCCCTTTCCATTGCATGAAGTACACTTTCCTGTGCCCCTGCAATGATATTTGCTGGCATTACCATTTCCACGGCATTTGCCATCTCCTTGGCATTGAGTACAACGTTTTGCTTTGTGCTGATGTCCGCCACCAGTACTGGAGTTGCCAGATACATTCTGATTATTGCCATATGTGGTCGTGACAGTTGTATTCGTTGTGTAATTTTTGTTCGATTTAGCCGAACTGGACTGTATTGTACTTAATGACTGTGAAGCAGCGTTTAATCCTGCAGATACTGCATTAAGAACCATAGCAGTCCTCTCTAAACGCTCCTGACGACGCACAAGTTGTGCTATACGCTGATCTTCGGCTTTATCCAAAAGAGAATCGGACAATATGAAATATTCAGGTATGCAATCATCCATGTATAAAGCAAAGCGGAAGTCTTCAAGGGCATCTTTCCAATTCTGTTTCTGATAATAGCATATACCACGGCGGGCATACGTATTGGCAGATGGTTTCTTTTTTATAGCTTCTGTATATTTTGCTATTGCACCGTTCAGATTATTTATTGAACTCAGACTGTCTCCCTCCATGACAAGCGCATCGGTGTTTACACCATTGTTGTATGCGGTATTGAGCAAATTCTGCTGCTGCAAATAATCTGAAATCTTGTTCGAAACAGGAAACTGTGAATTTACATCAATAACCTGAAAACGGTCTTTAAACAGAATTACAAATGTAGTATAAATTGGTTTTACAATACATCGGCCATCTTCGAGGTATATCCCATAGGTGTCATCATGAGTTGTTACATTATAATAATGGAAGTCTTTATTCCTGCTCGCCATAACATGTTTAAATAAAGTAGGAACTACTTCGCGTCCATCAGGGGTACAGGCGCCTTGGTAATTTAAACTATCAACTGTTCTGACAACAGTAAAAGCCGGAAGCATCATTTCAGCAACTTTTTTTCCGGCTTCGGTGGATACGGGAATATAATAAGCGTCGTTATAGCCACGATCTGCAGGTATGATGACATTTCCGGCATCGTCCGTCACTTCGATGGTATCATTGTTAACTGTCAGATTCCACACAAAACCGTCGGATTCAACATGGTGACCAACATTAATATTTTCTGCAAAACTAGAAGAAAATGAAATAAAAGCACTCGTAAATAAAGCAATCAGTTTTTTCATAGGAGTCATTTTTTATGGTTAATATCAGAATACAAGAACTTAAGCGGATGCTTCTATGTCTTTATGTTCACATGGATGTGTCGCCTATTCTCCGTCGCGTCTGCAGGGAACACAGAGAGGATAAAGTAGAGGAGTAACATCAGTTTGCCCATGTTGTTGTTGACTTAGTTGTTGAACGTTTAGTTGTACGCTGCAAACATACAACAATTTTATCAATCTCAAAACGTTTTGGAAGAAAAAACAAGATGAAACGTTGGAACTTTGAAACATTTTGTTTGAGTGTACTGATTCTGGCTGAAATAAAGAACCAAAAAGATCGGAATCCAAGCGAGGGTACCGACCTTATTTTTTGGGGTGGCTTAAAAAGTTTTAGCGGACAGCAATGGTTGCAAATATACAAACATTTATTATTACGACAAAATTCTCAGGATTTTCATACAGATAAAGAAGATAGGAGGCAGTGTCGCAAATCGCGACACTGCCTCTAACTATGAACTTTAATCGTTAATTCTTTTTGTCTAACTAACGAGAAAAATTTCTTTAGTTAGCGCGCAAATTTTCTCTTCAGTTTGATAGCGCATATGTCACTTTGCCACTTTGTCACTTTGTAACATTAAGCACCTTTCAATACTGCAAAGTGGAGGTTAGAATATATATAATAATATAATATATTATTATATATATTCTAAACCCTAATCCTCCACATTCGTCATCACCTTAATGTTATAATGTGACAAAGTGACATTGTGACAAAATGTAGTATGTGATGAATGGGGCTTCTGCTGAAAAACGCATGAATTGATGTTGAAAATCGCCCCAAATCGAATGTCGATTTTTGGAAACCGCACTCTCTGTGTCGTATCTTTGCAGTGTCAAAATACAAGAGCGGCTTTGCCGAAATAATAAATGCTTGTATCTTTGCAACGAAAAATAATTCTAATGAAAAATACGAAATAAGATGAAAAAGAAAAACATTATCCTATTTTTACTGACTCTCACTTCTATGATGTGTCAGGCACAAATCAAAGTCGAGGTGTCGGAGGCAGTCGAACTGATGAGTATTCTTTCGCGTACGGCAGGATTTGAGGAATACTGCAAAGACCTTGCAGGACAGTACACTAAGGATACAGAAGAGTGGTTTAGTCCATACAAGCAGCATCCGATTATTCCATATTATCAGGAAATACGTTCAAAGTATGGTATTGGATATGAAAAAGTACACCGAAGGCAACCGTTTGCAGAACGCACTCAGATAAGAAATATGAATAAAAAGACAAAAGGTGCACATCGTTGAGACGTGCACCTTTTATATATAATGTGTAAGCTATTATGCCTGCTGGTAAGCTTCGAGCTGTGAAGCATCGAGCTTGTTTACGTAGTTGAAGTGCTTAGCTACTTCGCTTTCTGCGTAGTTCATGAATACTACGAGCGACTTGCAGAAGAGTTCTGGAGCGCGCTGAGTGTCCTGAAGCAGGAGGTGACACATGATTACGTAAGCTGTCATCTCGTAGAGTTTGCGAGCGCAGAGGTCGAGCAAATCCTGATTTTCTGCTTCCTTCACCTTTGCAATGCAGGACTGGAGTTTGTCTGCCATATCCTTGATGCGAGTAGCATAGCTTTGGTATTCTGGAGCTACTGGCTCAGCCTCGTATTCCTTGATTACTCCGTCGTAGAATCCGCTTGTGATGTAACGGATTGCTGCTACGGTCTGGAGCTGAGTAGTACCCTCGTAGATTGACATGATACGAGCATCGCGATATACTCGCTGACACTTGTATTCGAGCATGAAACCAGAACCGCCGTGAACCTGGATAGAGTCGTAAGCACTTTCGTTGGCAAACTCAGAGTTCATACCCTTAGCCAGTGGAGTGAATGCGTCTGCCATCTTGCTGTACTTCTTATATTCGTCGCGCTCTTCTGGAGTAAGCTTGCGCTCCTTGCTGATGTCGTCGAGAGCCTTGTAGATATCTACGTAGCGGGCAGTCATATAGAGGAGTGAACGGCCAGCATCGAGTTTAGCCTTGATGCGTGCAATCATATCATATACAGCAGGGA
>Ga0247611_10007917_pt1 | contig 13209 bp, 5 predicted proteins | sample 177DNAGHGhighgp2_FD_192422 | JGI IMG/M metagenome (GOLD analysis project Ga0247611, IMG submission 192422) | Sheep rumen microbial communities from Palmerston North, Manawatu-Wanganui, New Zealand - 1770 DNA GHGhigh gp2 | ecosystem: Host-associated > Mammals > Digestive system > Stomach > Rumen ... | reverse complement strand
CCTCCGTCTGCGTTCCTATGTCGAGCTCGAGGGTGTGGGCTTGCAACCCGCAGAGGGCGACTGTCCCAATCCCCTCTATGCGCCTGCACAGATTAAGGAGCCCCTGCTCTCTCCGTCGCTCACGTCGAAGCCCAGCCTCACTGTCAAGAAAGTCTATGAGTACGACATCCAGACAAAGCCGGGTGATGTCGTCCGTGTCTTTAAGAAAGGCATGATGGCTGTCGGCATTGACGACGCTTCTCGCTTAACGGATCGTGGATGGACAGATGATGATGCTTACTACGATTTGCAAGGCAGACGCGTCAGCCAACCGCGGCGCGGTGTCTATATTCGTGGCGGTAAGAAGGTCATCGTGAAATAACGAAAAGGGAGGCAAATACCTCCCTTTTTTGTTTCGTCTCATCGGTGCGAAACATTTTGCAAAGGATTTGAAACTTCTGCCGGCGCGCTTCTCGTATTATTATAGTATCTTTGCGCGCAAAAACTAAAGCTATAATTATGATTAGAAAGTTTTTCTGGCCATTAGCCATTGTTTTTTGGCTATTGGCAACAGGCGCGGAGGCGCAGAGAGCAACGGTGGAGTTTGTGACACCGAGCATCGTCCATGTGGTGAAGGGTCAGCCGACGAAGTCGTTGGTGGTGACGAAACAATCGACAATGGACAATTCGCAGTTAACAATTGCCAATGGTCAATGGAAGAGTAGCGAACTGACGGTACGTGAGGACGCCAAGGGAAACCTGACGTTCCAGACGGCAAAGGGTAGGGTACTGTTGCGCGAGGGCGCTACAACCCGTCCTGAGCGTGCTCGCTCGAAGGCCGTTCAGACCTTCCTGTTGGACAAGGATGAGGCCATCTACGGTCTGGGTACCATCCAGAACGGTAAGATGAACCGTCGCGGTGAGCATAAGCGTATGGAGCAGTCGAACCTTGAGGATTTCCAGAACGTGCTGCAGAGCATCAAAGGCTGGGGCCTCTATTGGGAGAACTACTCGCCGACGCAGTTTGATGATGACCAGTACGGCATGACCTTCACCTCGGAAGTGGGCGAGGGCGTGGACTACTATTTCATGTACGGCGGAAGTGCTGACGGCGTGATTGCCAAGATGCGTGAGCTGACGGGCGATGTGCCCATGTTCCCGCAGTGGACATACGGCTACTGGCAGTCGAAGGAGCGTTACAAGTCGGCCCGCGAGACCGAGGGCATTGTCGACCAGTACCGCGCGCTGAATGTGCCGTTGGACGGTATCATTCAGGACTGGCAGTACTGGGGCTCTAACTACCTGTGGAATGCCATGGACTTCCTGTCAGAGGACTTCCAGAATGGCAGGCAGATGATTGACAATGTCCACAAGAAGCACGCTCACTTCATGATTTCCATCTGGGCCAGCTTCGGGCCGCAGACGCAGCAGTTCCGTGAACTCAACGAAAAGGGCCTGCTGATGCCGTTCGAGACGTGGCCGCAGAGCGGTATCTCGCACATCTGGCCACCAGTGATGAAGTATCCGTCGGGCGTGAAGGTCTATGACGCCTTCCACCCCGAGGCTCGCGCCATCTACTGGAAATATCTGAAGACGCTCTACGACTATGGCACTGACGCCTGGTGGATGGACTCGACAGATCCCGACTTCTTCAATCCGCGTGAGAGCGACTATGAGCACCCCGTCTATGGCGGTACCTGGCGTTCGCAGCGTAATGCTTTCCCGCTGGAGACGGTACGTGGCATCTATCAGTCGCAGCGTAAGGACGACCGCGACAAGCGCATTTTTATCATGACGCGCTCCAGCTATGCTGGTCAGCAGCACTATGGCTCGAACATGTGGAGCGGCGACGTCAACTCGTCGTGGGATATGCTGCGCAAGCAGGTGCCCTGCGGACTGAGCTTCACGCTGACAGGTAACCCCAACTTCAACACCGACATCGGCGGTTTCTTCTGTGGTTCGTACAACACCAAGGGAAGCGGCTCGGCACCCAAGAACCCGCAGTTCCAGGAACTCTATGTGCGCTGGATGCAGTACGGCTTGTTCTGTCCCGTCTTCCGTAGTCACGGTGCCGACGCCCCCCGCGAGATCTGGCAGTTCGGTAAGAAGGGCGAGCCCGTCTATGACGCTATCGAGAAGCAGATTCGCTTGCGTTACCGTCTGATTCCCTATCTGTATAGCACCGCCTGGCAGGTGACCTCGAACAACGATAGCTACATGCGTCCGCTGTTCGCCGACTTCGCTGCTGACAAGAAGGTGTGGAACATGACCGACGAGTTTATGTTCGGCCGCAGTATCCTTGCTGCCCCCATCGTTGACCCGCAGTATACCGAGGAGAAGATTATCCGTACCAATGCCATGACGGGATGGGACCGCCAAACAGCGTCCGACGGTTCTGCCGTCGGAACCATCGACTTCACCGCCAAGAAGAGTGCCACGAAGTATTTGCCGAAGGGCGCTGCCTGGTACGACTTCTGGACCAACAAGCAGTATAAGGGTGGTCAGACACTGACGCTTGAGACCAGCTTCGACCGCGTGCCGATGTTCGTTCGTGCCGGCAGCATCCTGCCTCTCGGCCCGGAGATGCAGTACGTAGGCGAGAAGGCGTGGGGCAACCTCGAGATTCGCGTCTATCCCGGTGCTGATGGCACCTTTACCCTCTACGAGGACGAGGGTGACAGCTATAACTATGAGAAGGGTGTCTACAGCACAATCAGCTTCAGCTGGAGCGACAAGGGCCGCACATTGACCATCGGCCAGCGTCAGGGTGAGTATCCCGGTATGCTGAAGACACGCCAGTTTACCATCGTCCTGCCGAACGGCAGTCAGAAGACAGTTGATTACAATGGAGAAAAACTAAATATTAAACTATAAAACTAAGCGTAAAACAGACAATGAAGAAAACTGTAAAGAAAATGATGTTGGCAGCAGGTGCTATGCTGCTGGCCGTCGGCGCTCAGGCGCAAAACCCCTATCTGCCCCTGTGGGAGCATGTCCCCGATGGCGAACCCCGTGTGTTCGAAGATCCTGATAACCCAGGTAAGCTGCGTGCTTATATCATTGGTTCGCACGATGTGAACTACTCGGCCTATTGCGGCCCCGACATCCGTATGTGGTCGGCACCCGTCGAGGATTTGTCCAAGTGGCGTGACGAGGGCCCCATCTTCTCGTGGTTCGTTGACGGACAGTGGGACACGATGTATGCCCCCGACCTCGTAGAGGTGAAGGACAAGTCCACCGGCAAGAAGACCTATTACCTCTATCCCCATAGCCGCGGCTGGCGTCGCACGCCGATGGTGTGTAAGGGCGACCGTCCCAATGGTCCCTTCACGCCCATCAACCTCACCGAGGATGGCCGTCAGTGCCTCCCCGGCTCGCTCATTGACTTCGACCCCTCTGTGTTCATTGAGAATATCACCGACAAGAAGGACCCCGACTATAACATCGGTTTCCGTGCATACGTGTTCTACGGTTTCCAGCACAGCACGGCTGTCCAGCTCGACCAGAAGACGATGTACTCGAAGCGCGAGGGCACGGAACCCATAGACCCGTTCATCCCTGCCGTTAGTGCCGACGGCCGACTGCTTGATAAGGAAGGCAGCGAGTATAAGGCCCTGTATAAGGGTCAGGACCCCAAGGACTTCAACTTCTTTGAGGCCTCGTCTATCCGTCAGGTTGGCAATAAGTACGTGATGGTGTTCTCTGGCTACTCTGGTAAGGAGTATGGCCTGGGCAACACGAACTCGGCCCTGCGCTATGCCTACGGTGACTCTCCCCTCGGCCCCTGGCGTTCGGGTGGTGTGTTGGTAGACTCGCGTGGTGTCGTGCTCAACGAGGACGGCTCTAAGCTCATTACCACCAATGCCGGCCACAACACCCACGGCTCGCTGCAGGAGATCAACGGTCAGTGGTATGTGTTCTATCACCGTCCTCCCCGTGGCTTCGGCAATGCCCGTCAGACGATGGTGGCTCCCGTGAAGATTACATGGGACAAGAAACCCGTGGCTAAAGGCGGTAAGGTGGTTATTACCGGTTACGACCCCTTCGCCAAAAACAATGTGTGGACGGCCAAGGCTACCGACGGCAACGAGTACACGGGTGCCGAGGTGACTAGCGAGGGCTTCCAGATTTTCGGTCTGCCTCCCTATCAGTACTACAGCGCCGGTTATGCCGCCTTTATGTACGGCCCCAATGCCAACAACTGGATGCAGGACAACCACGATGTGTGGAACAACTCGATGGACCTTGCCGGTATTCAGAACGGCGGCATCGTCGGCTTCAAGTACTTCGGCTTCGGCGGTCTGGCCCAGGATACAAAGGGCTGCAAGGCTTTCGAGGGCACGAAGAAGGGCGATGACGCCAACATCTATGTCAACTTGACGTCCAGCGGCAAGGGTGCTTTCAAGATTCACGTCAAGCTGGATGATCCCTGGAAGGGTCAGGAGATAGCAACTATCAATGTGCCGGCTGGCGACCAGAGAAGTGCCGCCACGTTTGGTGCCAAGGTTCCTGCCGTTGAAGGACTGACAGGCAAGCACGCCATCTACCTCGTTGCCGAGGGCCCCGAGGTGCAGCAGCCCCAGCAGCCGCAGGGACGTCCTGGAGGCTTTGGCGGTCGTGGACCCCAGCAGCCGCAGCGTCCGCAGGGCCTCTTCGACCTTCACGGCATTGGTTTCTCGAAGGGTACGGATTTTGAGATTCCCGTGGTGCCTCAGCTGACTATCACCGCCGACGGCAAGAAGCTGACTCTGCCTACTACGCCCGTCCGCTTCACCAACCAGAACGGCTATGCCGACCAGATTCGCTATCAGGCTTATGGTCCGCTGAAGGCTAATACCAAGTTGGAGGCAAAAGCCAATGTTCCGGGTGTCACCGTTGAGGTGAGTCCCATTGTCGAAGGCCGCGCTACCGTGAAGGCAACGTATCAGGGCCAGACAAAGATTTATCTGATTAACTAAGCAAGTATCATTCTCAAAATAACTAAAAACACTAACTTTTTATCGACCATGAAGAAGTATTTCGCATTACTGCCGTTGCTGGCACTCCTCCTGAGCTGTGGTTCTCAGGAGGAGGCCGACAATGGTCCCGTCTTAACCGTTGAAGGCGGCCAGATTCAAGGCGTCCGTGCCGAGAACCCTGGCGTGTTTGTCTACCGTGGCATCCCCTATGCCGCAGCACCTATCGGTGACCTGCGCTGGAAGGAGCCGCAGCCCGTCGTTGCTTGGGACAGTGTCCGCATTTGCGACAAATTCGGCCATCCCGGCTATCAGAGCGTTCACTATCCCGGTGGCTATACCACGGAGTGGGGCTATGGCGACGAGGCACCCTACAGTGAGGACTGTCTCTACCTGAACGTATGGACGAAGGCTCCCGGCAAGACTGGCAAGAAACTGCCTGTCGCCCTGTGGATTCACGGTGGCGGCTATCGTGAGGGCTGGGGCACTGAGCCCGAATTCGACGGACAGGAGTGGGCATCGAAGGATGTGGTGCTCGTGACCATCAACTACCGTCTCGGTATCTTTGGTTTCATGACTCATCCCGAGCTGTCGGCCGAGAGTCCCCATCACGTCAGCGGTAACTATGGTATTCTGGACCAGATACAGTCGCTGAAGTGGGTGCGTGACAACATCGCCCAGTTTGGTGGCGATCCTGACAATGTCACCATCTTCGGACAGAGTGCGGGTGCCGGCAGTGTGCGTACGCTTTGTGAGAGCCCTCTGGCTCGTGGTCTTTTCCATAAGGCTGTCATTATGAGTGGTGGCGGCATCCCCGTGCCTGCCAAGGAGGGCGAGGAGACTGTGCCCGCCACGCCGATGAATAAGTTCTTCACCTACAACCCCACGCTCCAGGAGAGTGAGGCTGAGACCAAGAAGGTGATGGACTGGGCCGGTCTGACCGACCTGCAGAAACTGCGTGCTGCTTCGACGGAGATTCTCTACACCGTCGGTCAGCTGTATAAGATGGTGACCAAAGACGACGATTTGTTCCTGATGGAGCGTCCTATCGTCGACGGTTACGTGTCACTGAAGACTTTTGATAATGCCACTCTTGAGGGTTCCATCGCTGATGTGCCTTACATGATTGGCTATACATTAAATGATATAGGCTCCATGGGCCCCGGCATCGCTGAGTTCTGCAAAGTGCGTCAGCAGCAGGGCGGTAAGGCATGGGCCTATGAGTTTGCTCGTCCGTTGCCCGACGACGGTTCGCATCCCGAAGTCACAGAGCGTCTGAAAGGTGCTTTCCACAGCAGCGACCTCTGGTACGTCTTTAAGTCGCTGAAGCACTGCTGGCGCCCCTGGACACAGGGCGACTGGGACCTCTCGGAGAAGATGCTGACCGCCTGGACCAACTTCGTCAAGGAGGGTAACCCCGGCATTGGCTGGGAGCCCTGTACGACAGAGCAGCCGCTGTTCATGCTTTTCAAGCTGAACCAGCAGGATGCCGAGGCCTCGGAGATGGGCGAGCCTATCCTTCCCGAGAACTAATATGTATCATTTATAAATCACTATGAGAAGAATTTTATCTATCCTTTTCGCTGCTTGCCTGACAATGGGTGCATGGGCTGCTGTTCCCAAGCCGCTGCCCTCGCTCCATGTTGAAGGCAAGTGGCTTGTTGACACTTATGGTAACCATGTCGTGCTTCACGGCTGTATGGACACGCCAAGTATGTGGTTTAACGGCAACCGCTGGACTGGAGGCTACAATGACACGGGCGCCAAGAACTGTCTGGAATATTTCGAGAAACAGTTCACGGCTTTGGAGGTTGCCAACTGCGACATCTTCCGTCTTCACCTTGACCCGGCGTGGACGAACGATGATGGCGTCAGTGCCGCTGGATTCACAACCATAAGTGGTGATAAGAGTACCGATCCGACAGGCCAGGAGGTAGGCGGCGAGGCTAACATTCATCATTTCAGCTCGGCGCGCCTGAAGAAATTCCTGAAGTCTCTTTACATTCCCTTGATGCTCAAGGCTATGGACCACGGCATGTATGTTGTCGTTCGTCCACCGGGTGTATGTCCGGGCCAGATCAGGGTTGACGGCTATTACCAGAAATACCTGTTGGAGGTGTGGGACATCGTCTCGAAGGACGAGACCATCCGCAGCTATCCGGGTCAGATCAGTATTGAGCTGGCCAACGAGCCTATCGGCGTGAAAGAGGCGAATGGATCGGAGTCGGCCGCTACCCTGCATAATTTCTTCCAGCCTATTGTCGACAAGATTCGTGAGAACGGGTTCAAGGGAATTGTCTGGATACCAGGCACCGGCTACCAGTCAAACTACCGCAGCTATTCATCACACCCCATCAAGGACCAGCTCAAGAACATAGGCTACGCCGTACACGACTATCCCGGCTGGTACAGTTGTAGCGACGAAGATATTGACCGCTATGGACTTGCTACCGCCAAGCAGCGCAACTACGATGCGTTCCTCAGTGCCGTCCCCGTAGTCACCCAGTATCCCATCATCATTACCGAGGTTGACTGGAGTCCGCTGAGAGAACCAAAGGAGGTTGACCATTACAACGAGATGGGACAGCCCACCTATAAGAATCTCGGTACTTGGGCCACTGGCTCAACATCGAAGTGGGGTGCCTGCTTCAAGAATCTGCTTGAGAAGTTTGGGAATATCTCCATGACGCTGACGCACCCGCACGACTACATCGACCTCGACAAGATGATGAAGGACCCCAAGAACCCCGTGCCGGCCTTCAACGGTAATACTGAGGCTTGTAGCGGCGCTTGCTGGGTGTGGTATGCCGAGTATGCTCAGGTGGACAACCCTGTGCCCGACTATGTCAACGAGGCTCCCGTCAGCGACCTGGGCAACGGTAAGTTCATGAACCCCGTGGTGCGTGCCGACTTCCCCGACCCCGACGTCATCTGCGTGGACGACACCTACTATATGGTCTCGACCACCATGAGCCTCTTCCCCGGTGCCACCATCCTGAAGTCGAAGGATATGGTCAACTGGGAGTATTGTGCACAGCCGCTGGCACAGTTGGCCAACAGCGACCGTTACAACCTGAAGAACAGCCAGGATGCCTACGCCGGTGGCATGTGGGCTGCGTCCATGAAGTACTACAACGGCAAGTTCTACATTCTCGTCAACGGCAGCGACACCGGCTTCTGGCTGCTGACGGCCGAGAACCCCGAGGGCGCATGGCAGAAGAAACAGCTGAACCACAACTACTACGACCCAGGCATGCTCTTCGACAACGGCAAGGTCTATGTGGCCTGCGGAGCCGGTAAAATCAGAGTGTGCGAGCTCGACCAGAACTTCAACTTCATTCAGGAGAAAGAGGTCATCGACCGCAGCGGCACACAGCTTGAGGGCTGCCACTTCTATAAGAAAGGCAGCTACTACTACATCTATGCCACCTACGCCGGATGGCCCGACCAGCAGGTGGTGTTCCGCTCGAAGAACATCTTCGGACCCTACGAGGAGAAGCAGGTTCTTGACCAGTGGTACAACAACACGCCCAACCTCATTCACCAGGGCTCGCTCCTGCAGGACGCCAAGGGCAACTGGTGGACCATCATGCAGGAAGACCTCGGCTCGCTGGGCCGCTTCCCCAACCTGCAGCCTGTGAAGTGGGTTGACAATTGGCCCGTCGTGGGTAACAACGGCAAGCCCTACAAGTCGTTTGTCGATGAGATTACCAAGCCCGAGACGACGGTGACGGTGCCTCAGGGTAGACGTTTGCCGACCACCGACAACTTCCGCGACTATCCCCTTGGCATGCAGTGGGAGTGGAACCACAACCCCGACAACAACAACTGGAGCCTCTTCGAGCGTGCCGGATGGCTGCGTCTGAAGACCAACACGGTTGTCGGAAAACTGCATCAGGCTCGTAACATGCTGACCCAGCGCATCTTTATTAACAAGGACAAGGCCACCACGGGCACCGTCCGTCTGGACGTCTCGCGTCTTCAGGAGGGCGACCGTGCCGGTATCTGCATCTTCCAGGACCCCTATGCCGCCATCGCCCTTGAGGTGAAGAACGGCAACCGCCAGATTGTCTGGTTCCAGGACAAGGTCAAGGATGCCGGACAGAACTTCACCCCGTCAGAGAAGACCAAGACCGTTGCCCTGACCGGCAACATCGTCTATCTGCGTGCCGCCGTCAAGCATGGCGACAACAAGGCCTACTTCTACTATTCCACCGACGGCACAACCTGGGAGCGACTGGGCGGTGAAACGCAGCAGAGCTTCAACCTCAGCGTCTTCTTCGGCGCACGCTTCGGCCTCTTCTGCTATTCTACGCAGACCAGCGGTGGCAGCGCCGATTTCGACTGGTTCTCAACCGAGAGCTCGTACGACGAGGAGGCTCTGTACGGCGAGGTGAAGACTGAGCTGGACCCGAAGATGTTCACGGTGACGAAGATTGTGCCCGGTGCCAAGTTCCTCGATACCATGATTGGTGGCGCTTGCACCACAGGAGTCATTGCTACGTTCTTGGACAAACATACGGAGAACGTCAGTGCGCAGGCCATATTTGAGCCTGAGGACGAGGGCATTGTGGAGTTCCGCAATGGTCAGATGTCAGGTCTCAGTCATGGCTCCACCCGTGTGGTAGTCTCCTATACCGATGCCTTCGGCAACAAGGTGGACAGCGCCTTCACCGCAAACTCCAGCTACTTCCCGCTTGGCAAACAGTTCATTTCGACTGACATTGCCGGTAGCGGCACGTACACCCGAAGTAAGGACTATGGCAGATTTGCTTTCGGCAGTAAGGACAGCCAGATGGGCTGGAACTTCGATAACTATTTCTCCAAAGGCCTTGATATGAGAAGTTACAACTATCTGGTTGTCAGACTTCACTATAACAACACGTCTAAGTCAAGCCTGAATTTCTATGCCTCTTCCAAGTCGATAGCAGGCGGTTGCTCTGTGCCGCTCAATACCGGAACGGAGAAGCTGACGGTCATTGACCTGAAGAACCTGAAGTACACCTTTGGCAGCAATAAGGACAAGAAGTTCAATCCGTCGAATGTCCATAAACTGACATTCTCGACTGGCTCTTCTTCTTCAGGCTTGAGTCTCTATGTGGCCGAGATGTATCTGACCAACGAAGACCCCACGACCGGCATCAGCGACGTCAGCTGGCAGCAGCAGTTGCGCCAGACGGTCAATGTCTACTCGTTGTCGGGTCGCACCGTGCGTCGCGCTGTCAACCGCAACGATGCCCTCCGTGGCCTGCCCGCCGGTCTTTACATCGTTGACGGACAGAAGATTGTGGTGAAGTAATATGGGAAAAAGAGCGTAAGCTGAGGACTCGTTACCTCATATCTAAAAAAGTGAAGGGAGCTGTTCTGGCTCCCTTCTCTTTTTCTTTCAGTGTCAATCAGTCCAATCGGTGACAAATTAGCCCTGGCCGCCCTGCGCCTGCTGCATGGCCGCCTTGTCCGCGTTAATCGCGTCCTGCGCCTTCTTGGTCCACCCCAGCACCGCGTCCTTGTTCAGCTCCGCGGTGGTGTACTCGCCCGTGGCCTGCGCCACCAGTCGCATTGACTTCACCGCGTTGCCCGTCTCAATCGGCTGTCCGCCCACGCGCACCGTCTTGGCGCCGATCGTGGCGCGCATCACGCCGTAGCGTGAGCAGGCGTTCGCCGTTACCGAGGCCTTGAAGATAGCCAGGTTTTCAATCTTCACGGTGTTGCCGTTGAGCGTCAGCTCGCGGATGCACTTCACCATGTCCGTCAGGATGCCTCGGATGGTACCCTCGCTGAAAGGTGTGTTGTGCTCGCTCATGTGCTTGGCCAGCTTGTTGACGTCAAACTGCTCCTTGTAATCAACTCGGGCATACGCCTTGCCGTACTGAGCACTCGTGGTGTTCGTGTTCTTGTAAACATTTAATTCTACCATAATCGTGTTTTTTGTGGTATTAGAAACTCTTCGGACCAACTACCCCGGGTGGCCCCTCCCGCTGTGTTTTTCATTATTTTTCTATGCTACAAAGTTACTACTTTTTTCTGAAATTTCCAAATTTTTCGTTAATTATTTTTGTAAAAAATGAGGGCAGTGTGTCTCGCGACAAGCTACCCTCTAACACTATGGAAAACATAAACAAAAAGACTCTCAATGAAATGTGAAAGAAAGACAGATTTTAATCGTTCTCTTCTTCCTTATTCAGTTGTTTGAAGAACTTCTTTCCTTCCTTCCTGATCCAGCCCTCCTTGCTCCATCGGTGAATGATGGTGTACAAGGCGGCATCTGTCAGCTCCGCTCCCTTGCGGGCACGCAGGTCGGCCATGGTGAACGGCTGGGGCAGGTCGTCGTAGACGACACCGTTGGTTGTGTTCTTGGTGTCATCGTCGTCCCTGTCCTTGGCCCTTTGCTTCAGATACATTTTTCCAAAGGCGCGGCACTGCATCTGGAGCGTGTAGTCTGCCATTTTCAGAGCGAAGTCTACGCAGGCCTTAGACTCCTTACCAGCCAGCAGCATAAACACCACACCACAGCGAAATCCCAGAACGGCAGCCCTCTTGCGGTAGTTAGCTGTCACAAGGTCGCCCGACTTTGCTGCTCGCTTGCGTACGTTCTCCACCCACTGTTCGATGGCCTTGCGCAGACGGGGTGTATCGTAAAATCCGCTGGCTGAACGCAGTTTCTCAACGGCCTGATCAATGCGTAGTTGCTCCTGCTCTGTCAGGTTGTGATAGACGGTCAGCGGGGCAAAGGGGTCGAAGGGTATCTCCGACAGCATGACGCGACCGGAGAGGCCATTCTCCACGTTGTCGCCGCCAAAGCACTTGCGCAGCTGCCCGGGGGTGCTCAAGATGGTCCAGTTATAGGCCACGGGGACGCGTCCGCTCTCCGACTGCTCGCCGTTGTAGTCCTGTCCCCATAGCGAGCGGTCAAATGAGCATCTGTACACGTCGTACTTGGCACTCCAGCTACCTGCTCCGTTACTTTTCAGCAGCGTGTCCATCTCGGGACAGAACGAGTAGAGGGTCTTGCCTTGGGCTGCCTTCAGTCGGCGCAGCAGCTTCGAGCAACTGATGGTGATGGTCACCTCGCGCACCATCTCCATCGGTTCGGCCTGGCCGCGCTCGCTCTGCTTACGAAGCTTGTTGGCGCGCTTCACGTCGTCCTCACGCTGGCGTACGACTTCATCTTCCTTGCGGATGTTGCGTAGCCAGGCGTCAACGACGTATTCGATGACAGCTTTGTGGTTGGCCTGCTCGGTCTTGATGATGGCCATACTGCCAAGGTGATGGATGCGATTGTCGATGTAGCGCACCGTCACATCGCTGGCCAGCGCCATAGTCAGGGGCATGATGCCGACAAGGATTGGCATGACGAGGAAGTCGGGATTGCCCTTGACGCTCTCTTTCAGGCCGATGGGCAACTGGCGGGGGTCAACGATGATTGGCTGCTGCTTTGGCTTGTCGCCGTTTGTCGCCGTGTCGTCGGCCGTGGTGTCGTCGGCTACCTTGAGCGACTTCAGGAACAGTTCCTTCTGCTTCAAGGTCATCGGTCGGCTGGGGTCAACGTACTTCGCGTAGAAGTCCGTAACCAGTGTCCGGCAGTCCTGCTCACGCGAATAGTCGGGCATCTTCTCTGCCAGCACGCCCAGTAGCTCCGACGGCGTCATCATCTGACACAGCGTGGGCAGCAGCAGCTTCAGCGTGTTGTGACGCACCCCCTCGCGGTTCAGCGTCGGCAGGTCGAGACCTACCATCTGCAGCGTGTCTTCGAAGATGGCCAGGGCGCGTGCCGAGGGCTCCTGCGGGTTCTGCGTATGGTCCGCCTGAGGCGTTTTGTTGCAGGGCGCTGCGGGTGCTTGCTGATACTTCTTCAGCTCTTCGTCCGTCAGTTTGGCCGGGTGCAGCTCGTCGCCGAACATCAGTTCCTCGTCCATATAGAGGATGTAGTCGCGACAAGGAATGTAGATGCCGCGCTCCAGTTCGTGAACGGCCTTGTCGTAAGGGATGCCACCGACGAGGTCGGAGAGCCACTGCTGTGCCTGCTGACGTGTCAGCCCCTCGGGGATGTCGGCCAGGATGGCAAAGCCGTTGCCGCTGACGGAGATGTTGAACATGTTGATGCCCAGCTCGCGCTCGCGTCCCTTAATGTAGTTCTCGTAGACCTGAGCACCGGCAGCGTAGCCGTCGAAGTCGGCAACGACCTTGCCGGAGTCCTCGGGCTCGCCCTCTGAACTCTTGTAGCCCATGAGAAAGTGGGCGTGAGGTGTGTAGAAGTGGAGGCGCCGTTTCAGCT
>Ga0247611_10007916_pt1 | contig 13210 bp, 10 predicted proteins | sample 177DNAGHGhighgp2_FD_192422 | JGI IMG/M metagenome (GOLD analysis project Ga0247611, IMG submission 192422) | Sheep rumen microbial communities from Palmerston North, Manawatu-Wanganui, New Zealand - 1770 DNA GHGhigh gp2 | ecosystem: Host-associated > Mammals > Digestive system > Stomach > Rumen... | reverse complement strand
AAAATTATATTCCAATTTTTTCAGGTGACCATCAAATCATTAATGATGAATTAAAGAAAATGAAAAAGGTAAATTATGTATTTAAGGATTTATGTAATGATTCAATTGTTAATAACGATTATATTGAAGGATATGTATTAAATCCATTTACACAAGGATTAAAATTACCAAAAGAAGTGATTAAGATTGTAATTAAATATATCAATGAAGAACAAAATGAAAAGGCTGTATCATAAGATACGGCCTTTAATTTTTAATATTTAACTAAATAATAATTTATTCCTTCACGAGTCCCTGCAGGATATGCGATGAAATACATATCTAAGCCATCGGCTGTTGTTAATTCATTATTTGCTTGTGTGATTGTGAACGGTAATTGTTCTTGATCATTATGGAATGAGAAGTAGTTTGGAGAAAGGTGATTTGTTTTACATACTGCACTAAATGGATTAGTAGAACCAGTAGAACCTTTTAATAATAAGCTATCTTTAGAATATACAACATTTACTAGTTTATAACCACTATTATCTAAATCAGCATATTGACCTTCAAATATAATATTATTATTTTTCATTAATTCATTATAGCCTTTATATATAACTGTATCAGCGTAGATAGAACCACCTATTACAGATATTCCTGCTTGAGATACTAAAGCTAATTTATATTTACCATTAGAAGCTTTACTTCCGATTAAGCTCTTACAATTTTGTAATGAGGTTTTCTTTTCATATTCGTGATATTGGCTCGCATCTATAATTGAGTTATAGAAATAAGCAATTCCACCTCTTAAATTTGGCAATCTATCTTCAATATTTTTAAAAATACAAGAATTGAATGAAACCTTTAAATTTAGATTATTATAATAATCAGGTCCTGGTGTTATTATTTCAAAATAATCACTTATCTCAACATCTTTTCCTAAATAAACATTATAAACTGTATATTTTCTATCAGCTATTACATCACCAACCTGATAATCAGTTCCGGCAACTAAAGCTCCACCTTTTTTAGCTCTACCATTAGATGGTTCATAGCTACCAACCTTATAATATGTTTTTCCAGCCTTAAATGTAATATCTTCAGTTAATAATTGACCACCAGCAGAATTACCAGTGTCACCTAATAGGAAGCCCTTCTTTTGAGGTATCGCAGCACCATATAATATATCTTCAAAAGAAGCACCTATTTCACGTAAGTTTCTATAATATCTACATGTGTCTGTTGTTTCTTGATATCCATCTGGATTAGATTTCCATAATTGATAATCAGCTTCAATTTCAGACATCATTTTATAAATATAACCATTTGAATCATCAGAACCAGCATTAAAATTACAGAATGAAATATGAACATTTTCAAATCCAGAGCCATTTAGTGGGGCACTACTATATGTGCTTGGAGTATTATATGTTGGGTTTGAAACATCAATTTGTCCATCATATGATTTACCAAATTCACAATGGTCAATCCAAATGTTATCACTAAATCCAATTTTAAAATAAGCCCAACCCCAAACATCGTAGTCACCTATTGTTTTTGTAGGTGAATCAGATTTTGAATCTTCCCATTGCCATATTTCATCAAATTTTAAATTTCTAATAGCGACATTATTACATGAATTAATTTTAAATCCACCATGTATTATTTTTGATCCATTTTTGGAAAAAATTAATACATCTTTTAATCTTGATATTTCAATTTGACCTATACCTGATTCAACTAGAGGATCATATGAATAAAAATCAAAAGAAGTATCACCAAATCCTTCAGCCCAATTCTTTACAAAAGAATATTCCTTTTGAATTGCATAATCTTTAATTTTGTTGTATCCTAGGTCTAGATCATTTTCTATTTCGATAATATGAACATTAGATGCCTCATTTACAGTTTGAGTAAGTGTACCATCGTTGTTTAATACAGTAGTATAAGTATTTTTAGCTTTATGGATGGCATCTAAAAATTCATTTTCATTTTTAACTTTGATATGAGATTCAGTATTTTTATATTTTTCGAAGCTTTCTAGTTTGTTTTCTATCACTCCGCCAGCACTATATTGAGTCTTCTCCATATCATCAAGTTCATTATAGGTTTCCTTTTCTCTCTCTGGTTCAGGATCCTTATTATTTGGGTCTGCTGGAGAAGAACAAGAAGCTAATAAAAGAAGTGCCGATAAAGGTAATAATACTTTTTTAATTTTCATAAAATTAATACCCCCTAATTAATAAAATTTTAACATAAAAAATAATGAAAACATTATGAAAATACTAATTATTTAACAATAATTATTATTTTGTGTTAAAATTATTGTAAAATGTACAAGCTTTGATTTTAAGGGGGTGATTTTATGCTTCAGAAAATAAATGAATTATTAGATTATTTTTCTGAAAATAATAAAAGATATTATTTATCACTATCCCTAGTGGCGTTAGCTTTAGGCTTTTTAACAACACTATTTTTTTGTTATTCAGTATCACCTTTATATTTAGAATCAAATGGGTTTGGAGAAGTTTCTTCAACTATTAAAGTATTAGGATACGGTATGAAAAATGGTTTGAAGCCATATATTGATTTAGCTGAAAACAGCGGTCCATATCTATTCTATTATGCGCTTATTGGAGCGTGGATGCATAAAAGTATAGGCTTTTATTTACTTCAATCTATATGCACATCAATTGCTATATTCAGCGTTTTAGACTTGGGTAAAAATTTAGGTTTAAGAAGAAGAAGCATTGGTTTATTTACGTTTTTCTTTTTATTAATTTACTTAATCAATTTTGAAGGAACAATAGTTTCTGATTCATTTATGTGGGCATATTTATTACCTGTTAATTTCGTTGTTAAGGGTGTAATGTCTAAAAATGATGTAATCCTTTCAAGAGCGATATTCTTAGATGGATTAGTTTTCGGTATATTATTATTCACTAGACCAATAGATATTTTTATTCCTGCCTCTGTAGGCTTATTTATCATTGTTTATACAGTTATTAACAAATGTAAAATAAAATTACCTAAATATATTTTATTAGGATTAAGTGGAACGGTTGTAACAAGCGGTTTTGTAATGTTATTAACACTTACTGGTGGATACTTTAATGAAATGATTGATTATACATTCGTTAAGAATTTTGGATATACTGGTAGAATGCTTGCTAATAATGATAGTATGAAATTATTATGTGTAATGATGTCTTTAGAAACATCTTTCGCGATAGTTGGTTTACTAATGTCATTTAGAAATGATTATCCTAAAGAATTAAAAATATTTATGATGGTTGTATTACCTTTATATTTAGCTTATGGATGTGTATTCTTTATTCATATTACTCACTTTAAGGTATTCCTACCATTATATTTATTAGCTTTAGGCTTTCCTTTAAGATATTTTGATATAAATGAAATAAAATATAAAAGATTTATTCAATATGTTATCGCAATAGTTACGTTCTTTGGATTAATTATTTATGCAATGTTCTTGCCATCTACGATATTAAATAGCACATCTGAAAGTGGAGCGAAAAGCCATTTAAAACTAGTAGATGTAAAAGAATATATGGATTCAAAGAATAAAGATGGAGATTATCTAGCAATTGATACTGTTCCTAATAGTTATTCAGTTTTAGAAAGAGTTCCAAATTTTAAAATTTTCACTAAACAAACCGAGTGGAAAGAAAAAGGACTATATGATGACTTATATGATGAATTAAATAATTATGTTAAGGATAATGTTACATATTTAATTATTAAGGAGGATTCTTTAATAATTGATTATGAGCCATTCTTAATAACTTTAAGATCAAAATTTGAATATAAAAAGGAATTATCATATTTTAATGGAGATAAAGAAATATGGTCTTTCTATGAAAGGAAGAGCCTATGACAGAAAATGAAAGACGAAGCTTACCTTTATGGAAAAGAATAATTGCAATAACATTAGGTTTGATCTTATTAGCTGCTCAAGGAGCTTTAATTTACTTTTTATATGTTTTTTATGTGCTTTATCAAACGAATAATCAATCAGTTGTAGGATTTATCTATTTAGGTGTTGAGATATATAGTGTATTTCATGTTTTATATGTTATTCATAAACCAATGAGTACTAATTATAAATTAACATGGTCAATTTTGATATTAGTTTTACCAGTATTTTTTATTCCTATTTATATTTTTAATTCAACATCTAGAAGATTATCAAAAAGAAAAAGAAATAAAATTCATAAAGCAATTGAATTAATTCCAACTAAAACTGATATTGAAGAATTAGTTGATAAGGATTTATATGGATATAACTTTGCAAAAATTTTAGCTGATGAAACATTCGCTCCAACATATTCAGATTCTAAATTTATATTTTTCAAAAATTGTGAAGAAAAATACAAAGATATGTTAGAAGAAATAAAAAAAGCCAAAGACTATGTTTATTTAGAATTCTTTATTATAGCTAAAGGTCAATTGATGAATGAACTATATGAAACATTGTTAGCTAAAGGAAAAGAAGGAGTTTCAATTAGAATTCTTTATGATGATGTTGGTAGTTTAAAAGGATCTTTAAGAAAATTAGTAAAGAAAATAGCTATGATACCTAATTGCGAGATAGCAAGATACCAACCATTAGGCTTAAATTTTAATTTTCTAGCAAATTATAGAGACCATAGAAAGATTGTTGTAATAGATGGTATTCTTGCGTATTGTGGTGGAGATAATTTGGCAGATGAATATATTCATAAAAAAGAAAAATTTGGATATTGGAGAGACAATTGTGGTAAATTCATAGGAAGATGCGCATTTACATTTACTGTATTATTTTCTGAGATGTGGTATACATCAACTAAAAAATTAGTAACTTATAATCCTAAACAAGAATATGAAGTATTTGAAAATGAAGGTTATATTATTCCATTTGGAGATGGCCCCCTTTATAAATCAAATTCAGCATATGATTTATTTACATCAATGATTTCTAAAGCTAGAAAATCATTATATATATCAACTCCATATTTTATTATTGATGATACAATGATTAATTTAATTGCGTTAAAATGTAAAGAAGGTGTAGATGTTAGAATATTAATGCCTAAGATTCCTGATAAGAAGATGCCTTTTTATATGGGTAGAGAAAATTATCGTGAAATTATAAAATATGGCGGTAAGATTTATGAATTTACTCCAGGATTTAATCACGCTAAAAACATTATTGTAGATAATAAATATGCATTTATAGGAACTATTAATATGGATTATCGAAGCTTGTTTTTACATTATGAATGTGGAGCTTTAATAATAGATAATAAAGAAATTTATAATATGTGTGCGGACTTTTTGGATGCATTAAATGATTCAGAGCTAGTAAGCTATGAGATATGGAAGAAAAGACCATTATACCAAAAGCTTATTGCGTTCATTTTAAATTTATTCGCACCAATGTTTTAAAAATAATATTTTAAATTGATAAGAGATTAATATTGAATTATAATAAAATTAATCTCTTTTTTCGGTGGTGAGTTTTGTGGAAGGAAATAGCATTAGAAAAAACTCTAATATCATTTATTATTTCAACGATAATACAATCTTAAAATATTTAAGAAAGGTATTAAATGAAATAAATAATCAACATATGGATAGTAGTATGAAAAGTGCATTCATACTTAAAAGATATTTAGAAAAATATAAACCATTAGATGATGAAGAATCAAGAAAGCTAGTATTATTATGCTTATTAAAGGATATTGGTGTTTTTTATATGGATAAAACAATATCCAACAATGCATTAGCCGCAGCTTCAAGCTATAGCTTTTTGAAGAATTGTTCACCATTTGGAGATTTTGCAAGGCCAATTTTATTCTATAAAAGTAAATATTTGGAAGGAAATGATGATAATAAATATCATAGTGCTGGTTTATTATTAGCTTTAGTTAATCAAATTATTATTTATAATTATCAAGAATATACAATTGATGAAATGTTTGATTTGATTAAAAATGATCCAAGAGGAATATTCCATCCTGATCAGATAAAGAAGATGTATAAATTATTAAATAATGATCCTGATATATTAGACAAGCTTAATAGTAGTGCAAGTCTATATATTTATGAAACTAGTAAATATATTTCGTTAGCTAATTATTCAGTTGAAGAATTATTAGGATTCGTTGATACAACAAACTTCTCATTTGAATTCCATAATCATGAAACATTAGCTCATACAGTTACTGTTGCTAAAATCGCTGAAGAATTAGCCAAAAGAAGTAGATTGACTGAAGGTCAAATTCTTGAAATTAAGCTTGCTGGATTAGTTCATGATATCGGTAAGATTAGAGTTCCAAGAGAAATTTTAACATTCCCTGGTAAACTTGAAGGTGAAATGAGAGATGAAATGCGTAAGCATGTTGTATATACAAGAGAAATAATTGAAGGATGTTTTTCATATAAAATTGTTGATATAGCAGCTAATCACCATGAAAAGCTTGATGGGTCTGGCTATCCAAATGGTTTAACTGAAATTGATTTATCAGTCGCTGATAAAATAATAGCTGTTGCGGACATAGCAAGTGCTCTTTATTGTAAAAGAAGCTATAAAAAATCATTTGATGATGATTTAATAAAAAAGATTTTAAAAGAAGATGCCGAAGCAGGTAAGCTTGATAAAAGAATTGTTAAGCATCTTATGGATGATTTTGATGAAATAATGGAAGAAGCTAAGCTTATAGAAGCTGAAGTATTAGATAAGTATCAGAAGATGCAAGATGAATACGAGGCATTATCAAAAAGTGAGGCATTATTCCAATTATTTGATTACGAAGATATTGAAGAAGATATTTTCAATGATTAATAAAATTTAATAATAAAACATAAGCAATGGCATTTATGCTATGTCAATAAAAGCCAAATTATATTGGTTGCATCTATTTATATTTTATTGTATAATTAATTAAGTTATAAAAAAGAAGGGGATTAAAAATGAAATATATTGTAGTCGAGAATGTATTAAGCGTTGATGATTTATCAGGTATAAGTAGCTATACAGATTTTGTAGGTACATTTAATTCAGTTGAGGATGTATGTAAAACAGTTACAGAGAAAATGGATGAATATATTGCTGATATTGAAGAAGATGGACTTACATATGAGGAATATAATGATTCTAGTGAGGAGCCAGAAGATGATGACTTTTCTGAAATCGCAAGTGTAGAGGCTTGGGATGAAGAAGGTAGTGAAGGTATAGGAACACAAATAACTCATACATTTTATGTTTATAAAACAAAATAATAAAACATAAGCAATGGCATTTATGCTATTGCTTTTTTGTTTTTTAATAATATAATTATTTGGGGTTAATTATTATGGATGTAGCAAGAAAAAATAAATTATTACAAAATAAATATATGCTTTTATTAACAGTTCCAATTTTTATTGAGCTATTATTACAGCTTGTTGTAGGTTATTCTGATCAAATTATGATGAGTCAATATGAGAATGCTGTAAATGGTATTGCTAACGCTAATACGGTTATAAATGTTATTTTAAATGTCTTTATCGTGTTATCCAGCGCCTCAATTATATTAATAACTCAATATAGAGGAGCTAAGGATAAAAATAAAGAAGAACAGGTTTATTATTCTTCATTTTGGTTTAATTTTATTACTTCATTAATAATAACTGCGATTGTTGTTTTATTATCAAGATTTTATTTAGTGTGGATTCAAACACCTGAATCTGCATTAAATGATGCAATTTTATATTCTATGATTGCAGGTGGATCTATAGTGTTTCAGATAATGGCTACTACATTATCTTCATATTTAAAAGCTAATAGTTTTATGAAAGAATCAATGATTACTAACATTATTATGAATGTTATAAATATTGTTGGGAACATCGTTTTAATAAATGTATTTGCACAAATAGATATGCCTATTATTGGTGTTGCTTTATCATCATCAATTTCTAGAATAATAGGATTTATTATTTTGTTAATTATTTACATTAAAAAAGTAGGAGTATCTTTATCTTTTAAAAAATTTATTCATAATCGAAGAATGGTAAAGATGATTTTAAGAGTAGGTGCTCCATCCGGTGGAGAATCTTTATCATATCAAACAAGCCAAATTATTATTCAAATAGTTGTAAATCAAATAGTTATTTACAATATGAATAATGTTGGTATAGGTAATATTAAAACTTATGCATCTATGTTTGCGATGGTAACATATTTATTTACATCAGCAGTTAGTCAGGCGATGCAAGTAATAGTTGGTGAATTATTAGGTGCAGGAGAAACAAAGGCTGTTGATACGGTTGTAAAAAAGACTAGGAATATATCTATAATTGTCTCAACAACTATTGCGTTAATTTTCTTTTTATTATCTGATTATATGTTTAGAATATTCCATGTAAGTGATCCTGAATTACTAAAGATAGCTAAAGGTGTTATGGGTATTGAAATAGCACTTGAATTTGGTAGAGCATTTAACATTGTATATGTTAGAGCATTACAAACATCAGGTGATGTTGTATTTCCTACTGTAAGTGCAGTTATATTTTGTTGGAGTGTAGCTGTTTTAGGATCATTTATATTTGGGTCACCATATATTTTAAATATGGGATTGTTAGGAGTATGGATGGCAATGGCCTTAGATGAATGTATAAGGGCAGCTATATTTGTTGTTAGATGGCATAAAGGAAGATGGAAATCATTCAATTTAAGTAGAATTTAATATACAAATTAACTTCTGTAAGTTTGACTTTTTAATATAATTAAGTTAAAATCATATAAATGCAATCCGATAACGAATTGAGGCGATTTAATTGAATAAAGATTTTTTTAAAGATAAGCAAGAACAGGTTGATGAATTAACAGGTCTTTATAGAAGAGATGTTATTGTTGAATATGTTGATTTTTTAATAAGCAATAATAAGCCATTTTCATTTGCAATATTAGATATTGATAATTTTAAATATATTAATGATGATTATGGACATCTTTTTGGTGATGAAGTTTTAAAAGCAATAGCTAAAAAGGTTTCCCAAACTGTTGAAAATATAGGTGTTGTTGGTAGATATGGTGGCGATGAATTTTTAATCGTATTAGAAAACATCGTTGATTATAATGTTATATGGGAAGTTTATCATACATTATTAAGTGTTTCTTCAAATACAGGTGATGAAAAAATAGATGAATTAAATATTACTGTTACTATTGGTTCATCTAGATTCCCTAAGGATGCAACATCAATTGATGGATTATTTGAGTTAGGTGATAAAGCTTTATATCGTGGAAAAATGAAAGGTAGAAACTGTTTTATCATTTATTTGCCTGAAAAGCATGCAAATATTAACTTAATTTCAAGTAGAGATAGAATTGTTTCATCAATGTATTTACATACAAGAGTATATAATGGTATTACTAATTCAAAAGAATTTTCAAAAGGTATAACCGATACTATAAATTATTTAGGTAATTATTTTATGATTGACCATTTATGTATTCAAACTGATGACAAATTATATTTTGAATATTTCCATCCTTTATGTAGAAAAAAAGATTTTAAGGCATTGACTTCAGTTTTATTAACTAAATATGTAAACCCAACAATAGGTATATATTATAGAAATACATTCTTATATGGTGAATTAGCCTCACCTATTGATAAGTCTTCATTAGAAGAAGGAATATATTCAAGTGCTTATATTGAATTAAGATTTAAGAATAAGTTATTTGGTTATGTAAGAGCTGATATTACTGAAAATGTTAGAGGTCGTATTTGGCAAAATCTTGATTTAGATGTTTTATTAACTTTAGCTCATACATTAGCTCAAGAATTATATTACAAAAATATAAAAGTTGAAGATATAATAAAATAAATTTAACCTCCTATTTGGAGGTTTTTGTTTTGGGTAAAACGCATTCATAAGCACATAATAGTTACTTGTAACTATATATTTAAAATATTAAATATAAAAGATGTTTTATTGTTTGATTTTGACAGCAAGTGTGATATAATTCAAATGGATAATTTTTGAATATTTAAGGGGGCATTATTGTGTCAATATTATTAGGAAAGAAAGTTAAAATTTTTAGCTTATCTTCAAATAAAGAATTAGCAGAGGAAATTGCAGAGGCTGTAGGTGTGCCTCTATCAAGCTGTGATGTTCTTCATTTCGCTGATGGTGAAATAAATGTACAAATTAATGAAACTGTAAGAGGTCATCATATATTTGTTATTCAACCAACATCAGCTCCTGTTAATGATCATTTAATGGAATTATTAATTATGTGTGATGCTTTAAAGCGTGCATCAGCAAAAACAATCAATCTAGTAATTCCTTATTATGGCTATAGCCGTCAAGATAGAAAGGCTCGTAGTCGTCAACCTATTTCCGCTAAATTAGTTGCAGACTTATTACAAGTTGCTGGAGCTGATAGAGTTATTACTATGGATATTCATGCATCACAAGAACAAGGATTCTTTGATATTCCAGTTGATAACTTCATGGGACTTCCAATTATTGCAAACTATTTAATGGATAAGCATTTAGAAAATGTTGTTGTTGTATCTCCAGACCATGGTGGAACTACAAGAGCAAGAGAATATGCTAAAGTATTAGACACAACAATTGCTATTATAGATAAGAGAAGACCTGAACCAAATAAGGCTGAGGTTATGAATATTATTGGTAATGTTGCTGGTAAGACTTGTATTTTAGTTGATGATATGTGTGATACAGCTGGTACATTAACTATTGGTGCTAAGGCTTTACTTGAAGCTGGCGCAACTGAAGTATATGCTGCTGTTACTCATGGTGTATTATCTGGCCCAGCAATCGAAAGAATTCAAAACTCTTGCTTAAAAGAAATGATTATTACAAATACTATTAAATTAGCTCCTGAAAAGAAGATTGATAAGATTACAGTTTTATCAGTTGGTCAATTATTAGGACATGGTATTTTAAGAATATTATCAGATGAACCATTATCAGGTTTATTCACATATTCTTATGATAAGAGTAAGAGAGAATTATTATAATAATGAAATTAATTATTGGACTTGGAAATCCAGGATCTCAATATGAATTAACAAGACATAATGTTGGTTTTATAATTATTGATGAATTTGCCAAAAGAAATAATATAGAATTCAAATTAGATTCTAAATTAAAGGGTGCTATAGGTACAAAAACAATAAATGGTGAAAAGATTATGTTATTAAAGCCAATGACTTATATGAATTTGTCTGGTGAATCAGTTATTGCAGTAATGAATTATTATAAAATAGAAGTTGATGATATTATTGTAATAAGTGATGACTTAGATTCACCACTTGGAAGAATTAGATTAAGAGATCATGGATCTAGTGGTGGTCATAATGGTCACAAAAATATAGTTAATCATATTCATTCTGAAAATTATAAGAGAATAAAAGTTGGTATCGGTAGGGATGCAAATATTCCAGTTGTTGATTGGGTATTAAAAAAGCTTAATGAAGATGAGCTTGCAACAATCAATCAAGCAGTTGATAAAGCATGTGATGCTTTAAATGATTATGTAAATGGAATAGATTTCATGAAAATAGCTTCTAAATATTCAACTAAAGCATAAACAGGATTTAATCCTGTTTTTCTTTTTTGTTAGTGATATAAATATCGTAATTGATTATTATCATCAATTGTGATATTATTATTTCGTATTTTAATAGATTCCATAAAAGGGAGTAGAAACCTGTTATACAGGATTATGTGTCGTCATACCCAGTATTAAATAATACTCGTACATAAGTTAAATTTCGAGACTTTTACCATTTGGTAGGAGTCTTTTATTTTTAGAAAGAAGGTTATTTGATGATTCCTGAATTTTATGAAGGTTGGGCTGCAGCCCCCAAGATTTTAATATTAATTGCATTTATGGCTGTTGGTGTTTTCTTCTTGGTTAAGTTTTGTGATTTGTTTGTGGGTTCTGCCTCAGCTATCGCTAAAAAATTACATATAGCCCCAATGATTATTGGTTTGACTGTTGTTGCGATGGGAACATCTTTACCAGAACTTGCAGTTTCAGTATCAGATTCTATTGGATGTTTAATAGATGGTGGTAATGCAAATGTAGCGATTGGTAATGTTGTTGGTTCAAATATAGGCAATATATTATTGGTATTAGGTTTATCAATAATTTTTACACCTATAATAATAAAAAAGAGTAATTTATATAAAGAATTTCCTGTCTTAATTGGTGTTTCATTATTGTTATTCTTATTTGTAATAATTTATGGTAGCGCAACTGGTAATTATGTTATTACTAGATGGATGGGTATTATATTTATAGTTTTAATTATTGCTTATATAGCATTCTTAGTAATCGATGCTAGAAGACATCCAGTAGAAGAAAACCAAGAAGAAATAAAAGATATGAATATGTGGAAGGCAATATTATTTGTTGTTTTAGGTGCAGCAGGTATAGCTGCTGGTGGTGAATTTGTTGTCTTTGGAGCTAAAGGTTTAGCTGTTACTGGCGCGACTGCTATGGGAATTAATCATGATTTAGCTGAATCATTAGTAGGATTAACAATTGTAGCTGTTGGAACATCTTTACCAGAGCTTGTAACAAGCGTTGTTGCAGCTAAAAAAGGCGAAAATGATATTGCATTAGGTAATGTTATTGGTTCTAATATATTCAATATATTATTTGTTTTAGGTATTTCTGCGACAGTAAATCCATTAACTACAGGTAGTGAAATAGTTATTGATTTAGTTGTTATGATGACTGTAACATTGTTATTATTTGGTTTTGCATTAACTAAAAAATTAAATAAAAAAATGGGTATAATATTCCTTGTAATTTATGCTTTATATCTAACATATTTAATATTAAGAACAGTAGGAGTAATCCCACAAATATAAAATAAGAAGAGTTTTACTCTTCTTTATTTTTATTATATATGATAAAATTTTTATGAGGGATTAATATGGCAACGAAAAGGCAAAAGAAAAAAGCATATAACACAACTAAAAAAATAGCAAAAAAATATCCAATAATATTTATAGTTATTTTAGTAATATTAATTGCATTAGGTGTTACTGCATTCATATTATATAATAATGGATATTTTGATAAGTGGTTTAATAAAAATTCAAATAATAACAATCAAAGTAATGAAATTGTATATAATGAAGATGGTTATAATGAAAATATTATTTATGATAATTTCCAAATTCATTTCAT
>Ga0247611_10007915_pt1 | contig 13212 bp, 14 predicted proteins | sample 177DNAGHGhighgp2_FD_192422 | JGI IMG/M metagenome (GOLD analysis project Ga0247611, IMG submission 192422) | Sheep rumen microbial communities from Palmerston North, Manawatu-Wanganui, New Zealand - 1770 DNA GHGhigh gp2 | ecosystem: Host-associated > Mammals > Digestive system > Stomach > Rumen... | reverse complement strand
CTTCTGGGCCGGCAACGGCCTGTTCGAGTACATCCAGATTTTCGTCATCAGCAACGGGACCTACACCAAGTATTACTCCAACACGACGCGCGAGCGCCGCGTGAAGGAGGCCGCGAAGGCAGCCTGGTCGCGTTCCAAGAGCAACACCAGCAACTCCTTCGAGTTCACCTCTTACTGGGCCGACGCGAAGAACCGCAACATCCCGGACATCGAGGATTTCACGGCGACGTTCTTCTCCAGGAACACGCTCCTCAATGTCCTGACGAAGTACTGCGTCTTCACCGTCGACAAGGCCCTCCTCGTGATGCGTCCTTATCAGATCGCCGCGACGGAGGCCATCGTTCATCGGGTGATGAAGTCGACCAACTACCGGGAGCAGGGGACCACCAAGGCCGGCGGATATGTCTGGCACGCCACCGGGTCCGGGAAGACGCTGACGTCCTTCAAGACGGCGCGTCTCGTATCCGGGATGGAGGGGATCGACAAGGTCCTGTTCGTCGTGGACCGCAAGGACCTGGACTACCAGACGATGAAGGAGTACAACCGCTTCGAGGAGAACGCCGTCAACGGCAACCGGAACACCACCATCCTGCAGAGGCACCTGGAGGATCCGTCCGTCCGCATCCTGGTCACGACGATCCAGAAGCTCTCCGTCTTCATCAGGAAGAACCCCGCCCACGACATCTACGGCAAGCACGTCGTCATCATCTTCGATGAGTGCCACCGGAGCCAGTTCGGAGACATGCACGCGGCCATCGAGAGGAAGTTCAAGAAGTACCATATCTTCGGCTTCACCGGCACGCCGATCTTCCCCCAGAACGCCACCTCCAGGAAGGGGATGGTCCTGACCACCGAGCAGACCTTCGGCGACAGGCTCCACACCTATACGATCATAAACGCCATTGAGGACGGCAACGTCCTCAAGTTCAAGGTAGACTATAACAAGACGTTCAGGGCTGCGGACGGCATCGACGACGAACTCGTGGAAGGAATCGACAAGGAGGCCGTCCTGCTGGCGCCCGAACGCATCCGCAACATCGTCGCCTACGTGCTCAAGCATTTCGCCCAGAAGACGAAGCAGGACAAGGCCTACGAGTTCCGCAGGACGCTCAACATCACCGAAGCCATCCGCCGTCGCACTGAAGAGAAGACGGACAGCGGCCGCATCCGGGGCTTCAACTCCATCTTCGCGACACAGTCCATCGACGCCGCCAAACTCTACTATGCGGAGTTCAAGAGGCAGCAGGAGGCCCTTCCGGAGGCCAAGCGGCTGAAGGTGGGCCTGATTTACAGCTTCGGGGCAAACGAGGCCTCTCCTGAGGACTTCGAGGACGAGGAAAACTCCGAGTCCACCTCCGGCCTCGACAAGTCCTCCAGGGACTTCCTGGACGCCGCCATCGCCGACTACAACAGGATGTTCGGCACCAGCTACGACACCTCCGACAAGGAGTTCGAGAACTACTACAAGGACGTGTCCCTCCGGATGAAGAACAAGGAACTCGACATCCTCGTCGTGGTGAACATGTTCCTGACGGGCTTCGACGCCACGACGCTGAACACCCTCTGGGTGGACAAGAACCTCCGCCTGCACGGGCTCATCCAGGCCTACTCCAGGACGAACCGGATCCTGAACTCCGTGAAGGCGTTCGGCAACATCGTGTGCTTCCGGGACCTCGGCAAGCAGACCGACGAGGCCCTCGCCCTATTCGGCAACCGGGAGGCCGGCGGCATCGTCCTTATCCGTTCTTTCAGCGACTATCTGAACGGATACCTGGACGCCAAGGGGAAGGAGCACAAGGGCTACTACGAGATGGTGGACATCCTGCGGACGGACTTCCCGAACTCGGGCCGAGACATCATCGGCGAGTCCGAGGAGAAGCGGTTCATCACCGTCTACAACGCCGTCCTCCGTCTTCGCAACATACTGTCCAGCTTCGACGAGTTCGAGGAGGCCGACGTCCTGGACGAGCGGGAGTTGCAGGACTACGCAAGCACCTACCAGGACCTGCATGACAAGTTCGCCGGTGACGGCAGGGCCGAGAAGTCGGACGTCGTCGACGACATCGTCTTCGAGATGGAACTCATCCGGCAGATCGAGGTCAACATCGACTACATCCTCTTCCTGGTCGAGAAGTTCAAGGACGGCGGCCGGCAAGACCGCGAGATCATCGCGGACATACATCGCAAGGTGTCATCCAGCCCGAACCTCCGCAATAAGAAGGACCTCATCGATTCCTTCATCGAGAGCCTGAACCCGGAAGCGGATTCAGTCACCGATGAATGGCTTCGCTTCATTGAAAAGGCCAAGAGGGACGAACTCGACGCCATCATCGCAGAGGAGGGTTTGAAGTCCGCTGAAACGATCGCCTTCGTCAACAAGTGCTTCCGTGAAGGGGAGATCAAGGAGACCGGTACGGAGATAACAAGGATCCTTCCGCCGATGCCGCTCTTTACGAAGGCTGGCGACAGCCAGGCGAAGAAGGAGGCCGTCATCAGGCGGCTGAAGGCATTCTACGACAGGTTCTATGATATCTCCATAAATGAGATATAGACACTAAGATAAGATAATACAGATTAAAGCCGTTATTGAACAGTCTCGACAACTTATTCATATACGGTAATTCAATAAATCATATGACACGAAAACTAAAAATTGCTTCGGAGGTGTCCTCTGAAAGTCCGATGAAGTCAGTTTCTTTTACAGATTCTACTACGCACAGACTGAGTCCATCTATAGCACGTCGTTTTATGCTATCAAAAGGTGCCTATCAGCTCCCCATCTCGGTTACGATCGAGAAGCATCAAAAAGGAACTTCAAAACACACGATTTTAAGAAAAAAACAGGATAAGTTAGAGATTACTATTCCTGTCCAAGATGGTATGAGAAGCAGAACCTCTTTCCCTGTAGAAATTATTTCAAAGCAATCTGGTAGTAAGCGTTTTATTGTCAGTGTCAACACGACACCCTCTCGCATACCACGGATGCATAAAGTTTCTGTATCACTTTATTCGGAAGGAGGTCAAGATGGAGAATAAGAGCCAGTTCGACGAATATATCGAAACTCTAAAAACGGTTTATACACCCGTAACCATACCTCCGCTAAAAAATCTTTCCTTATCCCCTCTTGAGCTTAAGGAAATATTACAACGTGTAATTCAAAAGCACATCAATAAATATGACTGGATTCCTTTGTTAAGTTCAATAATTCTTGCTATTGTAGGTATTTGTGCTTCTTTTTTTGCAGGGTGTATATCTTTATTATGGAGGATCCTAATCGTAGTGCTTTCAGCAATAGTTGGCGGCGCTCTTGTCTTTGTCCCAAAATTACTTAAAAGAAGGGTTTCTTATACAGATGGCATAGTTGATATCATTGAGAATGAAATCTCTTGTTTTCAAGAATACGGGATGAGTCTTTCTAAAAAATTAGAAGAAGATGAAAAGAGAACACAAGCCGCATCTAATGAAGTTAAGGAATCAAGACGCAGACTTAAGCAAGTCATGAAGGATGGAACGAAGAAACATCATACGTTTAAACAAAAATTCAATTAAGTTACTGACATTTAACGAAAAGGCTTATTGTCTGATTTCGTATTTGACCAGAGATAAGGAGTAATTCTAATGCAAGCCGTCAAAAAAGAGTTTATAGACCATGTTTAGATCGCTTATGCTACGTTTCATCTTCAAGAGCCCTCGTACCTGGCTTGTTTCAGCAATTCTGGTCTTCTCATTTCTCGTGACTGGTTGTGCGGTTACGCTGCTGCCTGTTTCGGTTCGTCATTCTGAATCGCTTTTCAACTACAAGTAGTTCTACATACAGCCAACGGGCACGGTGACGTCATCACCTTCGAGCGGCGTTGTCATCGGCAATATGGTGTTCAGCGAAGACTCAAAGTCTGTGAACCCTGGAGACATCATAGCCGGACAACTCATTAAGGCTGGTTTCATCCGCGTTCCTGAACTGAGGGACGACATCAAGGACAAGACCTTCATAGTAAACTACGGAGAGACCGGCACACGAGCGGTCGCATTGGGAAGCACGACGGAAGTCACCATCCAGTTCCTTTCAGCAGAGACACTGGAGCCTATTTGCACTTGTACCGGTGAAGGCATCGGTGAGACCAAGGCAGATGACGTGAAGGAAGCAATCTACAGGTGCCTTCAGCAGGCATTTATTGAGATGGCCAAGAAATAGACTATATATGATTTGAGGTTGTATGCCGAAGAAGGTTACAACAAAGGACTTTGTTGATCGGGCACAGGCCATACACGGGGGCAGGTACAACTATTCCCGTACGGTCTATCATTCCGCTCACGAAAAAATCGAAGTCATTTGTCCTGAACATGGTGTTTTCCTGGTAACACCTTCCAATCATCTGAAAGGCCGGGGGTGTCCTAAATGTACATTTACTCGCTCTACCGAAGACTTTATACGAAATGCCCGGAAAGTCTTTGGAGACAGATATGACTATTCGAAGACGGTATTTAAATCGGCGCACGATCTTGTTACCATCATTTGTCCAGAACACGGGGAATTTCAGATCCGAGCCGGCAATCATATTCAAGGGCATGGTTGTGCGAAGTGTTCGAAGAATAAAAGATACACTACTGAATCGTTCATAGAAGCAGCCAGGAATACTCATGGGGATTATTATGATTATTCTGAGGTCAACTATGTCAACGCCAAAACAAAAGTCAGAATAATTTGCCCGAAGCATGGGCCTTTTGAACAAATACCTTCAAATCATCTAAAAGGCGTCCGTTGCCCGCATTGCGGAGGAGAGATAGGCGGTCAAAAGATTGCCAGCAACACTGACGAGTTCATTCGGAAGGCCACAGCCATTCATGGCGACAAATACGATTTCTCCAAAGTCAATTACACAGTTTCCGTTGATAAGGTTCTCGTCATCTGCAAGAAACACGGAGAATTCTGGATGACACCCCAAAACATTCTTGCAGGCCACGGATGCCCAGTGTGCGCCGGAAACATCCAGTTGGATACAGAAGAATTCATAAGACGATCCAACGAAATCCACGATGGTATATACGACTACTGCAAAACAGAGTATGTTAATAACCATGAAAAGGTCTGCATCATCTGCCATCAAAAGAATCGGTACGGAAAGGAGCATGGAGAATTCTGGCAGAGCCCTGCTAGCCACATGAAGGGCGTCGGTTGTCCAAAGTGTAGTTCTTCTCACCTTGAAAAGCAAATGCGTTCCTTCCTGGGACATAATGGCCTCTTGTTCGAAGAACAGCAGTCTTTCGATTGGCTTGTTGATGATGGTCACATGTACTTGGATTTCTTTATTCCTGACTATGGTGTTGCTGTCGAATGTCAGGGAATCCAACATTTTGAGGCCTTTGAGGTCTGGGGCGGAGAAGATGGTTTGAAAGAAAGACAGTACCATGATGCTTTGAAAAAGAAACTCTGTATAGAACATGGTATTGAGATTATCTATTTCTCTGATCTTAAAATACGTTTCCCGTATCCTGTTTTGAGAGACTATGGGGTGTTGCTTGAAGCTATCAAAGCGAAGGGTAAGGTGGATTCATCAGGTTGGACCGATCCGGAGTTGCCACTTCAGTTCGATTGAACCGTTTTAGAAATACAGCGCCCTTCGTGGGTGCCCAGGCCCGTCTGCCGGCGGCCTTCTCGAAGGGGGCGGCCGCTTTTCTGAGTACTTGGCAAGTCTCGTCGGTTGTGCTTGCTTACCCTTGCAATGATGAGATCGTTGTTGTTACTTGTCAACCACCTGTTGGATGTGCCATTCCTTTTCAGCCGTTTCTTCACGAGATATAGGTTTATTGAAGCGTGACCTATGCCCAGGCAGCACTTCTCCTGCGCAGGAGATCGCCCACGCACACGGATTAAAGAGAGTTCATCTGGAGAATACCTGACGCCCCGGATCTAAGCACACAAGCGTATTTTCAGCTTATTCTTCTGAGCATACCGACCTTCTGATATTGAGGATCTTCGCTTCCTCTACATCGAGTGGGGACAGGTGTCCTATCCGGCAGTTATATGCGAAGTGGTTGATTTCACCCTTATACTCGTCCAAGAGTTCCTCACCTGTGAGATAGAAATGGAACGCTTCAATAAAGGTCCGACTGCGGTTGTTACCAAAGTCGCAGTGAACGATAATCTTCTTTCCCGCAGTGTAGGCTTCAGCCAACAGTTGGAGTCCATGATAGAGCGAGTAGGACCACGACTTCGTGAAATCCGTTTCTGAGATGGGGATGTGATACCATGCAATACCCTTTCTCTTCATCACCTCAATAATCTCAGGGGGATAGGGTTTTTCGGACACATTGAGACAGAAGCCCACCCCGCCCCAGATGAAGGGATTCTCGAGGATATAGAGAGTCGGGTATTCCCTGGCGGATATTGGAGCGAAACTATAGGTCCTCAAAATAGCTCAGATACTCCTATCGTGCCAATGAAGGCATATTGTCTTTCAAAAAGCTATAAAGCTTTTCCGCAAATTCTGATTCTGGAATCAACCCTTCTCCGTTCTCCGGGGGACGGACTGACTCTACTATCTCAGGATGTTTCATAATGACACGAACGAGGATCTGAGATATGTCGAGATATTTGTCTTTCCATTCTCGATTCTCATTTTCCAGTTTCTCTTTTCTATATGCCACATCTCGATATAGTTGAACAATATCATCTAATTCGCTTTCTCGTAAGCTTCTTATAAAACGTTCTCTTTCTTGAATCTTGACGGCAATATCGTAGTCGGTTGGGCAACTTCCAAGAAAGATATCGTTTAGGTATGGGTCATCATACATATATCCGTGACCAAACCTCAAAAAATCGAAACTGAAACCGAACTCCCGGCTATATGCCGCTGCTGCGCGTTTCGACATGTATGATGCACCAGACAACTGATTGTAAACGACCTGGCGGAAACAGCCCAGTCGATTCGCAGCATCAGACAGGGTAATGCCTATGAGCCTGAAGTGCTCCTTAACTTGCATAGCGACTTCACTCGGCGTCTTATTTAGCTTGCCGAATTCCTCAGAGGTGAGCGTCCGATCTGTCGTGGATAAGTTCCGCATTCTGTTTTTAACCATACAAACTTACTCAAAAAGAAGGAAAAGTGAAAAAAAAAGATAAAAACAATTATTTTTTCTTGTAAATGTAATTTTTTTTGTAATTTTGACAATGTTTTTGCCAATACAATGAAAGGACCCCAAAAAAAGAAGATTAGCTGTATAGAAGACCTGCCCAACCATAATGCACTGCGAGATGCTCTGTTGGGGAAGGGCATTACTATGAATTGGAGGGTGGACCAACCTAAGCGTCCTTCAACAAAGACGAACCTCGCAGATATTTTTCATGCTGACCCCAAAAAGCCAAATAATCAGAATGACTAATTTAACATGTTATAACTTAGAATATAATGAAAACAGTAAGTGACCTACTACATGAATTAAGTGGAAAATACCACGAATTTGAGGTCAACTATAGGCCTCAGGGTAAAAAGGGTTCCGATGGTCTTATCTATCTGTTCTCGAGCTACACCGATGACAGCTACGACTATCGAATCGATACCGACCCAAACAGCCTCGAGGTGGCAAGCTACGAACTCATGGATCAGGACCGGTATATAGAGGAGATCCAGGATGGAAAGTATTACGGCGATGAGACAATTGCCAATACGTTCGGTTATGATGATAACGTCTTCCGCTTTCTGGTGATATGGATCAGCGAAGACGCTTTCGAGCATGTACACGCGAAAGGATGAGAAGACTGACTTCAATACGAATGCTAACCCCGCCTGGTCGAAAGACACAGACGGGGTTCTTGCTCTGTAGCAACTAATTTATGCTGGATCTCGCAACTTCTTTAAAAAGGGAGTCCCTCGTCTGAGCTGGGATAAAGCATTGAAACCATTTCCCTAAACTGGAAAGTATCTTGCTGAACGGGAATGTGAACCATTCCGAAATCATCCATAACATATACTGGAGGAGCATCTTCGATTGTATGCGGAGGAACCTGGCCGAATCGTTCAAGTTCATATTCATCAAACAGAAGGAGATCCTCGGTTTCAATCTCATCCTTCGGAAAAGGCGGGTGAACTTCATCATATGACCGGCGCAAGAGATCCTTGTCGTGGACAGTACGCCTGCGAGGAGACGGCCTTGACAATTCACGAAAGCGCGAAGTCCAGTTACTATCTTCTTGACGGGCTAGATAAGCATTCAAAGCCCATGGATTATGCCCGAATGCCTCCGATGCGTCAGATAGGCTACCTGTGGAGAGAAGCTGTCTCCGTTCCGCTGCCCAACGTTGCTCTTCATGCCGACGCAGCGGTTCATCTGGATCGTCAGTATAATAATCTCGGCGCCGCATATAAGAACAACTAGAAAAGAGTTAGGGCAGACTCCTCGCCCTTGCCAGCAAATAAAGACAGATACTCTTCTTTATCAGCACGTATATGTTCGGCCGTCGCCCGCAGACCTGTCGCGCCACCGCTTCTCTTAAGGGAAAGGTTACCAGAGATGACATCACCGAGATCCTCTTTGTAATCAACAACGAAGACGGGTTTGCCCACGGACTGGGCAGCTCGAACCGCGTGCATCGTTCCTCCGTGTATCTTCGTTTGGATAACGAGGACGGCACCGGACAATCCTGCCTGGATCCTGTCACGGGCGACGAGGTTGTAGCGGTTCACTGGGGTGCCGACCGGGTACTCGGAAAGGAGCAGGCCTCCTGTTTCAAGGATCTTTGCAGCAAGGTCTTCGTTCTCGGGAGGATAGATAGTGTCCAGACCGTGCGCAAGCACGGCGGTGGTCAGTCCGCCTCCTGCTATTGCGCCTTTGTGGCCTGCCGTATCGCAGCCAAGTGCGAGGCCACTCACGATGTTCACCCCAAGGGATGCGAAGGTCTTAGCGTAGTACTCGCCAGCTGCCTTTCCTTCGGCCGTAGGTTCGCGCGTACCGATGACCGCGAGAGATGGCCGGTCGAGAATGGAAAGGTCTCCCTTGTAGAAGATAACGTGAGGAACCGCCGGCTTCCCCTTCTCGTCAACTGTTTCGAAAAGGCGATGCGGGAACCTCTCGTCGAGACGGCAGACATAACCTATACCAAGTGCTTCGGACTTTTCCAGAAGGCGCTGTGCACGGCGGGCAGCTTCCGAGAAATCATCCTTTTCCGGCAGGGAGACACGCTTGAGAGCGCGTCTTGCGATGAGCTCATCCAGGAGTCCATAAAGATCACTAGGTGTCCGCACCGAAAGGTCCAAACGCACGACGGCAGCACAGACCGCATCTATCGCGGCCGTGCCGAATCCACGCAGGTTCTGCAGCGTCAGTATGCTTTCGCTATCGAGGGACATGGACTTGTCTTCTCCGCAAAGATAATCATTTTCTCCTGACGGAAGAAAGAGCCAGTTATCACGGACGGACGACACGGGCGATATAGATACCGACCTCGTCCTTGGCGCCGGACTCTCGGAGAAGCGAGCAGATCGCCGAGTAGGAGTTCCCGGTGTTGTATATGTCATCGATGAAGACGACTGTGCGGCCCTTCACCCGGGTCTGGTTGCACGTAAAACGTCGTTTCTCCTCGATGACCTCGTCATAGGTCTCACAGAGCTCGATGGTGTTCAAATAGACCTGGTCACGGAACTCCTGGCCGAGGAAGTTGGCGAGTTCCATGTACCGCAGAACCGTGAGGTCAAGCCTCGAAGCCGGGACGAAGCATATAGTGCAGTTACCGGGATCGGTGGCCACAGCTTTCCTGACGGAATCTGCCACGTCCCTCATCACGTACTCGGGACAGGCCCCGTCCTTGAACTCCGTGACAGCGCGCCTGGCGCGCTCCTGCTCGGGCGTCACATCGGTAAACACCGATGGCACGTAATCGTAAAGTGTAGTGAAACTGGACATTCTTATTGTGTGTTCTTTCGTTCTTCTGTCATTCTGGTCAAGCCACGGTCTTGCCGGCGACGAGGCCGGTGACCGAACGCGCTCCTGCACCCATGAGAGCGGCGGCTGCCGCATTGATGGTCCTACCGGTATCAACGAGCCCGCCGATGAGGATCACGTTGCTACCGTCCGCCTTGGGGCAAACGAATTCCGGTTTCCGGGCGTCCCGACCGCCTTGGCGGGACAGGGCATCCATCCGGACTCCGATGCCGGTCCGCCTCCGGAGGTTGCTCGCGAGAGTCGAGTAGCGCCTCTCTGTAGCCTCCATGGATTCCTCCGGCACGAAGCAGATCTCCCATCCGTCGGTTCTGCCAGCGGTCATTCTTACGATCTGACGGGCAAAAGAGCCGAGGATGGCCTCGGAGGGCTCCCCATCCAGGAATTTCGCAACGGCATCCCTTTCGGCGCTTTGCGATGAGGAGCAGTCTGAACCGCCGTGGTATTCGTAAGAGTAGTAGTACTTCATGGCTCTCGGCATTTCGTTTGTTTGTCGCAAAGTTAACCATGGAAAGAAATCACAATGATTTTTGGAACAAGAAATGAACATTACAATTTCCATAATCATGTAAAACTATGATAATTATCTGTATCTCAAATATTTGAAAAACGTAATATTTAAGATGCAGTTTGCGTTTTTCAATCGAAATCACTATTTTGGGACATAAATCGTAATCCCATGGCAAAAGCATCGGTCAGACAAGGCATCTACAGGGTGCTTTCGGACCTCGTCAAGTCCGACAACGTCATCACCATCGACGAGTTGAACGCCCTCGACGATGTGTGCGAGAAGGTGTTCTCCATCAGTGACCAGGACCGGGAGGAGGGTTTCAGAAGGACCCTCGGCGAAGCCCTTGTCATCATCGGCAGGGAAGGGGAGAGGCTGAAGAAGAAGGTCATCGGGGCGATGGAGAGAATCGCGCTGAAGGACGGGGAGTGCTGCAGGGCCGAGTCACTCCTCATCACGGCGGCGGTCTATGTCCTCAGAGACCCGAAGGCAGCGAAGGTCGTATCGGTCGAGTTCAAGAACCGCCCGCTTTTGAGCACACAGCTCCTCTATGTCGAGAACAAAAAGACCGTCGCCGGTCGCGCGGCACTTGACACCTCCTTCGACGAGCTCAGCCAGATCGTGAAGATGGGCGGTCTCGACCTCATCTACATCCCCCGCGTCGCGAAGGACTTCCGGGACTACGAGGCCGGGAAGGATGCGGCCCGGAGGCGGAGTGACATGAAACGAGTCCTCCGCCTGGTGTCGCCGACCTCCGGTGACGGCGACCTGGAGAACACCATCACCGCCATCCAGGGAATGAGTTCGAGGTATTTCTACAACACCATCCTGAACGGGCGGCTGGAGATGGGACTTGACGTGACGGATCCGGTGTGGATGCTCCGTCTCCCCGACAGCGTCGTGACGGGGAAGGGGTTCGCCAATTTCCTCTGTCTGGAGGTTGACCGGGACTTGCGCGCACAGCTGCGGGAGTTCATCGAAGAGATCAACAGCAGGCAGAACGCCTACACGATCACCGTCAACGACGGCAGGAGCCGGGAGGACCGTTTCATGTACAACGGATTCTACAAGGCCCTTCTCGACGTGATGTCGGTGAGGCGGGAGGACAACTGGGACCTCTGCGTCCGCCTGTACGGCGACGGCGTCCCCGCCTTCGAGTACGAGGATCGTGAGACCGGTGCCCGTAAGAAATGCGCCCTGACCGTACGCAGGGGCTACGAGGAGTACCCGCTGCCCCTGACCGGCAGGGACCTCGCCTTCTACCTGCTTCTCCTGTGCGGCTCCGCGTCCGCGGACCGGGGGGTGCGCTTCGGCAGCGACGACATCGAGGTGATTGGAAAGGAGCGGGGCGACATGATCCGGGCGCGAAGCGAAAGGGTGAACAAACGCTACGGCGACATCTACAGCCACGTCTCCCGAAGGGAGAAGAAGGACGACCGGGGATTCCCGGACGTATGGGAGCCGAAGAACAGGATCCCGATGCGGAGCCGTGTCCTGAAGGAATTCAACCGGAGTGAGCTGGCGCGATACTCGTCCCTCCTGTCGGTCTATCTCCCCGAGGAAAACGAGCGTGGTCTCCTTTCCGTCCGCCTGGCTCCCGAGCGAGTCGTGGTCATCTCAGGATCCGAGACGAAGACCCTTACGGAGTCCGTCCTGTACAAGAGCTGCTTTCTGGGTCATTGAGGACCCGTTCCTCGCGGCTTCTTGAACCGACCAGGCAAACAGCGTTTCCGGCTCGGCCTTTAGGCCGGGCTGGATTCGTCTTGTACCGGCATGCGCGGAACAGGATGTCGGAATCATTACGAATATTGTACTTAATTTGATAAAAGAAGGAAAATGAACATAACCTTGCCCGTCTCTAAATCATAAGTTAATAATTTGTATTTAAATGATTTAGCCAATAATTAGAAAATCGTAATATAAATTGAATAATCCGTTTTAATGTCGTCCGTTTCTTTTCTTCTTACCTTTGCTCCAGAACGAAACAACAAGGGACCATGCGCTACTACTACATGATGGATTACCTCCCGGTAAGGTACAGCGGGACGGAAAGACAGATCGCCGACCGGAAGGCGGTGTGGAACTTCAAAGACGGGTGTGCCCCCGCCCGCATCGTATCGGGACTGGCAGAGCATGTCGCACGCATCGCAGGCGGACATCCGTCCGACTTCGTTGTCTGCTTCGTCCCGGCCTCCTCGGAATGGAAGACCTCGCGCAGGTACTGCCACGTGGCGAACGAGATCCAGAGACTCACGGGTGTGCCGGCAACACTCGGCGCGGTGACCCGACACGGGGAGGCGCAACCTGGCCATATCGCCGGGAAGGCAGCAGACCCGGCCGCCGAGTTCACCTACTGTCCCCAGTGTTACCGCGGGAAGAACGTCATCCTTATCGACGACGTCGTCACCCGCGGACGTACCCTCTCCGGAACGGGGGAGCGCATCCTTCGCGGCGGGGCCGCCTCCGTCGTCGGTCTCGTAGTGGCCAGGACAATCAACCCCGACTGGGCGGCGTAACCATTCACGGAAACACATAAAACGACATGGCCATGAACTCCTACTCATCCTTCAACGACTTCTATTCCGGTTACCGCCCCAGCGCCCCGGTCTACGGCGTGCAGCCCTGCATGACAGAAAGGCTCGACGATTTCCATTCCAAGGTCGCCGGCGTGACCTTCGACGGGCGCCAGCGTTTCATTCCCGGTCTGCGTGCAGGCCAGGAGCTCGAGTACCGCAGGGACAGGTTCAACCCTTATGACCGCAACGCCGTC
>Ga0247611_10007914_pt1 | contig 13214 bp, 14 predicted proteins | sample 177DNAGHGhighgp2_FD_192422 | JGI IMG/M metagenome (GOLD analysis project Ga0247611, IMG submission 192422) | Sheep rumen microbial communities from Palmerston North, Manawatu-Wanganui, New Zealand - 1770 DNA GHGhigh gp2 | ecosystem: Host-associated > Mammals > Digestive system > Stomach > Rumen... | reverse complement strand
GCAAATGTAGAAACAATATAAAATCGATTAAAATATCGATTATAAAACGTTAGAAAAAAGAAAAGGGGAATGACAATGGAAAAATTTGAGCATGAGTACAAAGCAGATCAAATTCAAGTATTGGAAGGATTAGAAGCAGTTAGAAAAAGACCAGGTATGTATATAGGTAGTGTATCTGCAAGAGGTTTGCATCATTTGGTTTATGAAATAGTAGATAATAGTGTAGATGAAGCACTAGCAGGATATTGTAAAAATATTCATGTAACAATAGAGAAAGGAAATATAATAAGAGTAGAAGATGATGGAAGAGGAATACCTGTAGATATACATCCAAAAACAAAAATTTCGGCTGCAGAAACAGTTTATACAGTACTTCATGCAGGGGGAAAATTTGGTGGAGATAGCGGATACAAAGTATCTGGAGGACTTCATGGAGTTGGGTCTTCTGTTGTAAATGCTTTATCAACTTGGACAGAGGTTACTATTCAAAGAGATGGTGGAATTTATCAAATGTCTTTTGAAAGAGGAAAAACTGTAAATCCATTAAAGAAAATAGGAGATTCTTCAAAAACGGGTACAGCTGTTAGATTTTTAGCAGATGATACTATATTTGAAACACTAGAATATGAATATGAAATATTAGAAAATAGATTAAGAGAAATGGCCTTTTTAACAAAAGGTTTGAGAATTACTCTAAAAGATGAAAGAGTAGAAACACCAAAAGAATCTGATTTTTGTTACGAAGGTGGATTAGTTTCTTTTGTAGAATATTTAAATAAAAATAAAGAAAAAATACATCCAAAGCCAATATATATAGAAAAAAACGGAAATATACCAATAGAAATAGCACTACAATATACAACTGCATATTCGGAAAATGTTTATTCTTTTGTAAATAATATTAATACAATAGAGGGAGGAACACATTTAGAAGGATTTAGAAGAGCTCTTACAAAAGTATTTAATGATTATGCAAGAGGCCATAATATATTAAAAGAAAAAGATACGAATTTAGCAGGCGAGGATATAAGAGAAGGACTTACTGCAATAGTGTCTGTTAAGGTTAAAGAACCACAATTTGAAGGGCAAACGAAAACAAAACTTGGAAATAGTGAAGTAACAGGAGCAGTTCAAAGTGTAATGAATGAAGAGTTGGCAGCATTTTTAGAAGAAAATCCAAATGTTGCAAAATCAATTTTAGATAAATGTATTAGTGCTTCAAGAGCAAGAGAAGCTGCAAGAAAAGCAAGAGAGCTTGTTAGAAGAAAAAATGTATTAGAAAATACAACACTTCCAGGAAAACTTGCAGATTGTAGTAGTAATAAACCAGAAGAATGTGAAGTATATATAGTAGAGGGAGACTCAGCAGGAGGAAGTGCAAAACAGGGAAGAGACAGAAGATTTCAAGCAATTCTTCCACTTTGGGGAAAAATGCTTAATGTTGAAAAAGCAAGAGCAGACAAAATATACAACAATGATAAATTGCAACCAGTAATTTTGGCAGTAGGTGCAGGAATTGGTTCTGATTTTGATATTACTAAAATTAGATATGGAAAAGTGATAATAATGGCAGATGCTGATGTTGATGGAGCACATATTAGAACACTACTTTTAACATTCTTCTTTAGATATATGAGACCACTTGTAGAAAATGGAAATGTATTTTTAGCACAACCACCATTATATAAATTATCTAAAAAAGGAATGAATGATATTTATTGTTATACAGATGAAGATCTAACAAAAAGATTTGAAGAATTAGAAGCACAAGGAATAGCAAGAGATCAAGTAGGAATACAAAGATATAAAGGTTTAGGAGAAATGAATCCAGAACAGCTTTGGGAAACTACAATGAATCCAGAAAATAGAACATTAATACAGGTAACAATGGAAGATGCGATGAAAGCAGATGAAACAATTTCCCTACTTATGGGAGATGAAGTTGAACCAAGAAGAGACTTTATTGTTGAAAATGCACGTGATGTAAAGAATTTGGATATTTAAATAAAATTATAAGGGCAGGTTTAAAACTGCCCTTATAATTTTAATAAGAAATAAAAAATATTAATTATAAAATATGGATTGAAAAAGATATTGGAGCAATATTAAAAACTGAAATAAAATGTGAGGATATAGAAAAGATAGTAGAATATAAATAAGAATTTAATTGTGTAAAACATGAAGAAATAAAAAAGCCAGCTTTAACAAAATATAGAATAAATGAATAATAAAAAAATCCTTTTCAAAAATTTTTTATAAAAAATGAACCAAATATGTAAACCAAATATCTAATAAATATAAAAAATAAAAAGAAAGGGAGAATGAACATGAAAAATAGTAAAATTTTAAAAAATAGTATTTTTGTAGTATGTGTAGCAACTATTACAACATTCGGAGTATTACACTATAATAAATTCATAGGAGAAAATAAAGTAAAAACAAAAGAAATTGAAAAAAATAAAGTACAGATAGAAGAAAAAACAATTAATAATAAACCAAAAGAAATAGATGAAAAGAAAGAAAAGGTGGAAATATTAAGTGAAGATGAAATCCAAAATATATTAGGAGAAAAAGGATCAATGTTTTGCATTACAGATATAGAAAAGAATGAAAAAGAATATTTGGTAACTGCATATATAGAAGATGAGGTAAGAAATATCTCTAAAACAGAATTTGAAAAATTGGAAAAAGGTGAAGAAATAGAATTTAGAAAATCAAAATGGAAAAAAGAAAATAATTCTCAATTAGAAAATGAAATAGGAAAAGGTCTTAAACCAACTGAAGTAGCAGTTATTATTAAATCAGAAAATGATGAACGATTATTATTAGAATATGATAAAAATTTAGAGACAGGATTTATAGAAAATATAGCAGGAGCAAGAACAGGAGGATTAAGAGATTTTTCAAAAGAGCCAATTAAATTTTATGTTTATAAAAATGTATTAGTTGGTGGAATGACTTTTTCAGAATTTAGATATGACGAAAATGGAGAAATAAAAGCATTTGATTATATTGGAGAAGAAATAGAAAATTATAAAGGTATAACAATGGAAGAATTGTTAAATATTTGTAAAACAAGAGCAGGTTCTTATCTAGAATGTATAGCCTTTGTAAAAGAAGGAAGAATAGATGCTATACAATTTATGGAAGATTAAAGAAAAAAATAGTCCGAATTTTTCGGACTATTTTTCATAATAAAGCATATATTAATCTTCAACTAAAACTAAAATACATAATTTTTTCACCTAATATATATTGCTATATAAGTAAGCAATAAACCACATATTTTAATTCTTTGTTCGACTATAAAAACACCAAAAGAAGCCATAGTCATCCCTAAGGGACTAAAAACAACCCCTTACTTGCATTTTAACGTAAGTATTTAGATATTAATATAATCTTAACCCAGCTATAACATATATAATTTAACCATATACGGATAAAAATAGAATATAAAATATAGCTTACATATAAACATTATAACTTTCGACTCCGACATATTATAATCCAATATTAGAACTATAATATATCTTTGCTCGAACAAACGAGAACCCATTATAAATCCCAATTTGCTCTTATTTCAACTAATATAAACCTTATAATTATATTATGTTCAAAAATAGAATAATAATACAAGAAAATTTTAGAAAAATTTTTTAATTTAAGTAATTAAAAAAATTGTAAAATATAAGGATATTTTATTAAAGAATATTACAATTTTCTATAATAAAAAATATGAATAAAATGTATAATAATTATAATAATTTAGTTAGTTTGATATAAAAAACTATGATAAAAGTGTATTTTGTCGAATTTTGTAAAACGAAAAATGTTGACATCTGCTGGAAAAAAATGTAACATATTTATAGAAACAATTCTCCGTTTCGAATAATTGTAAGTCTACAATTATTATTCCCAAAACATTGTATCTATAATATTAAAATGATATAATAGGAGGTGAAAATATGCCTATAATATCACAATTTTATGGTATTGTTGTATTTATGTATTTTGATGATAAAAATCAGCATAATTTACCACATATACATGCACGATATAATGAATATAAAGTAAGTTATGATTTTGATGCCAATTTGCTTAGTGGACAATTACCAACAAAACAAATAAAACTATTGGAAGCATGGATAATAATACATAAAGAAGAATTGATGACATTGTGGAAAGTAATGGAGGAAGAAGGCAAAATGTTTAAAATAAAACCTTTATAAAGGAGAGAATAAAATGGAGCAAACACCAGATGTAATTGAAGTAAAAGCATTAGAAAAATATTATATATACTTAAAATTTTCTAATGGAGAAGAAAAAATATTTGATATGAAAGAAACTATAGAAAAAATAGAATTTTTTAAAAAATTAAAAGAAAGAAAATATTTTGAAAATGTGAAACCAAGAGGAGATACTATAGAATGGGAAAATGGTGAAGATGTTGCTCCGGAAAATTTATATTATAATAGTTTGCCAATACAAAAATAAAGAAAGGAGGAAAGTTTGACAATTAACAATAAAAATACAATTCAAAAATGGCTCCCGTTTGAAAAAGTATTAGATAATGGAATTATAAAATTAAAAAATAATTCTTATGTAAAAATAATTAAAGTTATACCAATAAATTTTAATCTAAAATCTAATTTAGAAAAAGAAGCGATTTTAAATTCTTATAAAATATTTTTAAAAACTTGTAATTTTGATATTCAAATTTTAATCCAAAGTAATAAAGAAGATTTATCTAAACACATTTCAAAAATAAAAAGTATAATGCAAAATGAAAATGAAAACATAAAATTATTATCTAACAAATATATGGATTTTATTCAAAAAATAAATAAAAGCAAAAAATCTTCTTCTAAAAATTTTTTTATTATCATAAAGGAAATTCCCGAAAACAAAAAACAAAAAATTGATGAAAATAATGAAAAAATAATATTCGATAAATTAAATGATAAATATTTTAATATTAAAGAATGTTTATCGAGATGTGGAAATAAAGCTCAAGATATTTCAAATAAAGAAACTTCATTAAAAATTTTATATTCTTTTTTTAATGCAAGAAAAAATTTATTAGAAAATTAAATTGTAATTTGTAGAGGAGATTTATTAAACAAAATTCAATATATTTTAATAAATTTATTTCGTAGCGGAGCTACTCAAGTGCTCCATAAAATGATTAATGATAGAAAATAATGTATTGCAAATTTATGAATTGAAATTGTAGAGTAAATGTAGGGGTCGACGCCCTCGACGACCCGTGCTCCAAAGGCATACTAAATATATAAGAATTTATTATAGAAAATTGTAATATTGTTTAATAAAACATTTTAAATCTGTAGGGGTCGATGCCCACATCGACCCATGAGAAATGCACATATTTGGCTGGCCGATGTGGGCATCGGCCCCTACAACGTTTGCAATAATTTTTGCACAAACATACCTACAAATTACAATTTATCAAGGAGGTGAAATATATAAAAATTATTAAAATAAAAAAAGAAGATTTAGATGGGATATATACAGAAAAGGACTATATTTCTCCATCATACATTAATTTAAATAATCCAAGATTTATAGAAATAGATAATACTTATTATTCTGGATTAATAATTGTAAATTATTATAGAGAATATAATGATTTAATTTTAAAAAGAATTTTAGATTCTAATTTAAATATGAATATTTCTATTTTTTACGAAAAACAAGATCCATATGAGATAATCCGAAAATTAACATATCATATTGCAAATGTAGGTGTAGATTTAAAAGAAGGTAACCAAAATAAGCAAGATATTGACATAGCTGTATTTACATATAATGATGCAAAATATATAAGAAAAGAAATTCAAGTAAATAACGAAGATTTATATTATTTATATATTTATATAAATTTATTTTCAGAAAATATATCAGAACAAGAATATCTTATAAATAAAGTGGAAGGCATACTTGAAAGTATGCGGACTAAAAACTAAAAGAGCAAATTTTAGACAAGAACAATTATTTTTATCGTGCATTCCTTTAATGGAAAATAATAATGATGTTAAATTTGCAAGTAGAAGAAATATTTTAACAAGTGGATTAATTTCTACCTATCCATTTATATCATCAAGTATTTTTGATGAAGAAGGAGTTTTTTGTGGGACAAACATTTATAATGATTCGTTAGTGTTTATAAATAGATACAATGAAGAAAAATATAAAAATGCAAATATGTGTATTTTTGGAACATCTGGATCACGGGAAATCATTTTATACAAAACTAACAATTTTAAGATATAGATTTTTAGGGATAGAACAATATGTTATAGATCCAGAACGAGAATATGAAAATTTAGCTAAAAACTTAAATGGAACAGTTTTAAGAATAGGACCAAATTCAAATACATATATAAATATTTTAGATATTAGACAAGAATCAATAGAAGATGAAAAAGGATATCTAGCCACAAAACTTGCAAGATTAATTGGTTTTTTTAATTTGATTTTTGGAGAATTAAATGAAGAAGAAAAAGCACTATTAGAGGAGAAATTAATTGAATGTTATGAAGAAAAGGGAATAAATTTTAATGATAAAACACTATATAAAACAGAAATAGAAAAAATAAATATAAAACCAACATTTAAAGAAAGCAGGGATATGCCTTTGTTAGAGGATTTATATAATATTTTAGGAAAAGATAAAAGAACAAAAAAAATGCAAATAAAATTAATTCCTTTTGTAAAAGGATCTCTAAATTTTTTTAATAATTACACAAATATAGAATTAAATAATAAATTAATAATTGCAGATGTTTATGATTTAGGCGAAGAAAATTTAAAATATGGTATGTATTTATTTATAGATTTATTCTGGGACAAAATAAAAAATAATAGAAATACAAAAAAAGCCATTTATTTAGATGAGGTTTGGAGATTAATTGGTATTACTTCAAACAAAGATGTTGCAAGTTTTATTTATAAAATATTTAAAACGATAAGAAAATATGGAGGAAGCAGTGTTGCAATAACTCAAGATATTTCTGATTTGTTTAGTTTAGATGAAGGGACATATGGAAAAAGTATTTTAAATAATTCTAGTAATAAAATGTTTTTTTCTTTAGAAGAAGAGAATATTTTAATACTTAGTAAATATACTAATTTATCTGAAAAAGAAAAAATAGAAATAAAATCATTAAAGAGAGGAGAGTGTTTAATGTTTGCGGGAGAAGAACACATATTGTGTAAAATAGATGTAGCCGAATTTGAAAAAAATATTATTTAAGAGGAATAAAAAATGAATATAGTAACTGCATTAAAAAATCCAAATATAAATAACAAACTAAGAGAAGAAGAAAATTTTAATATAATTGGAAGTGATATACAATATCAAGAAGGTATTTTAGAGATTTTAGAAAATAATAAAAATATTGATTTATTAATAATTAGTGAATTATTACCTGGTGAAATAGAATTTAAGGAAATAATAAATAAAATAATTCAAATAAATAAAAAAATAGAATTAATAGTAATTTTAAATAATAAAAATGAAGAGTTAAAAAATTTTTTAATATCAAAAGGAATATTTAATATTTTTTTTAATAATGAAATTACAATAAAAGATTTAATAAAAATAATAAATGAAAAAAACAATAAAAAAAATGAAATAGAAATAAATGAAGAAATAAAAAAATTAAAAGAAATTATTTTTGAAAAAGAAAAAAATAAAAAAATTATTAATTTAAAAATAATAAATAATAAAAAAATATTAGATTTAAAAAATAATATAAATAAATTATTTAAAAACAGAAAAATAAAAAAAATAAACAAAAATGTAATAAGCGTAGTTGGAACACCAGGAATTGGAAAGAGCTCATTTTGCAGTATATTTGCAAAATTATTAAAAAATAAAAAAATATTAATAATAGATTTTGATATTTTAAATAGTTGTATAAATTCATTTTTTAATATTAAAATTAAATCCAAAAAAATAAAAGAAATTAATAAAAAAAATAATTTTGATTTTTTTATTAATAAAATAAATAAAAATATTTATTTATTAAATGCAACAAAAATTTTAGCAGATAATAATTATAAAAAAATAAAAAAAGATTTTTTTATAGAATTAAATAAAATAAAAAATAAATTTGATTTAATAATTATAGATAATTCATCAGAATGCTTTTTTGAATATACAAAAGAGATTTTAAATAATTCAGATTTAATTATTTTTTTATTAGAAGCAAATTTAATTGATCTTAAAAAAAGCAGAAAATTATTAGATATTTATATTAATGAATGGAATATAAAAAAAGATAAAATAAAAATTGTTTTTAATAAATTTAATAAAAATTCAATTTGTGATGAAATATTAAAAACATTATTTTCTGATTTTAAAATATTAGGAAAAATAAAAACAGACATTAATTATAATTTAATAATAAATAAAAATATTAAATTAATTAATAAAAAAATAAAAAAAGATTATTTAAAAATAATTGAAAAATTAAAATTATAATGTGAAGTAAAAAACAACTAATTATTAAAAGTTAATATATGCGAAAGTTTACGATTTGCATATTATATATTAATAAAGGAGGATATATTATGAATAATGAATTATTAATGGAAAATGAAATTAATTTAAATAATAGTAATGTACAAAACGTTACTTATGAAAGTCAAAAAAATTTTTTAGAAAGTAATTTAGGACAAGTTATAAATGAAGGAGTAAATTTAGGAATTCGAGCATTACTTCCAGATTTAATAGAAGATGATGTAATACAAATAAAAGACAGCATAGTTACAGATGGATTTAAAGCAGGAATAAAAACTGCAATAGAAAATGCTGTTGATATAGGAAAAAGCTTTTTGGGAATTTTTACAGGAAAATTTGAAAGTGTTTCTCAAGTGAAAGATGTTGTAAAAAAAGGAGGATTAATTGACTCTGTATCACAAGTTTTAGATTGGGGAATAAACCTAGCAGAAGAAAATAATTTAATAAATAAAAATACAGCTACATTAATAAAAAAAGGTAAAGATACAATTTTAAATACTGTAAGTAATAATATTGAAAATAGCATGTCATCACAAATCGATTCTATAGAAAAAATGGATCAGTATATGATAAATTGGAACAAATATTTTAAAGAACAAGACTTTACAAATATGGATAAACAATATAAAAAAATTGAAAAAGAATTAGAAAAAATAGTTCCATTAGAAAACCTTATAAACAAGGCTAGAACAATACAAAACCTACATAACTTAATTAAAAATAATGGAAAAAATTTCAATCTAACAAATGAGGAAATTGAGCTAGCAAATAAATTAGTTTAGTATTGAAAAACTACAAAAAAAACAATATAATTGAGGAGAAGAATATTCCAGAAATTTCTAGATTTTATGGAATAATAATAAAGATGTATTTTTTAAGTAATGAACATAACCCACCGCATATACATGCTATATACAACAAAGAAGTAGCTGTTATAGATATACAGACGCTAGAGATTATAGATGGGAAATTACCAATAAGAGCATTAAAACTAGTAAGAGAATGGATACTAATACATAAAAAAGAAATAAAAGATATTTGGATAACGCAAAAATTTAAAAAAATTGAACCATTAAACTAAATTTATTAGGGGGATAAATTTATGGAGTTTCATACAATAAAATATGTAAAGCCACTAAAAGATATGATTTTAGAAATTGTTTTTAATAATGGAATTAAAAAAAAATATGATATTAAATTATTATTAAAAAAAAATGAAGTATTTAAAAAGTTAAAAGATGAAAAACTATTTAACGAAGTTAAAATCGATATTGGAGGATATGCATTAATTTGGAATGAAAAAATTGATTTATCTAGTGAAGAGATTTGGAATAATGGATACTAAAAAAAGCTGTGCAAGCAGCTTTTTTAATTTTTAGGTTTTAAACATAGTAATGTACGCAAAGACATTATTATGTTCGTCTTTTATTACTTGTGCTGGCCCCAATGCTTGATAACCTTCCAATTCATTCATCTGTGTTTCGAGATTAGCCAACGCTTTTACTACGATGTGTGTATAGACATCGGAGCAAAGTATTTTATACATAAGAACACTCCTTTTATAGTCATAATAAGAATGTTTCTGTCTTGCACCAGAAACAAAAAAGGTGTACTTAAAAATTATATCACAACATTATGTAAAATACAACAATAAAAATTCTTTTGATATACATATTTCCGTATGTTTTTTTATCGTTTTTTCTTGCATATATTTTTTGGTTAATATATAATATGAAAGGATAAAAAGTAAATGAAAAGAGGTTTAATACATGGACGAAATTGAAGAAAATATTATTAGAAGAGATATTGAAAATGAAATGAAAACAGCATATATAGATTATGCGATGAGTGTTATTGTAGCACGTGCTTTACCAGATGTTAGAGATGGTATGAAACCAGTACATAGAAGAATTTTATATACTATGCACGAAGATGGAATAACACCAGATAAGCCATATAGAAAATGTGCTACAACAGTTGGGGATGTTTTAGGTAGATATCATCCACATGGTGATGCATCTGTTTATGATGCTTTAGTTAGAATGGCACAAGATTTTTCTTTAAGATATATGATGATTGATGGACATGGAAATTTTGGATCAATAGATGGTGATCCACCAGCAGCTTATCGTTATACTGAAGCTAGAATGTCTAAAATTGCGATGAATATGCTTACAGATATAGAGAAAAACACTGTAGATTTTATGCCAAACTTTGATGATAGATTACAAGAACCAGTTGTTTTACCCGCAAAAGTTCCTGCTCTTTTAATAAATGGTTCTTCTGGTATTGCTGTTGGTATGGCAACAAATATACCACCACATAATTTAACAGAAGTAATTAATGGAATTATAAAAATAATAGATGAAGATGAAGTTACAAACGAAGATTTAATGACAGTAATAAAAGGACCAGATTTTCCAACAGGTGCGATGATTCTTGGAAAAGAAGGAATAAAACAAGCATATACTACAGGTAGAGGAAAAATAACATTAAGAGCAGAAGCAGAAATTGAGGAAATGAGTGGAAATAAACAAAGAATAATTGTTTCTTCACTTCCATACCAAGTTAATAAAGCAAAATTAATAGAGCATATTGCAGATTTAGTAAAAGAAAAACGATTAGAAGGAATTTCTGCAATTAGAGATGAATCTGATAGAAAAGATAAAGTTAGAATAGTAATAGAACTTAAAAGAGATGCAAACGCACAAGTAGTACTTAACCAATTATATAAAAATACGCAAATGCAAGATACTTTTGGTATTATAATGCTTGCATTAGTTAATGGAAAACCAGAAATATTAACATTAAGAGATTGCTTAGATCACTATATAAACCATAGAAAAGAAGTTGTTTTAAGAAGAACAAAATTTGAACTTGATAAAGCAGAAGCGAGAGCACATATATTAGAAGGATTAAGGATAGCAATTGATAATATAGATGAAGTAATTGCAATAATTCGTTCTTCTTATGATGATGCAAAAGAAAGATTAATGAAAAGATTTGGACTTTCTGATGTACAAGCACAAGCAATTTTGGATATGCAACTTAAGAGATTAACTGGTTTACAAAGAGAAAAAATAGAAGAAGAATACAATGAACTTATGAAATTAATTGCATATTACAAAGAAGTTTTATCTTCTGAAACATTAGTATATAAAATAATAAAAGAAGAATTAATAGAAATAAAAGAAAAATTTGGAGATGAAAGACAAACAAAAATTGTTGCAGCAGAAGGAGAAATTGATGACGAAGATTTAATAAAAGAAGAACAATCAGTAATTGCTTTAACACATTTTGGATATATAAAAAGAATGCCAGTAGATACATATAAGAGCCAAAAACGTGGAGGAAAAGGAATTACAGGAATTGCAACAAGAGAAGAAGATTTTGTAAAACAAATATTTACAGCATCTACACATGATACAATATTATTCTTTAGTAATAAAGGCAAATTATACAGATTAAGAGGATATGAAGTTCCAGAAGCAGGAAGAACAGCAAGAGGAACAGCAATAGTAAATTTATTAAGTCTAGATGCAGGTGAAAAAATATCAGCAGTAATTCCAATTCAAAATTTTGCAGAAGGAAAATATCTATTATTTGCAACAAAAAATGGAATTATAAAGAAAACACCACTTGCAGAATATAATAGTGCAAGAAAAACAGGACTACTTTCTATTACATTAAAAGATGATGACGAATTAATAGAAGTAATATTAACAGATGGCGAAGATAATGTTGTCTTAGTTACAAGAGAAGGATTATCAATAACATTTAGTGAAAAAGATGTAAGACCTATGGGAAGAACATCACAAGGAGTTATTGGAATTAGACTAAATAAAGATGATACAGTAATAGGTATGGAATGTATTTATGAAGGAAGCAAGGCAACACTTCTTGCAATTACAGAAAATGGTTTTGGAAAAAGAACAGAACTTGATGAATATAGAGTACAAACAAGAGGAGGAAAAGGAGTAATTACTTATAAAGTAACACCAAAAACAGGAGTAATTGTAGGAATAAGAATAGTAACAGAATCTGATGATGTAATGTTAATTACAGATACAGGAACAATAATTAGAATAAATGCAAAAGATATAAGTGTGCTTGGAAGATCAACACAAGGTGTAACATTAATGAGAACAAACGAAGGAAAAGTAGTAAGCATAGAAAAAATTCCAGAAGAAGATGAAGAAGAATAAAGAAGAATAAAGAAAAAATATTTTGGTGAAGTGGAATGGAAAACCGAATATAAACTATTTACAAGCAACAATGATTAAAAAAATACTAAGGAAACAATAGATTTCGTAAGAACATGTGTCATTATTTCATATGAATAAATAAGAATATTAATTTTAGATTTAGGTTTATAAAAGTAATTTATAAATAGCAACTTGAAAAAATCATATAAAGAATATTATATAAGAAAGGAGATTTTCTAATATGAATAGAAAAAATATAATATATGTTATATTAGCTATAATGATAGTACCTATAATTTTTGGTTACCCATTTCTAGAATTTCATTATTTATTTTTATTATATATGAGAGGAATTATATTTTATGATATTATCAATATTATAAAAAATCCCGACAAGTGTATTAGTTATATAAAATATGTGATTTCTATTGCTACTGAATTATTATTTATATGTTCAGGTTGTT
>Ga0247611_10007913_pt1 | contig 13215 bp, 12 predicted proteins | sample 177DNAGHGhighgp2_FD_192422 | JGI IMG/M metagenome (GOLD analysis project Ga0247611, IMG submission 192422) | Sheep rumen microbial communities from Palmerston North, Manawatu-Wanganui, New Zealand - 1770 DNA GHGhigh gp2 | ecosystem: Host-associated > Mammals > Digestive system > Stomach > Rumen... | reverse complement strand
AATCTTGATTAGTATTTTTGTTTAAAGTAGCTTTTAAATCATTTAATTCTTTTTCTAAATCAAATTTTAAATTTAACTCATTTTTAATATCATAGAATCTATCTTCAATCATCTTCATAACATTTGTATAAGATACTTGATATTTTAAATGTGCATGTAATAAGAATAATAAGTCAGTTAGCTTTGTATCTTCACTATTTCTTTTACCAGCAGCAGATACAACTACTATCTTTCTATTTTCATTTGAATTAACAATATTTTTAACTTTTTCAAATTGTTGAGCATTGGCCATACTTGAGCCACCGAATTTAACAACAACAACCATTTCATACACCTTCCTTACTAACATAGTTAGTATAACATTTTTATATTAAAATAAAAAGTATTTTTTTAAATAAATTTTTTCTTATTTAAAATGATGTATGAAATTGATATAATATATATGGTGAAATTATGGATTATATAGAATATGTGGAAAAAAATAAAATAGTTAGTGATGAACTATTAAATAAAATTTTAGATTATAACAATATTACTGATATAGATTTGCTTAATAAATCAACTTATCCATATGAATATAATAATATTTTAGAGTTTATAAATTTAATTGATAAGCATAAAAATATATCAATTATAGGTGATTATGATTGTGATGGTATTTGTGCTACATCAATAATGTATTTATTCTTAAAAAGATTAGGGAAAGAAGTATATTATGTTATTGGTAATAGAGTAGTTGATGGCTATGGTATGAATATTAATCTAATTAATAATTGTATTTCAAATAAATCAACTTTAATTATTACTGTAGATAATGGTATTAATTCAGTTGAAGAAGTAGAATACGCCAAAAGTAAGAATATAGACATTATTATTACTGATCACCATTTATCCACTACTGATTTCCCTAAAACTCTATATTTTGATCCATATTATGATGATAATATTAAGTTTAAAGATGTATGTGGAGCGTTTGTCGCATTTAGCCTAGTACATTCTTATTTTAGGCATAAAAACTCTATAGATAGGGATTTTTTAACTAATCTATATGAACTTGCGAGCCTTGCGACTATCGCAGATGTTATGCCTTTATATGATATAAATAGATTAATCGTAAGTAATTTAATAAAAGATATAAATAATAAAAAAGTATTAAATAAAGGTATAAAAATGTTATGTGATCATTTTAAGTTTGGTGGAGCTAATCCTATTACTGCACTTGATATATCTTATTCAATTGTTCCTGTAATAAATGCTAGTGGTAGACTAGATGATGCTAGCTTTGTAGTAGAACTATTTACAGGTAATGAAACATATGAATTATTAAATGAAATAATCCAAATAAATGAAAAAAGAAAAAATTTAACAAATGAAGCATTTGAAAGAGTAAAGTTAGATCCTAGTGAAAAAATATATGTTTCATTTATTGATAATATAAGTGAAGGTTTATTAGGAATATTAAGCGGGAAAATAGTTAATATAACTAAAAAACCAACATTTGTTTTCACTAAAACTAATGATTTAATAAAAGGTTCAGGTAGAAGCCTAGAAAACTTTGATTTACATGAAAATATTAAAAATATGGACATTAACTTTAATAGTTTTGGTGGACATAAGCGCGCAATTGGTTTAACATTCTTAGATATGGATGAATTTAATAAATTTAAAAGATTAGTACAAAACTTTTATGTTCCTAATCCAATAACTTATTATATTACATATAAGTATAAATCATTCTATGATACATATAAAATATTAAATAGGTTAGAACCAATTGGTGAAGGATTAAAAATACCATATTTCTATATAAATGCAAATATTTATGATGTAAAAATATTTAGTAATAAACATACATCATTTAGAATAAATATTAATAATAGATATGAGAAATTTATTTGTTATAATAATGTTTTAGAAAGTGGTAATTATGATATACTTTTTGAAATCAAAAATAGTCCATATGGTATTCAAGGATTAGTTTATAAGATATCAAAAAGAGAAGAATAAGCTTTAATAAAGCGATTTTTGGAGGTTTATTATGAAATTAAATATTGTATTATATCAACCAGAAATTCCTGAAAATACAGCAAACATTATGCGTACATGTGCCGCAGCTAATTTTAAGTTACATTTAATTGAACCTCTAGGTTTTGCACTATCTAGTTCAAAGTTTAAAAGATCATCTGCGAACAACTTAGATAATGTTATTTATGAAAGATATATAAACTGGGATGATTTTACATCTAAAAATAGTGGTGAATATTTTTTTATGACTAGATATGGTAAAAAAAGTCCTACTGAATTTAATTATAAAGATCTTGATAAAGATATTTATTTAATTTTTGGTAGAGAATCTACAGGAATTCCTTATGAACTTTTAGCTAGTAATTTAGATAGATGTTTCCGTCTACCTATGAATAGTAATGTTAGAGCACTAAATGTTAGTAATTGTGTAGCAATATGTGCTTATGAGGTTTTAAGACAGTTAGATTATCCTAATCTTTCAAAGGTAGAACCAGATAATTTTAAAGGTGAAAACTTTTTAGAAAATTTTAAAAAATAAATATTGACAATATTACATTATTATAGTATTATAATAGTGTTGCGGGCGTAGTTTAATGGCAGAACCTCAGCCCTCCAAGCTGATTGTGTGAGTTCGATTCTCATCGCCCGCTCCAAAAGAAATTTTAAAGGTTTGATTTATTCAAACCTTTTATTTTTTTTCTTTTTTTAAAAAATATGTTATTATATAATTAATGGAGGTATTTATATGGATATCTTAATTGTTTATAACAAGGATGAACTTAGAAGTGAAGCTTTCGTTAATAATGAATTAATAGGTGTATGTGAGTATGAAATTATAAATGGTAAATGGGCTATTACTCATACAGTAGTAGATGAAAAATTTAAAGGACAAGGTATTGCTAAAAAGTTAGTTTTAAAAATAGTAGAAGAAGCAAGAATTAATAATATTAAATTATTACCTATCTGCTCATATGCAAAAAAACTTTTAGAAAGTAATAAAGACTATGAAGATGTTTTATAATAAGTTAGGAGGTATATTTATGAAAAAAATAATATCGTTATTTATGCTTTTTGTTTTGTGCTTCGTATTAGTTGGTTGTGATGATAGTGGAGTTATTCCATATAATTATAATTCAGCTGAAGTAAGACAAAAAATTGATGAACTTGGTGATAATGAAGGGTATTTAATTGAATATACGATGATTTATAATGATGATATGCGTATGATTGATGATCATGATGATTATGATGATGATTTTGGTCCTATGATTATAACTATTGGATATAAGAATAGTATAACTTATTTTTCAATGGGATTTGTTGAGGTATATATTGATTATTCTGATTATAATAAAATAGTATTATATGCTGGCTTACAAAATGATTCAACTAGTACTAAAGAATGGAAAAAACAAGAACTATCATATAGTGACTATTATAGTAGTGATATATATGATTCATATTTAGAAATATATGATTTTTTAATTCCATCAAGAGCTTTTAATGAAGGTGATGTAATTAAAAAGAAACTTGATGTAGTAGCTTTAAGAACATGTGATAAACTTACTATTCAAGATAGAAACTATGGCGGTTTAATGGATGTTTATATTGATAAAGAATTAGGTATTTGTTTAAAGATGGTAAAGAATGAACAATCAAAAGAAGGAATATATTCAGAAAGTGGTATGGAGTGCACTAGATTTGAAACAAATCCAGTGATTATATTACCAAATATTTAAAATAATATGGTTTATGTCTTCATAAACCTTTTTTTATTGATTTTTTAACGTTTTTAGCATATAAATATATTGGGGGTGTAAAAAATGAAAAAAATATTATCTTGCGTATTAGTTTTATTATTTAGTTTAATGCTTTTTGGATGTAAAAAAAGTAGTGGTATAAAATATAAAAATGCAAGTGAAATAATGGATAAAGTTAAAGAATTAGCTAATGATAAAGGTTTTGTTATTGAATATTCATCTTTATCAAAAAATGAAGATTCATCTTATGTTGGCCCAACAACATTATCATTTAAAAATAATATTTATCTATATCAAAGTAATGATTATTCATATTATTATGAGTTAACTAATGAGAAGGTTAATTTATATACTATGCATGATAGTACAGTTACAAAAGAAGAAATTAATTCTATTCCATTATTTAGCGGATTTGCAAATATATACATATATTTATTATACTTAAATGACTCGACAATAAGTATTAAGAAAACTATTGTAGAATTTTTTGGTAGAGATTGTATGAAATATTCTTATAGTAAGCATGAAACAACTGATAATGGTGTTAAAATAAGCTATATATTTGATGCTATTGTAGATAAAGAAACTGGAATATGCTTAAGTTATTATGAGTATAGAAGATGGAATAACGATCATTCAATTACTTCATATACTTGTACAGATTTAAAATTTGAATGTAATGATATAACATTACCAACTATTACTAATTAGACAGTTCAATTTGAACTGTTTTTTTTAATAAAAATATTGACATAATAAAAAATAAGTGTATAATCTAATTTGGAAATGATTTTCATTTTAGAGGTGATTACATGAGAACAACTACATATAATACTAAAGGTAAAGAAGCTGTTAATAGCGCTATTAAGCATTTTTCTAATGGCTTTACAATTAAAGAATTAAAAGAATTCTTGGATTCTAATAAAGATAATATTGGACTAACTACTGTATATAGAATAGTTGATCAGCTTGAAAATGATAATGTTATTAAGAAATATTATGATGAAAATAATGTTGCTCATTATAAGTATGTAAATGACTGTGATAGTGGTAATCATTTTTATTTAAAGTGTAGTAGATGTAATAAAATAGTGCATATTGACTGCTCATGCATCAATGATTTTTCTGCTCACTTGCATAAGCAACACAAATTCTTGCTTGATAAGAAAAACATTATTTTAGAAGGTTTGTGTAGTAATTGTAATAAATTTTTTTAGGGGGATTATATGAAGAAGATTTTTAGTTTGTTATTATTTTTCTTTTCTATTTTTTCTTTAGCAGCATGTTCAAATAATGAAAAAGTAGATATTGTTTCAACAAATTTTGTTGGTTATGATTTCTCTAAATCAATAGCTCCAGATTTAAAGTGTAAAATGTTACTTAAACCAGGAGAAGAATTGCATGGCTATTCACCAAGTGTAAGTGATATTGAAATGATTATTAATTCAAAAATATTTATTTATATTGGTGGAGAATCAGATAGCGAATTTGTAGAAAATGATATATTAAAAGAAATTGATTTAAATAAAACAAAAGTTATTAATATGATGGATGTTGTAAAAAACAAGGGTAATGTTTATGATGAAGAAGATCCTGATTCTTATATAGATGATAATAATAATCATAATCATGAAGAAGAAGAGGAAGAATATGATGAACATATTTGGAACTCTATTAGTAATGCTAAGATTATTGCGACTGAAATATATGATAATATTAGGGCTATATATGGTAGGGATAAATATATTAGTAATTATTCTAAGTTAGATTCTAGTTTAACTGAATTAGATGCTAGATTTAGTGAAATGATTAGTAAGGCAAATAAAAAAATAGTAATATTTGCTGATAGATTTCCACTATTATATTTTGTTAAAGAATATAACTTAGAATATGATGCTGCATTTAAAGGATGCGATACATCAAAAGAAGCTAATCCAAAAACTATAGAAAAGCTAACAAAAAAAGTAATAGATAATGATTTAAAGATAATTTTTACAATTGAATTAAGTGAAGCAAAAATTGCTGGTGCAATTATAGAAAATTGTAAAAAAGAAGGTAAAAATGTCTTAAATAAGACATTTTATACAATGCATAATGTTAGTAAAACTGATTATAATAAAGGTTTAACATATATTGATTATATGAATATGAATTATGAGGTTTTAAAAGAAGCTCTAAATTAGAATGGAGGTGTTAAAATGCTTTTAGATGTATGTAATTTAACACTAGGATATGAAAAAGATATAATAATTAAAGATATAAGTTTTAGTGTAAATGATGGAGATTTTATTATTGTTACTGGTAAAAATGGTGCTGGTAAATCTACATTAATCAAAGGCATTTTAGGACTTATTAAACCACGTGGTGGAAGTATTATCTTTAATGAAAATCTAGATAGAAAACAAATAGGATATATGCCACAAGAAACTAAAGTTGATTCATCATTTCCAGCAAGTGTTTTTGAAATAGTTTTATCAGGTACTATTAATAAAACAGGTTTTAAACCATTCTATACAAAAAAACTAAAAGAAAAGGCTATTGAGGCTTTAAAAATACTTAATATATTAGATATAAAGAATAAAAGTTTTCAAGATTTATCGGGTGGACAACGTCAAAAGACACTACTTGCTAGAAGCTTATGTGCTACTGATAAATTATTAATTCTTGATGAACCATCTAATAATTTAGATCAAACATCAAGAGAAGAATTTTATTTATTACTTATGAAATTAAATAAAGAATTAGGAATTACAATAATTATGATAAGCCATGATCAAGATATAGATAAAATACTAGGAAATAAACAACTTATTATTAAAGACAGTGGATATGAATTTAAGGATATCGAGGTAGATTAATATGATTTATAGTTTATTTGATATTTTATCTAGAACTTATATTAAATATGCCTTTATAGTAGGCGTTATGATGAGCTTATCAGGTGCACTTTTAGGTGTATCTTTAGTATTAAAAAAGCATTCTATGATAGGAGATGGCTTAAGTCACGTTGGCTTTGGAACTGTCGCAATAGCCGCATGCTTAGGTATTGCTCCACTTGCTTTTGCCATACCTTTAGTAATGATTTCATCATTTGTTATTATATTGCTATCTAATAAGAGTAAAGTCTTTGGAGATAGCGCCATTGCGCTATTTTCAACTGTTGCTCTAGCTATTGGATATGCCGCTATAGAACTAGGTGAAGGAGTTAATTTTAATGTTGAAAGCTATTTATATGGTTCACTTTTAGGCGTTACTAAATTAGAAGTAATCTTAAGTGTAGTTATTGCGTTAGTTGTCGTTATAACTTATGTATTATTATATAATAGAATATTTTCTATTACTTTTGATGAAACATTCTCTAAATCTACTGGTATGAAAACTACTTTAATTAATATAATTTTATCTATCCTAATAAGTTTAACAATAGTTATAGGAATGAAGGTTATGGGTGCATTATTAATAACTTCCTTAATAATATTTCCTGTGTTATCTGCAAGGCAGTTATTTAAAACATTTAAGGGTGTTACAGTTTTATCAGTAGTATTAAGTGTTATATCTTTTATAATAGGATTATTAGTCGCATGTATGATTAGTAATTTGCCTATAGGATCATCTATAGTATTTGTTAATTTAATAGTTTGTATAATATGTGTAATACTTGGGAAAATATTATATAGAAATAATGAAAGAAGCCAAAAATAATTGGCTTTTTTATTATATAAAAAGTATTGACTTAAATATAAATACATGTTATAATCAAAAATGCTTGAAGATGTCGCAGTAGTTTAATGGTAAAACAGCTGCTTGCCATGCAGCTGTTGGGGGTTCGATTCCCCTCTGTGGCTCCAGTTAATAATTAACTAGTCAAATGACTAGTTTTTTTGTTAATTTTAGTTAAAAAAATACAATATTAATTAAAATTATGGAAAAATTTAAAATATAGATTTTCTATAACTTATTTTAATGATAAAATAAATTAGAGGTAATGTGTTATGAAAAGAAGAAAAAGAAATAGAATTAGAGAGTTTTATTATGCTCATCCTTATTTAGTTATTTTTAATATTCTAATCATTTATAATATTGCGATAATTTTATTATTTTCACTTTTACTTGCGTATTTAAATGATGGAACAATTAATAGTACAAATTATGTAGAAGCAATTCAATATTGTGCAATTTATACTATGAACTCTGGAGATATATGGAGTGATGCGCCTACAAGCGTTGTAATATTAAAGATTGTTATTAATACTACGCAAATGATTACTTTCTCTGGTGCTTTAATAGGTTTAGCTACATCAATGCTACAAAATCTATTTAATAGAAGAGTCCATAACGTTGGTAAGTTAAAATTAAAGAATCATTATGTTATATTAAACTGGAGTCCAATAGGTGCTAATTTAATTAAAGAATTATCATTTATGGAAGGTAAAAAGACCATTGTAATATTATCTAATAAAAATAGAGAAGAAATACAAGAAGAAATAGATAACTTATTTTTAGAAAGTGGAATAGAAAAGAAAAATATAAGAGTATTTGTTAAAACAGGTAGTCCATCTAGTAGAAAAGCATTAAAAGAAATATCTTTAGAAAAGTGTATTTCAATAGCCTTGCTTTCTAATAGTAGTTGGATAGATACTAATGATTTAGTAGATGCTGATGCATTTAAAATATTAATGGCAATACTTAGTATAGATAAAGGTGCTAATATAGTTATAGAAGCAAATAATAATAAATTTTCTAAGCAAATTAATGACTTAATGAAAGCCAGCATTGAGCTTAATAAAGCCAATATCTCAATATTCTCTAGAAATGCAATTGTAGGCCATGCTTTAGGTAGAGCTGCTATAAATACAAGCTTTGCTGATTTATATTATTATTTACTTTCATTTGAAGGTGGTAGTTTCTATTCAATAGATAAAGATATGGATATAACTGAGGCGCTTAAATATTATAATAAGGCTATTCCTATTACAAGATATAAGGAAGCTGATGGTGAGAAATTATATTTATATGCTAATTATTATTCAAATACTAAAAAAAGTTTATTTAAAAAAGAAGCTAATAAAGAAATAGTATTTAAGAAAAATATTAGGCCTAATAGTTTTACATTATTTATAATTGGTGAAAATGATAAAGCAAATGCCATTATGGAAGTATGTAAAACACATAATGAAAATAATAATGGTCAAATTAAAACTAGTATTTATCCTATTGATGTTAATATAGATTTACTTGCTGATGAAATTAATAATACTGAAGGTAGAAAGAAAATATTAATTTTCTCTGATGATAAAGCAAGTATAGAGGAACAAGATAATAATGTATTCTTAACATTAATTAAATTAAAAACTAATGAAAGAATTAGTAAAGATGTAGAAATGTATGCTGAAATATTTGATCCATCATCAAGATTTAGTTTAAATAGTTTAAATGTTGATGGAATGATTATATCTAATGAAATGGTTGCTTTATATATAGCTCAAGTTTTAACTCATCCAAAGAGTCATAAGTTCTATGAAGACTTATTAATTAAAAACTTTGAAAATACTGATACATTAATAGATTTTGATGTTAGACGTGCTAAAGAATTATTAGATTTAACTAATCCACTTGAATTTAATTCTAAGTTAGAATTTATTAATGCATTATATGAAGCAAGTAATCATGAATATCTACCTATTGGTTTTGTTGGTAATGTTGGAAAGAAAACAGGCATATTACAAGCTGTAACAAATAGTGTGACAAATGTTATAGATACAGCTAAAAATGCCACAGATAAATTATTAAATACTATTAGTAGTGCTATATCGCTTAATGATAGTCCAACTGATTCACCAATAGACAAATCTAATATTGATATAATGGATTACAATATTAGAAAAAAAGAAAATATTATTATTAATAAAGACACAATTTTAATAGTTGTACATTATCATAAATAAAAAAGCATTTTCGAATGCTTTTTTGTTGGAAGGAGGTTTAATATGGACTATAAATTAAGTGATCATTTTAATATAAAAAAGTTAATATTAATATCTCTTCCTGCGATAATGCAAATGATTTTTATATCAATATATTCAATTGTTGATGGTATGTTTATATCAAATTATTTCGGTACAACGGCTTTTTCAGGTATTAATATAATATGGCCGTATACAATGATTCTTTCAGCCTTTGGCTTTATGGTTGGTACAGGTGGAACTGCTTTAGTTGCTAAAACATTAGGTGAAGGGAAGAAAGAATTAGCTTGTAAGATATTTACAATGATGTTTTATTTTATCATTATTTTAGGTATAGTTCTTTCTTTAATTAGTTTTATATTTACTAAACAAATTGCATATATGCTTGGAGCTAGAGGAGATTTATTAAATTATGCAACAAGGTATGGAAAGATTCTAATAGCTTTTAATTCATTCTTTATGTTGCAATCATTTTTCCATAATTTTTTTATAGTTGCTGAAAGGCCAAAGCTTGGTTTCTTTATAACTTTACTTGCCGGATTATGCAATATATTATTAGACTTTATATTTGTTGGATTAATTAAAATGAATGTAGAAGGTGCTGCACTTGCTACAAGTATTTCTTATATAGTAGGCTCTAGTATAGCATTCTTTTACTTTCTGTTTAATAAAAAGTCAACAATTCATTTAACAAAAACAAAGATTAATTTTTCATATATAAAAAAGGCATGCCTAAATGGTAGTAGTGAGCTTGTAAGTAATATATCAATGTCAGTAGTTAGTATTTTGTTTAATTTGCAATTATTACATTATATAGGTGAAACTGGGGTTGCTGCATATGGAATAATTATGTATGTAAGTTTTATATTTATTGCAGTATTTATTGGCTTTAATATATCTACAGCACCAATTATTGGATATAATTATGGTGCTAAAAATAATGATGAATTAAAAAATGTAAGTGGAAAATGTATGAATATAACATTCATTTTTGGTATACTTATGTCATTACTGACTTTTGCATATGCATATCCACTAGCATATATTTTTGCAAGTCAAGATAATGAATTGTTTAATTTATCAGTTCATGCAATTAGAATATATTCATTTATTTTCTTATTTGCGGGTATTACTTTCTTTGCATCTAGTTTCTTTACAGCACTTAATAATGGATTTGTTTCTGCGCTTATTTCCTTTGTTAGAGTTGTAGTATTTCAAGTAGGATGTATTCTAATTCTTCCTTTAATATTTAAAGAAGAAGGTATATGGTATTCAATGGTAGCTTCAGAAGTATTAGGCTTAATATTTGCGTTAATATTTATCTTAAAGTTAAGAAAGAAATATAACTATTAAAAAAACTTATAACTTAAATTGACAAAAAAATACATTCATTATATAATAACTAAGGAATGAATTTTTATATAAAATAAAAATACATTAAATCAAATAGGAGGTAAATATGAAAAAGATTGATTTAACAAAGTATGGTATTACAAACACAACTGAGATTGTTTATAATCCAAGTTATGAAGATTTATTCAAGGATGAAATGGATAAGAACCTTGAAGGTTATGAAAAAGGACAATTAACTGAACTTGATACAGTTAATGTAATGACAGGTATTTATACAGGACGTTCGCCTAAAGATAAGTTCATCGTTATGGATGAAAATTCAAAAGACACTGTTTGGTGGACATCTGATGAATATAAAAACGATAACCACCCAGCTAGTAAAGAAGCTTGGGAAGCAGTTAAAGAAATTGCTAAAAAAGAATTATCAGGAAAAAAATTATATGTAGTTGATGCTTTCTGTGGAGCTAACAAAGACACTAGAATGGCTGTTAGATTCATTATGGAAGTTGCTTGGCAAGCTCATTTCGTTAAGAATATGTTCATTAAGCCAACAGCAGAAGAATTAGAAAACTTTGAACCTGATTTCATCGTTTATAACGCTTCTAAAGCAAAAGTTACTAATTATAAAGAATTAGGATTAAACTCAGAAACAGCAGTAGTATTCAATATTACTTCAAAAGAACAAGTTATCATTAATACTTGGTATGGTGGAGAAATGAAGAAAGGTATGTTCTCAATGATGAACTACTACTTACCACTAAAGGGTATTGCTTCAATGCACTGTTCAGCAAATACTGATATGGATGGAAAGAATACAGCTATTTTCTTCGGTCTATCAGGAACAGGTAAAACAACTCTATCAACTGATCCAAAACGTTTATTAATCGGTGATGATGAACACGGATGGGATGATAATGGAGTATTCAACTTTGAAGGTGGATGCTATGCTAAGGTTATTAACCTAGATAAAGATTCAGAACCTGATATCTATAATGCAATTAAGAGAAATGCATTATTAGAAAACGTAACTGTTGATGCAAATGGTAAGATTGATTTTGCTGATAAGAGTGTAACTGAAAATACACGTGTAAGCTATCCAATCAACCATATTAAGAATATCGTTAAACCTATTAGTAGTGCTCCAGCTGCTAAGAATGTTATCTTCTTAAGTGCTGATGCATTTGGAGTATTACCTCCAGTATCAATTTTAACTCCTGAACAAACACAATATTATTTCTTATCAGGATTTACAGCAAAATTAGCTGGTACTGAACGTGGTATTACTGAACCAACTCCAACTTTCTCTGCATGCTTCGGTCAAGCATTCCTTGAATTACATCCAACAAAATATGCAGAAGAATTAGTTAAGAAGATGCAAGCTAATGGAGCTAAGGCTTACTTAGTAAATACAGGATGGAATGGAACTGGTAAACGTATTTCTATTAAAGATACAAGAGGTATCATTGATGCAATTTTAAATGGTGCTATTACTAAGGCTCCAACTAAAAAGATTCCATACTTCAACTTTGAAGTACCAACAGAACTTGAAGGTGTTGCAACAAATATCTTAGATCCAAGAGATACATATGCTAATCCTAAAGACTGGGAAACTAAGGCAATTGATTTAGCAAATAGATTCAATAAGAACTTTGTTAAATATGAAGGAAATGCTAAAGGTAAGGCATTAGTTGCTGCTGGTCCAATTGTAAAATAAATAATTGTAAATAAAGGACATTCTACATAGAATGTTCTTTTATTTTGCTTATCGCTTTCATTATAAAAAAGCTTGAAAAATGCTTTTATGGTGGTATAATATCCGAGGAGATGATAGAAAATGAGATTAGATAATTTGGATTTTGCAATTAGTGATTATGTAGTAAAGAAAACTGCTAACTATATCAATGTTAGAAGTGAGTCATTTGAAGACTTAGATGAAGAGTATTATAATACTTTTAAAGAATACGTTGATACACTAGCTCATGGGGAGGTTTATTGTGTTGTTGGTTTTGATTTTCCTAATTCAAAAATTGAAAAGTTATATGAATGTGGAGAATTAAATGAAAAACAAGTTTTAAAAGATAATTCTATTAAAAAGAAGATTAGATATTATAAAG
>Ga0247611_10007912_pt1 | contig 13217 bp, 8 predicted proteins | sample 177DNAGHGhighgp2_FD_192422 | JGI IMG/M metagenome (GOLD analysis project Ga0247611, IMG submission 192422) | Sheep rumen microbial communities from Palmerston North, Manawatu-Wanganui, New Zealand - 1770 DNA GHGhigh gp2 | ecosystem: Host-associated > Mammals > Digestive system > Stomach > Rumen ... | reverse complement strand
CGAGCGGATCGCGAAGCGATGATTTCCTTTCCGCGAGGTGCGCATCCTGCGGAGCATTTTGCTTCATAGGAAATTCGGAGGAATTTCCTATGAAGTAAATAAAGGGACTGTAAAAAACAGTCCCTTATATATTACAACATTTTCAATTCTCTTTCAAATCTTTTCATTGCCCGATGTATCGTGCCGTATCTTCATGAATCTGGTCATTACAGATTTGTACACGCTGCGACGGTACATAGTCCTCTTCGTCGAACAGGAACTTATGCAGCTCCTTAACATTGCTCTTTAAGTCAATCGGAATTACGCAACTGCCCTTGGAACCGATCATGCCGGTAGTCAGTGCTCCGTCAAACGGGAAGCCTGTCGTATCCACAATCTGATACTGTCCGATATCTACAATCAGAGGAAGAAGTTCTTCAAACTTGAAACTGGTACCGATTAAAGGGAACACATCCGTGGTCAGCTGATTGAGCTGTGTCGGGGTCATTCTCTGTGCCTTTAACATAATCTGCTGAAGAACGGCTCTCTGACGCTCGGTACGCTGAAAGTCGTTTCCGATGTAACGGATTCTGCAGTATGCAAGTGCCTGCTGTCCGTTTAAGGTCTGCATTCCGGGGCTTACAACGGGAGTATATTCACCGGGATCAAGCAGCTTGTGAGGATTTTCCTCGGTAGCATAAATGGATGCCTGATAATTGTTCAGATGTTCGATTTCTGCCTGTGTTACATTAATCTCAACACCGCCGACCGCATCAACCGCTTTGATTACACCCTGGAAACCTACGGTGATAAATCCGGTAATGTTAAGGTCGAGGTTTTCGTTTAACATCTTAATGGACTGTGCGGGTCCTCCGAGATAAGCGGAGTTCGCCTTGTTATAAGTATCGTTTCCGAGATTCAGATAGGTATCACGGTAAACGCTCGCCAGCTTGATGTCCTTCGTAACATTATTGATGGAGCAGATCATAATGGTATCTGTTCGGCTGGACTTGAGAAGATACTGCGTATCCTTGCTTCTTACGTCCACCCCGAAGAATGCCAGGTTGGTGTAATTCTGAAGTTCCGGGTTCTCCTCAATCTTTTTTATAACCTCGGAGTTGATTACGATATCCTCCGATTTTAATTCAAAGTTCTTAATACCTGTTTTCTTATTGGTAGTTTTGATAACTACAATCAAAGCGACAATTGCCACCGCCATTGCGACCAGTTCCACGATAAGAAGTGCAATCTTGGTCTTCTTTAAACGACGTCTCTTGCGACCTGAAGACATTTTTAACTCTCCTTCAATTATCCGATTTCAAAAACATTTCTGCCCATGAAAGGACAAATTTTTACTCAACACACACGGATTGATTATACTACCCTTTTCGTTATTAGGCAATATGAAGTTTACATAAAGGTTAATCTTAATAATTGGAATTAATAGGCATTTTTGTTAATAAAGCCCTTGAAAAATGTCAAAAACAAAATTTTGATATCAAATGCCAGCGACCAGTTTTCAATATAGTAAATGTCGTATTCCACTCTCTTGCGGATGGATGTATCTCCTCTGTAACCGTTTACCTGCGCCCAGCCGGTCAGACCCGGACGAACCTGGTGCTTGATCATGTAACGCGGGATTTCTTCCTTAAACTGCTCCACATACTGCGGTCTCTCGGGTCTCGGTCCGATTAAGGACATATCGCCCTTTAAGATATTGAAAAACTGAGGTGTTTCATCCAGACTGGTCCTTCGAAGGAAGCGGCCGATTTTGGTAACCCTGTCGTCATCTTTTTTCGTCCAGCCCTTCGCCTCGTCTTCCACCGTCTGTTCCACCATGGTGCGGAATTTGTACATGACAAATTCCTTATTGTGAAGACCGACTCTGGTCTGTTTAAACAAAACCTTGCCCTTTTTATCGCTCGCCTTAATTGCAATTGCGGAGAAAATCATAATCGGTGAGAACAGGATAATGGCCACAATCGCTCCGATAATATCTACCACACGCTTGATAATCCAGTTTGCGGTATTGGTTAAAGGTACTCTTCTGATATTGATTACCGGAAGACCGTTTAAGTCCTCCGTATAAGGTCTTGACGGAATTACGGAATTGTAATCCGGAATGAATTTGGTGTGTACACCGTATTTTTCACAGAGACTTACCAGATTCTCGAGATAATCGTAATCTGCAAGCGAAAGCGTAATTGCGATTTCATCCATTTTATTCTCGGGAAGAATGTATTCCAGATTTCCGAGCTTCCCAACCACCTTTACCCCGCGATACAGGGTACCTGCGGGAATATGGTCGTCCAGAATTCCGCTTACCACATAGCCCCACTCGGGATTGGCCAGAATTCTGTCGATATACTGTTCCGCACCTCTGGAATAGCCGACCAGAAGAATATGCTTTAAGTTATAGCCCTTCTTTCGGAAGGAGCGGAGAATTCCCCTCACGATTCTTCGCATCAGAATCATCAGGAACGAATTGATACAGACAAAAATAAATACCATCGAACGGGAGAAGTTCGGCTCGTTCACGATGTACAGAAATACGAAGAACAGGACAAATCCGACAATATTCGCACGAATTACATCCACAGCCTCTCTCCAGGAAGAGGAGGACCGCTTCGAGCGGTAGAGATTCATAATAAAATACAGAATAAGAAATCCGGGCACGACAAAATATAGTGCCGAAAGATAGGTTTCCGCAGAAAGAACGCCCGTATTATTGTCCGAGAACAGAATAATACGGATAAACCATGCAAGAATGTAGGAAAACACCGTAATCAGGGCGTCCAGCACCACATGAAGGCGGTTAAAATATGCCTGGTTGTCCTTAATCAACTTCTTTTTCTCCCTTGCTCTGTCTTCTTAACAATCCTCTGATTCCATACAGATTCTTTAAAAATTAAATAGTCTCCGGAACGTTCCCACAATCATTTCTCCCTCTATTTCAAAGCTTCGGGAGCGCATTTTGGGAGTGTAATTCACCCTGTGGGACATTCCTTCCTCACTTTTGATCAGCTCCTTGCCTTCCTTGATTCCTTCATCGAAAGCTTTCAGAAGTCCCTTTTTCGCAAAGAAGGAGCGCTTGATTTCCCTGCCGAGCCACATGCTCGGAGCATTGATCACCTTCTGCCAGAGAGCCTGATTCTTATATGCCAGATAAACACTGTTTCTGGCGGAAAGTTTCACTTTAAACTCATTGTACTGCGAACCCGATGTGGCGCTTCCCGCATGGTAGCAGATGGCCGTCGGCTCGTAAAAATTATAAAATCCGTGAAGCTTTGCACGATATCCGATATCGATATCTTCCAGATAGCAGAAATGCAATTCATCGAATAGTCCGACGGTATCGAACGCTTCCCTGCGGTAAATTGCCGCACCCGCACAGGCCGCGAACACATTACTCCGGAAAATAAAATCCGCCACACTCCTGCCCTTGCCTCTCGCAAACGCCCAGCCGAGCGTGGAATAAAAATCTCCGGCATCATCAATCAGGGTCTGATTATACATATTTACCAGCTTTGCCTGCACCGAAAAGCAGCTCGGTCTGGGTTCAATGGCCTTATAAAGCTTTTCGACAAAATCGCTTGCCACCGTGGCATCATTGTTCAGCAAAATAACAAAGGGCGCCGTGGTTGTTTTGATTCCGTCATTCACGGCAGCTGCAAATCCGCCATTCGTCCCGCGCTCGATATAACGGGCTCTCGGATAGGAATATACAAGACTCTTCTGGCTCTCCTCCGTGGAACCGTCATCCACGACGCAGATATCAAAATCCTGCATGGTCTGATTCTGCAGGGAGTCAAGACAGCCCTTTAAATAGGCGCTTCCGTTATAATTTGGAATGATTACCGTTATCAGTGACATTTATTTTCTCTTCTTTTTCATGGACGGGTCATAAACGACGGAATAGCCCATTTTTCGGATTTTCTCACAGAAAACCACGCTCTTTTCCACCGCCTGTTTTGCAGTTAACTGGTCCGGATCACCGACAATCCGGTCAAATGCTTCCTTTAATTCCTCACGCACCTTCATATTGCGCACATCCCCTGCAGAAACCTCCTGCTGCAGGGATGCCCTGTGAAGATATCCGGAATAGCCCATCGGAAGATCCTTGTAAAACAGGGTTCCGTCGGCATGCATGGCACCGCCGCTGATACGTCCCAAGGTATAAAGCGGTCCGCATACGGCCCCCACCCTTTCCCTGTTTGCAAAAAGGTCCGGATAATAATAAAGTTTATAAAATCCGAGATGCGGTGTTTCGTCCACCACAACCTCCCAGTTTCTTTTTTTGCAGAAATCCTCGATTGCTTTCTTTCCGTTTTCGTAAGCATAGCTCTTTGAATCCGTGTTTAATGCGGTGGATTCGTTATAGCATCTCCAGTGGTACAGAATCCTCGGAATATGAACTACATCTTCCCCGTGGTCAATCGCATATCCCGCTGCCCGCAGAATCAGGTCATAATCCTGGCTTCCGTCAAACTCGGGACGAAACTTAAGATTTTTCATAAGGTCCGACCTCATTACGAGAAAATGACAGATATAATTGTTGGAAAGCAGCAGATCCAAATTGAATTTTCGTTTCCGGCTCGGCTCAAAGAAATGAAACATTTCTTCATCCGCCTTATCCTCATCCGTATAAAGAAAAGCTGGTTTGTTTTTTACAATCGCCTTTGCGACATGGAAAAGACAGTCCGGCGTTAAGCAGTCGTCGTGATCGAGCAGTCCGATATAATCTCCGCCTGCTTCCTTTAAGGCCTCATTGGTATTTCTGGAAATTCCCAGATTTTTTTCGAGCTTAATATAGCGGATTCTCTCATCCGCAATCACCAGTTTTGAAAGATGATCGTCCTTCGAGCCGTCGGCAATAATCAGCTCCCAGTTGGAATAGGTCTGCTTCAGCAAACTGTCGATTAACTCGATGAAGAAATGCTCCTTCGTTTCGTATGCGGGAACAAGCACACTGATTTTCGGGCCGTTTTCAAAGACGGTTTCCCGCTGCTTCGCCAGTTCCTCCAAAGGAGGTTCCTTAAAAGCCAGCTCCGGATTGTCCTTTGTCAGGACGCGCTCCGTCACCGCGCTTGCCGTCTTTGCAAACCCGTTTCTCTTATAATATCGTTTTGTCTGCTCAATTCGCTGTCTGATTGCCATACGCCACAGTCTGTCCGATCGCTTTCTTAATGAATTTTACAGTTTACTCTTTAAAGCCTCGGTAAGTGCATTTAATTTTTCTTCCGCATCCGCAAGGCCGGTACCCTTGATTCCCATATAAAATTTGATCTTGGGCTCGGTTCCGGAAGGTCTTGCACAACACCATGCGTCATCGGTCAAATCAAAGTAAAGAACATTCGAGGACGGAAGGCCGGTAGAACCTTCTTCTCCGGTTTCATAGTTAATCTTATAATCTTTCTTATAATCCCTGAATTCCAGAACCTTCCATGCGCCGAATTCCTTCGGGGGATCATTACGAAGCTTCTCCATCATGGCAGCAATTTCTTCGAGACCTTCCTTGCCCTTCTTGGAAATCGCATACTGGGTCTCTTTGTAGTAACCGTATTTTTCATAGGTTTCAATCATCATATCCCAGAGAGTAATTCCGTTCTTCTTGCAGTATGCGGCAACTTCGCTTAAGCACATAACCGCAACAACCGCATCCTTGTCTCTTGCGTGTGTACCGGCCAGGCATCCGTAGGATTCTTCCAGACCGAATACATAATTGTTGCAGCCGGTCTGTTCAAAGATTTTAATCTGCTCACCGATATACTTAAATCCGGTCAGGGTTTCGATTTCTTTTACCCCGTAAGCTGCGGTAATTGCCTTCGCCATATTGGTGGTAACGATGGTGGTAACCAGCGCGGGATTTACGGGCATGGTTCCGTTTTTCGTTCTTTCTCTTAAAATATATTCGCAAATCAGCATTCCCGACATATTTCCGGTAAAGGGAACATACTCACCGGACTTGGTATCGAGCGCATAAATTCCGAGACGGTCCGCATCGGGATCCGTTGCCATAACGATATCCGCACCCACTTCTTTCGCAAGCTTAAGCGCTAAGGTGAATGCCTTCGGATCCTCGGGATTGGGATAATCCAGAGTGGTAAAATCGGGATCGGGAAGTTCCTGCTCGGGAACCACATAAACATTTTTGAAACCGAGCTCGCTTAAAATACGGCGAACGGGGATGTTTCCGGTTCCGTGGAACGGTGTGTAAACGATTTTAATCTCTTCGGCAACTTCTTTGATGACTTCGGGATGGATAATCTGCTTCTTTAATTCCACCATGTAAAGGTCATCGATTTCCTTGCCGATGACATTGTATAAGCCCTTTTCCACAGCTTCCTTTTTGTCCATCGTCTTTACCGTGTGATAATCGGAAATCGCATTTACTTCGCCGATAATATTCACATCATGAGGAGGCGTTACCTGTGCGCCGTCCTCCCAGTAAACCTTGTAACCGTTGTATTCCGGAGGATTGTGGCTTGCGGTCACAACGATACCGGCCATACATTTTAAGGTACGGAGTGCGAAAGATAATTCCGGAGTGGGGCGAAGCGCATCAAAGACATATGTTTTGATTCCGTTTGCCGCAAGGCAGAGAGCCGCCTCATCCGCAAATTCGGGAGACATTCTTCTGGAATCGTAAGCGATTGCAACACCCTTGTCCTGTCCGTTATTTTTCAGAATATAATTCGCAAGACCCTGGGAAGCCTTTCTTACGGTATAGATATTCATACGGTTTGTTCCCGCACCGATGACACCGCGAAGTCCGCCGGTACCGAATTCGAGGTCCTTGTAAAAACGGTCCTCCACTTCCTTTTCGTCGTTGCGGATTGCGAGAAGCTCCTGCTTGGTAGCCTCATCAAAATAGTCGTCTGCAAGCCAAAAATCAAATTGTTCTCTGTAATTCATAAGCGTACTCTCCTTTACTTCTTTCTGCTGAATTGTCTGCTTTATAGAATCTTATCAGTCTTTTACGATTTTCAGTGTGTAATCGGGATACTTCAGACTGAAATTCACATTGTAATACGGATCCCCCGCTTCCACGGTCTCTTTCCATTTCTCCAGAAACTTCTTACTCTCCGCTTCCGCTTCGTCCGCCTCTGTTCCCTCCGGCTTCGAAAAACTGAAGGCCGGAACATTGTAATATGCTTCCGCGAACGGTGTAAATACGTTGAGCTTTCCGGCTTTTCTGAGCTTTAAACACAAATCCGCGTCGTAATAAAACTTTGCGAATTCCGCATCAAATCCGCCCGCATTTTCAAAATCGGTTTTCTTAACCATCATGGCGGTACCCGCTACCGCGCTCATATTCTGCGCATAGCAGAGCCTTCCCATGTATCCGATATGGGTATATTCGCACTCATAGTGTACATTGCCCGCGCAGCCGTAATTACCGAGTCCGAGAACAAGTCCCGCATGTTCGATTTTCTTATCGTCAAAGAGGTATTTTCCGCCGACCGCACCGACATCCTCTCTCTGTGCATACATCAGAAGCTCTTCGGAAAAATTCGCGGTAATCAGACGTACACCGGGCTTTAAGAACAGGAGATATTCTCCCGTTGCCGAAGTCGCTCCGGCATTGTATAATTCCGGAAGCGTTTTCTCCTTTCCGGCGGAAATCACACGGATATAAGGTGTTTCTTTCCACTTCTCTTCAAGCGTTCGGGCATCCTCGTCCGTTCCCTTTACGACCAGAATCAGCTCTTCGATTTTCTCATCGGTTTTTCCGACGGAATCGAGCGTCTGCTCATAAGAAACATCGTCCGGCAGTACGGGCAGAATCAGGGAAACCTTTCCTTCGGTCGTAATATCGTACTGAAGCCTGAAAATCGTTTCAAACGCCCGTGTACTTGTAATAATCGTATCATAAATTCCATAGGAATTCAGATGGGAATCCACGGCTCTTCTGGCTGCGTCAATCGCATAGGTTTTGGCATTGATATCGCTTGCCACGCTGCCCGCATGCGCTCTCCAGTAATAAAGAATTCTCGGCACATGCACCACATTCTTTGCAAGGGATGTGAGCCGTAAAATCATATCATGGTCCTGGCTTCCGTCAAACTCCGTGCGGAAGAGCTCCGTCTCCTGCAAAAGGCTTCTTTTGAACAGACTGAAGTGACAGATATAATTGTTGGCACGCAGGGTATCCAGCGCATAATCCGGTTTAAAATGAAGCGTAATCATGTCATTGATGGAATTGCCCTTAAAGGTCGCTTCGTCGCAATAAACATAATCCGCATTCTTTTCGTCAATCACCTTGCGATACTCGTAAAATGCCGAGGGATGAAGAATGTCGTCGTGGTCGAACAATCCGATATAATCGCCGGTTGCCATTCGGTAACATGCGTTGGTATTTCCCGAAATGCCTTCGTTCTTTGCAAGCTTTTCATAACGAATCCTCGCATCCTCTTTTGCATAATTCGCACAGATTTCTCCGACGTAAGCATGCGCATCGTCCGATCCGTCCGCCAGACAGAGTTCCCAGTCCGGATAGGTCTGGTTCTTTACGGAATCAATCATATCCCTTAAGAATTTCTCGGGTGTATTGTATAAGGGCACCAGCACGGAAAAAGTAATCTTCTTTTCATAAACCTTCGAGGACTCTTCCTTCCGTCTTCCCTCGTCCGGGAAAGAACCCGTGCCCAGAACGGAATATGCCTTCTTCAGCTGTTTTTTATATTTGATTTTTGCCGTAATATTCTTCGGCGATTTGTAATATCCGAGGCGGATGATTCCAACACGTACCGCACGAAGAGGCTTTGCTGCCTTCCACGCAAAGCTGTTTTTGATCCGGGCAAGATTTTCCTCACTTTCCTTCTTTGCCGCTTCCGTCATGGTAAGGCGGGAGGAAAGTTCACGGTTCTCCGCTTTCAGTTTTTTACACTGCTGCCGCAAATAGAGCAGCTCTTCTTTTTCGTCCATCATACTCACTCGGTTTCGATTTCCAGTTCCTGTCCCGTTCTCTGGTACAGATACAGTTTCTTCAGACAGTCATCGGCGAAAATGCCGATTTTATACGTTCCGGCCGGAAGCTCGCTTTTCGTTACAAAATTGCAGAATCCGGAAAGCTTCAGATTCGTTGCTCCGGGATAGCCTCCCTCGAGATTCATCCTCAGATACCCCGGCATGGGCATTTCGTAAAATCCCCCGTTTCCTTCAAAAACCATGCGGAAGGAAAATCGCATATTGTCAATCATGGGCACTACATGGTAGCCCTGAATCACATAGAATTCCTCACCTTCACAGCGGAGAAACTCCTCTTTTTCAATCCGGTCGAAATGCACGATGATGCCTTCCGGATATTTGTGATAATCCGTCTTTGTAAGACGGGGACACTCTGCTTCGGGCTTCTTTTTTAAGAAGCTGTTTTCAGTATCGAAGGATAACTCCGCGCCTCCCGCTGCTGCCATGCCTTCATAGGGATCCTTATGATAGAAATCCGGATGGAAGGTATAAAGCATTTTTCGCTCTTTGTAAAGACGCTGTAATTTTTCTTCCGACATATGATCCGCGCCGCGGCTTAACGATTCGTAATGATAAAAAATCACGTCCGGACGGATGACACAGTGCTTGCCAAGCTCCAGAATGCGGAAACACAAGTCCACATCGTTATAGGCAATCCGAAGATCTTCCCGGAAACCTCCGACCGTCTCAAAATCGGCACTTCTTACCATTAAGCAGGCGCCGGTCGCGCCGATGCAGTTATGTACGAAACGATTCCGGAAATAGTCCATATGCTCCGAATCGTCCTTACCGATAAATTTATGAACCGGTCCGTCCACCGCATTGGTAATGCCGATATGCTGGATGGTACTGCTGTCCGGATAAAGAAGCTTCGCTCCCACGGCTCCCACGTCGTCTAAGGAAAACTGCCCTGCCATACGGTTCAGTGCATCGGGAGATAACATCTCCATATCGTCGTTTAAGAACAACAAAAGCTCGCCGTTTGCATGAGATACGCCCCTGTTATTCATTCTGGAATAATTGAATTCCTCTTTTTCGTAAAAATATTCAAATCCGAGTCTTTCCGCGGCTTCTTCAACTTTCTTTCTGTTCTCGTCGTTGCTTCCGTTGTCCACAACAATTACCTGCACGGCTATGGGCTGTTCGGAAATCTTCAGAGATTCGATACAGCGAATCAGCACCTCGGGGTTGTCCTTCGACGGAATAATAACGGATAAACTTCTGCCGCCTGCCGGATACACCGGGTATCTGCGGTTTTTGTCCTCTTCGGAATAGTACTCCGGAGAAAAAGCACTTTTCTCAAACGATACTTCCATTCCGATGCTTTTCAGAATGTCCGCCTTTTTTAAGGAATCCCCTTCATCAAACGCATGGGGCCACGCTCCCTCTTCCCGAAATGCCGAGTATAAAGTAACCGGCAGATGAATACAGTTTTCTTCGGAAAAATTCTTTATGTTGCGAAGGGCAAAATCGTATAAGGATTCTCCCCCGATATAATCAAACTCTTTTAATGCCTCTTTTTTTACCGCTAAGACATTTCCGAAATAAAAGTAGGAAATCAGAGTTTCGGGCGAATAAACCGGCTTTAATCTGGGATTTGACCGCCGTGACAGAGGCACGCCCTTTTTTTGCAAAACCTCCCACTCCGTCTTCGGTGCAAACACCGTATCCTCATCGGGATAAAGTAACGCCGCCTTCGGATTGTCCTCAAACGCTTTGGCGATTTCCCATTCCGCCGTGGGAGAAAGAACTCCGTCCTTACCGGCGAAAAGCAGAATATCCGCACTACCGTTTCGAATTCCTTCTTCCAAGGGGCATACTTCCACGGTATACTTACATTCCCCGCGGGCTTTGTTTCTCAGTTCCTCTTCCTGCTGTCTTAAATACAGGTCATAGGAATTGCACAGATCCGAAAGGCGCTTGTTATATTCTTTTTTTCGAGGGGCCATCAGCACGCTTCTGGCCGCTTCCTTTAATACACCCATATCCGCCTTTTATCCGTTTAGTCTGCCTGCCACTTCCGGAGAAATCGCATCTACCGTCATCGTAAGAATAAGCTCTCTTTCTCCGCTTCCGGAAGGAATTTTGATTTCAAAATGCGGATCCGGACCGGAAAACAGAAATCCGTCATGTCCGATTCTCTTTCCGTTATGGCTTTTGGAAATCATTTCTTTTTTCATTATGCCGGGAAGCAAATCCACACCGTCTAGGCTGGCCGTTTCCACAATCACAAATGCGGGATTGTTGCCGGGATCGATTCTGAGCTTCCTTATGTTTTCTCCGACGTTTAAGGACAGTGTAATCTTTTTTCCGATCTGTCTGAAATCCGAAACCCGATAGGATTTTTCTTCCGAAAATCCCTCCCCGCTGTCCTCGTAAATCTGTACCGCCTCCATGGCATCTCCGCATGCGGAACGAATATAATCCAGTGAAAAAGCCGCGTTCCCGATTTCATGACGGATTTCGCTCAGCGCTTTATGTTCTCCCTGGACCTTTTTCTGAAACTCCCGCTCAATTTGTATCACTTCCGCGGAAGGATCACCCAGTCCGATCCATTCAAGCGCGGTATTTCTTGCACTGTTTCCCTGAACATAACACCAGTATGCACGACGGATGAGTTCGTCCGCATTTCCGCGTTCCGCTTTTGTCCACTCATAATCAATGACCGTCCATTCGTCATCATGCACGATGATGTTCTGGAAAATCAGATCATAGTCATACACTTCACTTTCTGACTGAATCATCGCATACTTTTTGTATCTTTCATGAAGGGATAAAAAGGCATCCTTATCCTTTGCCCAAAGAGCCTCATCCAAAAGCTCTTCCAGAGTTACCCCTTCCAGATATTCAAATACCAGTGTATCCTCGTTTTCCTTTGTAAAACGGTTGAATTTTAAATCGCTGCCTTCAAATGCTTTTGTCAGAAGCGCATAAGCATTTTCGACGGATGCGATATGTTCCTTCGCCTTTTCGCCGGCCGCTCGTTTCTTTACAATGAAAGCATTTCCTTCTTTTTCGATACTCGTTACCACTCCGTATTTTTCATCACGGTCCGTGGAATACTTGATCATTTTCGCCGGAATCTCCGGTCCGATATTGATCATGTAGGAATTGGAAAATAAAGGAAATTCCCCGTCCTCCAGAATCGTATCGAATACCTTGGTTTCATCCATCAGAATCAGGCGGCTTCTGTCAAAATTGCGGATATTGTCGTGAAGCTCTCCCTTTTTCGGAAGCACTTCGTCGGAAAAAATCGTATGCGGAAATTTGTAATCCGGATACGGATAATAAAACGAATACTCCGTAACACCGCAGGAGGCGAGTATTTTCTCCAGTGCCTTTCTCGTAAAGGTCTTTGCAATGCCTCCGCCGGGATATCCTTCAAGACCTTCAAAATACCGGCCCGCATGGTCTTCCCTGCAGCCCGCAAAATATTTCAGTCCCATGCGGTTTTCAATCGCAATGTATAAATGTCCGCCCTTTTTCAGATGCTTTAAAAGGATGTTTAAAAAATCCTCATAGGGATTCTTCGAGTCCATGTAACCATATGCATACTCGAAAACACCGATGAGCATTATGGCATCGAAATCCGTGGGAAGTACGGTTTCAATCTCTTTGAAATTACCCACCATAATGGTGACATTGTCCGCCTCCTTAAGGCGGTTGGCATTAATCATGCTTCGCTTTTCGGACAAATCCACACAGGTGACTTCCCCTGCTTTTTTGCTTAAAACACCTGTAATGGCGCCGCAGCCGGAACCGACCTCCAGCACCTTGTCATTCTTCGTAAGAGGAACCCATTCCACGATGTTTTCCCTAAACGGAGAAAAATGATACAGAACAGGCCAGCTGAAAGACTCTTCCGTAACTCTGCGATACTCATCCTTTGATTTTTCTTCGGCAATCCGAAGAAGGGTGTCCTCGATGACACCGTCACTGTAGAGATCGCTGCCCGCATAAAAGCGCTCGTCCAGTTTAATTTTTCCGATTCTTTTCTCCATGCTTCGTATCCGTCTCCCGCCGTTTCGGAATTCATTCTCCTTCCGCGGGCGATAAATTCTTTATCTCCACTTTGGATTCCATATCGTAATAACCGACCGTGTCCTTATCGGACACCACGGTAATGTTCACCGCATCGTAAAGTCTGTGATATACCGTAAAATCGCTACCCTCATAGCCGGTCAGTCCAAAGGACAGAAGATACTCACCGCCCTGCAGGTTCATATGCTGGGTAAAGGTGATTTCCTTTCGTTCCCCGGCATTCATGC
>Ga0247611_10007909_pt1 | contig 13220 bp, 9 predicted proteins | sample 177DNAGHGhighgp2_FD_192422 | JGI IMG/M metagenome (GOLD analysis project Ga0247611, IMG submission 192422) | Sheep rumen microbial communities from Palmerston North, Manawatu-Wanganui, New Zealand - 1770 DNA GHGhigh gp2 | ecosystem: Host-associated > Mammals > Digestive system > Stomach > Rumen ... | reverse complement strand
AAAGTATTCAAAATTTGATTTGAGTAATGATGCTATTGCTAACTTTATTTTTAGAATATATAGTACAAATTCATTGGGTGATATACAAGGATATCATGATTTAGATACCTTTGTTGCCGCTGTACAGAGTGGTAAGGTTAATATTGACGGGATTGTCAACTCCTTAACCGCATTACCTACAGATGGCGGTAAATTTAATCCTAACGGACACTTAGTCTTTGTCGCTCCGGGTGGTGTTGTTGTCGGGGCTAGTGGTGTATTGAATGTAGGTCAATTAACTGTAATGACACCGGATAACTTGGGCGCGTTAAATGGTTTGGATGTTTCTGAAGCAAAAACTGCCGCTAAACAAGGTAGACATAGTGGAAGTACTACAAGTCTTACTATAAATGATATACCTACTACTATTGGTAATGCAGAGTTTAAAAATGAAGGTACAATAATGACTGCAGGTAGTTTTAAGGCAGATGTCGGTTCTTTTAATAATTTGGCAAGCGGTAAAATTCTTACCGGTGCTGGAAATAATCGTTCTGTTACCTCTAAAACCGACGCAGAAACTTTATTTAATAGTTTAGTAAATACTTCAGCAACAAAAGCTTCTATGAATGTAAAATCAGGAACTTTTATTAATGAAGGCTCAATGATTAATAAAGGTGATGGTGGTCTAAATATAAATACTACTAGTGGTAATCAAGTTTTGAATGGTACTATGGAAGGTGAATATATTTACTACACTACAACTGCCGATGAACTTGTTCAAGTTGGTGGTAATTTAACTGCAAGGGGTTATATTGACAAAGGAGATCTTCCTGATGGAGCTAAAAAAGTTGGTATCGGTATCGTTCATAATGGTGACCCTGGTAAAGGTGATCATACGATGATTCATGGTACTTTAAAATCTACAGGTGAAGGTACTGTATATGTAAACATGGGTGAAAATAATCAGCGTGATATGGATATGATTGGTGGTACAATCGAATCAGGTTCCGGTGGTATATATCTAAATGCTGATAATGACCATACTTGGATTTATGGTGGTAATTTAAAAACTACTGATGGTGGTAATTTAACTATTAAGGCGAAAGGTGGCAATGATTCTACTATCGGGTATCGCGATGCAGATGATCAGGTAACTAAAGTTGATATAAGCGGTACTATTACAGCAGGTGCAGAAAGCAGCGTTAAACTCGATGGCGGCAGTTCTGATATGGTTATAGAAAGTGTGACATCAAACAATGAAGTTGAATTGAAAACATCAGGAAGCATCAAGTCTGCAACAGGTGAAACGGGTACAAATGTTGCAGGTAAAAAAGTTTCAATCGTTGCCGGTGGCAGTGTTGGTGAAAAAGGTAACGAATTAACTATTGCTCAACTTGGCAATGAAGCAAGAGGTGATGAAGACTTAACTTCCTATTCAATTAGTAATGACAGAAATTTTGTACAAGTCACTGCTAATGGTGGTGATATTAATATAAAAACTGATTCACTGAAAGACGCTGGTGATTATACTAATGATGTATACGCAGACTTAAGAGCTAAAGGTGATATCAATGCTGAATTTGAAGGCAATGCTTACATCAAAAATATTCACAGTAATGGTGGTGAAGTAAATATCAAAACAAAAGGTACAGAATTACTTGTTGAGCAACTCGGTGATGAAACCAATGCACCTAAAAAAGTTACACTTAAGGCTTTGGGTCTTGATGGCTCTACTGATAAAACAAGAGACCATAGTACTCTAGTTGTAAAAAAAGGTGCTATTGCCGGTGAAGGTAAAGGTAGAAATTCCGCAAACCAAGATGTGACTTTGGTCGCAGATACTGCCTATGCAGATGGTAAAGTATTCCATATGGGTGCAAAACGTCCTAATTCAAATAAAACTTCTTTTGAAAATAGTGACAAAACCTCAGCTCTTGTTAATAAAGGTTCAGGAAGTCAAGTTTCAATTAGAGTAGCAGCTGTTCGTAAATCTGATGTGGATGCTGCTGATCAAGGTAAACGCCCATATTTCTACGGTGGTAGTGTACAGGGTGCTGATGGAGGATATGATGGGGCTGCTGCAGGAAGAGTATCTACCGAAGATGATGATGACAATTTAGTTATTGGTGATACTGTCAATGAAGAACCTGCTGTAACAGATACAGACACAGATACAGACACAGATACAGATACAGATACTGATACCGATACAGATACTGACACTGATACTGATACAGATACTGACACAGATACAGATACTGATACCGATACAGATACTGACACTGATACAGATACAGACACTGATACCGATACTGACACTGATACAGATACAGATACTGACACTGATACTGATACAGATACAGACACTGATACCGATACAGATACTGACACTGATACCGATACAGACACTGATACCGATACTGACACTGATACAGATACTGACACTGATACTGACACAGATACAGATACTGACACTGATACCGATACAGATACTGACTCCGATACAGACACAGATACAGATACTGATACCGATACAGACACAGATACAGACACTGACACCGATACAGATACTGATACAGACACAGACACAGACACTGACACTGACACCGATACAGATACTGACACAGACACTGACACTGACACCGATACAGATACTGACACAGACACTGACACAGATACAGATACTGACACTGACACTGACACAGACACTGACACAGACACAGACACAGATACTGACACAGATACTGACACAGATACAGATACTGACACTGACACTGACACAGATACAGATACTGACACTGACACTGACACTGACACTGACACTGACACTGATGCAGATATCGATGAATTAAAAGACAAATTAGCTGAGTTAAGCGATGAACTTGATGATTTGAAGGATCAGTTCGCGGACGAAAAAGCGGCTCTTGAGGATGAAATTGCAAAATTAAAAGACAAAATTTCTGAGCTCGAAGGTGAAGGTGCTGCAGCGGCTACTGAAATCGCTGATTTAACCGATGAAGTTGATGCTTTAAAAGGTCAAATAGCCGACTTAAACGGTGATATCGCAGATTTGGAAGATCAAATCAATGATTTGGTTGCAATGGTTGAAGCTCAAAAAGATGCTGATGAAGCTGAATTTGCAAGAATGAAAGACCAACTTGAAGGCAAAATTGCGAACTTAGAAGCAAAAATTGATGAACAAGCCGCTGAAATCAACAGCTTGCGAAATGGTTCATTGGCTGCTACAAGACGTGTTGTCGGGGTTGCGCAATTATGGAACGGCAATACTCGCAGATCGGGAACAAGCAATGCCCCTCAAGATGATGGAACTATAAATGTTAAAGGTTTGGTATTCTCAACTCCTGCCAGAGTAACTTCAATTTCTAATATATCAAAAACTGGTGTTACATTATCTCATCCTGGCACGTTGAATGTTGGTGATATTATTCCTATAACACTCAGATACGGTACGGTAAATATTAAAACAAATGTAAAAGTTGTTTCGGCGACAGATACAATGGCAGGTGCTGTATTCTACAACTTAACTCCGGCAGATGCAAACCAACTTCTGTACCTGAGCATGCTTGATACAAAGAGCGGAGTCGTAAATACTTCATCAGCAGGTTATAGAAATAATAATTTATCAAGCAGATAAATTCAAATGAATACATATATAAAAAGAGGTTATCCAATCGGATAACCTCTTTAACTATTTTAACTACAAACTATTTGCCGTTAACAATAGTTTTGAATTTTTTACCAGCTGAGAAAGCAGGAACTGTTTTAGCAGGGATTTTAATTTCCTTACCTGTTTGAGGGTTTCTGCCTGTTCTTGCAGCTCTTTTTCTAGATTCAAAAGTACCAAAACCAACTAAAGTAACTTTTTTACCTTTAGCTACAGTTTTTTGTACTGTATCAACCCATGCATTAATAACTTCAGCTGCTTCTTTTTGAGATACGCTAGCTTTTTTTGCAACTTCTTGTACTAATTCTTCTTTGTTCATTTTAAAACTCCTTTTCTTATGTACCTCATTATTATAGCTTATTTTTTAATTTGTGCAAGTTTAGTTACGAAAAATTAACATTTATTGCCAATAAAACATCCGTTTGATGTAAAAATAGCAAAGAAATTAAGGGATATAGTAGTAAGTTCGTTAAGGTTGTAATTAAAATTGAAAATTCTTAACTTAAGGGCAGGGTTTATATAAAATGATACAAAAACTTAAAATTACTGAATTATTTATCCGTTTCTGCTATAATCATTAGAGAAGACAAATCACTTGAATTAGGGATACTTGATGAAGGAAAGAATTATACTTTTTATAATTGTGTTCGGGTTGGGTGTATTTATATATATCTTCCAGAGCTATTTCAATACAGTGTGGGGACTTGCGTTTTTGTGTGCTCTCATGGCTGTATATGCTTTCTTTTCAAGTGTTGCTTATAAGTACAAAAAACGTAAACTTCAAAAGTATCCGCAGGTTATAAATGAAGATTATAAGCCTTTTGTTTCTATCATGATTCCTGCTCATAATGAAGAGGGTGTAATTGCGGAAACTGTTGAAAATATATTGAATATTGATTACCCGAATTATGAGGTAATCGTAATTGATGACAGAAGTTCGGATAACACGGCCTCTGTTATTAAAGATTTGGAAGCTAAGCATGACAAAGTGAAGGTCTTAATAAGAGAACAAAGTGCATTTCCGGGAAAATCCGCCGTGTTGAACGATGCCTTTGTTATTGCAAAAGGTGAAGCAATTCTTGTATTTGATGCGGATGCAACAGTTGAGCCTGATTTTCTTAAAAAACTTGTTCCTCAGCTTGAACCAAAGGATGTTGGTGCTGTTCAGGCAAGAAAGGTTATCAGAAACAGAAATTATAATTGGCTTACACGTTGTCAGAGTAACGAATACAGTATAGATGTGCATTGCCAGCTCAGTCGTGATTCGGTAAAAGGAGCGGTAGAACTTCGCGGCAACGGCGAACTTATTAAACGTGCTGCTTTAGAAGATATTGGCGGTTGGAATAATTATACAATTACCGATGACTTGGATATGTCTACAAGACTTCATATAAAAGGATGGGACGTGAGGTTTTGTCTTGATGCGGTTGTGTATGAAGAAGCTATTATATATCTTTTGCCGTTGTTTAAACAACGCAGAAGATGGTTGGAAGGTACAATACGAAGATATTTGGAATACTCGGGTGCGGCTTTGACCTCAAAAGACATGTCTTTGCGTGCAGGTGTTGATATGATGGCTTATATATCCGAGTTTATCATGCCTTTGTGGTGTGTTATGGAATTTTTGATAAGAGGTTTTAAGGTGTTGGCTAAAGATGCTCCGACTCACATGCTTTATTCCTCTATAATTATAAGTTGTGTTATAGGTTTAGGTTTCTTTACTTGTGCAAGATATGCACTGAGACGTTATGATAATTACAACAGACTTGATGCTGTAAAAGAAGCTGTTATTACAAGCTTTTACTTATTATTCTTGTGGTTCCCTCTTGAATTATTTATCTGTTTTAAGATACTTTTCTTGAAAAAAGATATGAAATGGGGTAAAACGGCTCACGGATTAATAAAAGAAGAAGAAGCAAATTTAAAAAAAGAAAATACTAAAGACACAGTAAGTGTATAGATTGGAGATATAAAATGACATTAACAATTCAAGATCAGGTTAGAGATAAAATAAGAACTATTAAAGATTTTCCAAAAGAGGGAATTTTGTTCAGAGATATTACGACTGCAATAAAAGATAAGGAAACTTTACATATAATTATTGATTATATGTGCGAACAGTTTAAAGATTTAAAAATTGATTATATTGCAGGTATTGAAAGCAGAGGATTTATTTTTGGGATGCCAATGGCATACAAACTCGGATGTGGTTTTGTTCCTGTGAGAAAACCTAACAAATTGCCGGCAGAAACAATTTCTCAAGAATATGAGCTCGAATACGGTACGGATAAAATTGAAATTCATAAAGATGCTTTTGGAGCAGGTGATAATGTTTTGGTTGTGGATGACTTGCTTGCAACAGGCGGTACTGCAGAAGCTGCTGCAAAGCTCGTTAAAAAGACAGGTGCAAATCTCGTTGGCATGTGTTTCTTAATTGAATTGGAAGCTTTAAACGGCCGTAATAAGCTTGAAAATTCAGGTAAAATCGTTTCAATGTTAAAATATTAAAGGCTGTTCCGGCATAATTGCCCGGATTTAATCTTTAATTTCAGTTACACCGAAGGATATTGCGGTTAGATTATTTTTAATCCAATATCCTTCATTATTGTCAAAACATTTATCTATAATAAAGTAAGTTGAACCCGAACCTGACATAATTGCATTGGGATATTTATTCTTAATAGCTTGTAATTCTTTGTAGTCGTCGATAACAGCCCATTCTAAATCGTTAATATAGTTTTCTCTGCCTTTTTCATTGTGTTCTTTTTTTTGTGAAAATTTTGTATAGGCTTCTTTTGCACTAATTCCAAGATTTAAAGGTTTTATTAAAGATATATTTTGTTTTTTAAATTCTGCGGGTTTTAATATTTCACCTCTGCCTGAAGTGTATTGAGTACCTCCTTCAAGACAAAAATTTAAATCCGAGCCGAGTTTAGAACATAAATTATGTAACTCTGTTTTATTTAGTCTATTATTAAAAAGCTGATTTAATCCGTACAATGTCCCTGCAGCATCCGTACTCCCGCCTGCAAGCCCTGCCGCAACAGGAATATTTTTGTCTATGAATACGGTTATATGATAATTTTTGTCATGTATTTCATTTAAATATAATTCTGTTGCTTTATAAACAAGATTTTTTTCATTATACGGTATCTCTGTACTGTTGCCTGATAAATTTACCGAAAAAATTTCAGAAGGTTCAACAGTAATCGTAAGATAATCGTAAAGACTTATAGCCTGCATAATACTTTCTATGTTATGAAACCCGTCATCTCTTTTGCCGGTAATTTTTAGTGTTAAATTAATTTTTGCGGGGCATTGAACTTTTATACAGGACATTTTTTTAATTCCTCTGATAATTTTCCGAACATTTCAATAGAAAGCTTTTCTCCACGAATGTTTTCATCAAGTTGGAGTTCTTTCATTGCATTAATAATATTTTCTTTAGAAAATCCCCCGTTAAGCAGACAATTTTTAAGGTTTTTTCTTCTTTGTGCAAAAGCTGCTTTTACTGTCTTTCTGAAATGCGAATAATCACTTAACTGTAGAAACGGCTTTTCTCTTACTTTTAAATATACAAGTGCTGAATTAACTTTTGGTGCAGGGAAAAAAGATTTTCTTCCTACAAGTTCTTTTATTTCAACTTCTGCCCAAAACTGTGATAACATCGTTAAAAGTCCGTACTGTTTTGCCGGTGAATTTTCTGTTGCAACCATCCTTCTGGCTACTTCTTCCTGAACCATAAGCAAAATATCCGTTATTTTGTTCCTGTTTGCGTTGGTTAAATCATCTATTTCTCCAAGCAGGTGTGCAATAATAGGGCTTGTAATATAGTATGGTATATTTGCAACAACTTTTATCTTCCCATCGCAAAGCTCAGCGAGATTAGTCTTTAAAATGTCCTTATGAATAATTGTAAGGTTAGGCGCTTCAAGCTTCTTTAATTCCTTGATAGCTTCTTCATCCAATTCAATAGCAATAACTTTTTTTGCTTTTTTTACTAATTGTTCTGTTACAAAACCTACTCCCGGACCTATTTCTATAACAGTATCCTCAGAGTTTATATCTGAATATGATAGAATATTTTGAATAACTTCCCCGTTTATAAGGAAGTTTTGACCTAATCTCTTTTTGGTTCTAAAATATTTAGCTCGTTCGAAGTAATTCATATCTACTACTATTTTATCACAAGCAAGGTAATAACAAAATTTTATGTTTTTTGTTATGTTTATTGTGTTATAATAAATCTATATAGGAGAAATTCTGTGAATACTACTGTTGAGGTATTAACCTATAATGATATTAAAAATATTTATACGTCAGGTTATAAGTCAGAAACAAATTTAAAAATTGGTCTTGAGTATGAGCGTATTCCTGTTTTAAATGAGAATTTTATTTCAGCCGATTATTATTCTGCAAACGGAATTTGTAATTTTCTTAAAATATTTGCTGCTAATGATAATTGGGATTATATTCTTGATAATGAGGATATAATCGGGCTTAAACAAGGTCATGATACAATTACGCTTGAACCCGGTTCTCAGATAGAATTAAGTCTTGAACCTCAAAAAAATATTACTGATATTGAAGCTCGGGTAGAGTATTTAGAAAACTCAATGGAAGCTGTTTTATCGGATATGGGAATTTCTTTATTAAATTATGGAGTATCTCCTTTATCTACGTACAATACAATTAATTTAATTCCTAAAAAAAGATATCATCTAATGGCAAAATATTTGTGGGGTATCTTATCTGATGTTATGATGCGTGAAACCGCAGGTGTTCAGGGGACTTTTGATTTTACTTCGGAAGAAGATGCAATGCTTAAGTTCCGTGTTGCAAATTTGTTATCCCCATTTATTACTGCTATGTTTGCCAATTCCCCAATAAGAGGCGGTGTGGATACTGGTTATAAGTCCTTTAGAGCTTTAAGCTGGCTTTACACTGATGATGAAAGATGTGGATTTTTTTATGATTTTCGGGAAGATTATTCTTTTGATGATTATATAAAATTTGTTTTTGATACTCCTATGATATTTGTTTCAAGGAATAATGATAATGTAAAAATTAACGGAAGTATTAATTTTGAGGATTATTTGAAAATAAAACACAAAAATATAGTACCAAATATAGAGGATTATATTTTGCAGGCTAATTTATGCTTTCCTGAAGTCAGACTGAGAAATTTTATAGAAGTACGAAACCATGATTGTAACGGTGGTAAATTGCCATATGCTCTCCTTGCAATATATAAATCAATTTTGTATAACAGAAGGGCTTGTGAAGATATCGTTAATTTACTAAAACATCTAAAGCTTCCTGATGTGCAGGAAATACGTTATAACGTTCCAAAATATGCTCTTGATACTTACGTTTTAAAATATTCTATCAGTGATTATGCAAAAGAAATTTTATCTGTTTGTGAAAACTCTTTAAAAGAAATTTCTCCGGAGGATTTGTATTATTTTGATTCAATTAAAGAATTTACTATGAATAACTTGACTCCTGCCGATGTAATTCTTAAAAATTGGTATGGCAGTTGGGATAAAGATGTTTCAAAATTAATAGAATTTGTTACAAAAAAATAATCCTCTTTTTCAAGAGGATTACTTTTTTTATTGTGGATTTATTATTGTGAAATAGATCTTACAAAATTTCCGTTGCAATCAGTTACGACAATTCTTTGGCCGTCAGGTCTTAATAAATCTTGTTTGCCGTCTTTAGTTTTCATTTGAGCAACTCTGCGTTCAATTTCCTGTGCATCAGCAAGACATACTTTTGTACCGTCTTTCAATGTAATTTCAGGAATAAGATTTTTAGTTCTTAAACTGTCGCCTTTTTGCATTGATGAACCTTCATGTCCGGGTTTTAATAATTGTGTTAATTCTGCAAGTTGTGCCTTATTTAATTGTTTACCTGTATTACAATCGTTATAAAGATTTGCATAGTGCCAATATCCGCCAAATTTTATTGTTTTAACAGGTACACCTTTAATTACGTTATAACATGGTGTTTCAATCTGTATTTCAGGAGGATTAATCTCAAGCGGATTTGTCTGTCCTGTAATTGATACTCCTTCAACCTTTGGTAATGTCGCTTGTTTAGTTGGTTTCTGTGCAAACAAATCTGCTGCATTTTGTCTTTTATTAGTTTTTCTGTCTTTATCGTGAAGGAATGGTATTGTTGCACCTGTTGCGGCGGCACCAACAAGTCCTGCGCCCCAAGCACTTGCTTTTGCGTGGCTGCCAATCAAAGCTGCTCCTGCAGTTGCTTCTGCAGTAGCTGCAAAACCTACAACCAATGATGCTAAAGCTGCACTTGCTGCAAGGGTTCTGTATAAACCTGTATTATCTCGTCTGTAGTCTAAACCTGCAGCTTTAATTGCATTCTTTTCTGCTGTCTTTGAGATGGTACGTCTTTCTGCATTATCTTCTCTTTCTTTTAATTGTAATTTATTATCAGTACCGACATCTTGCCCAAATTCTGCTTTGAATTTGTCTGAATCAAATACTAATTTCCCTGCATCATCTGTGGTGCAGAATTTTTCCGGATTGTTTTTTATGTATGCTAAAAGATTTTCATCTTCAATAAGATTGAAGTTATAAATTTTATCATCACCATTCTTTTTAGCTTCAGCTACTGCTTTGTCGTAGGATTCTTTATCAATAAACACCTTAGTAATCTGAGCATTCATTTGTGATTTTTCGTTTTCAACTTGTTCTTTTGCTGCGGCAACTGCATCTTTATATGTAAATTTTCTGTTACCGTTTTCATCTCTCATTCCCAAAAGATAGGCTGCTAATTCTTCTTGTCTTTTAGCTTGTAAATCTTTGTTGTTTAAAAATTCGTGAATTTGTTTTGCTTCTGTTGTTCTTGTTGCATAATCTTGCACTTTCATAAATTGTAGCTGGTGATTTTGTGCTTCATATGTAGCAATTCTGTCCATGCTAATCCCCATGATATCCCCTTTCTTTTCCCCGTGTGAAAATTTATTTATTCCCTGTATATTTATAAACAAATTAGGGTGGGTAAAATTGCTATTTATATTAAGTATATATATGGTAGATAATTTAAAATTCGCTTTATTTAAGGGTTTTGGGTATTATATGTATTATTAATATTTCTTAACAATAGAATTTAATGCGGTATGTAAGGCTTTAATTTTTTTAGAACTCGTTCCAATTCCGCATAACAGCAAGGTAGATACCGGATTAGTTTTTTCATCTTCTATATTGTATTTTTCATAAAGAATTTGAGATAATTCTTCTCCGGATAATTTATCGTATTTTATAAGCAGTTTTGTTATATCATCGCCGCCAAAGCGAATATCCGGACATTGCTTTTTTAGGTTCTCAAGTTCATCAATTAATAAATTTAGTTTTTTCTTTCCACGAGCAGAGTTCAAGTAGGATATATTATATTCAACAGATGCTAAAAGCGGGTAGGAAGGTGATGTTGTATTGATTAGATTTAAAGCTTTATTAATATCTAAATCGGTATTTGTATGAATCAGTGCCGTAGGATTAAGTCCGCCGGCAGTTTTGTGTAAAGATTGTACCGTGAAGTCTGCTATATTTACGGCACTCTCAGGCAGTCTGTTTGAAAACGGATAAAGAGCTCCGTGAGCCTCATCAGCTATCAGATAACAATTATATTTTGTACATAAATCTTTGATTTCTTTTATGTTGGCTGCATATCCTTCATATGTCGGTGAAGTAATTATTACTGCTTTTATTTTATAATTTAACAGATATGGTTTAAGAATATCAGATGTAACGGCTTGAGGTACACCCCAATCTGCAATTTCGGGTACATCATAGGTTATAATATCTGCTCCGGCAAGTTTTGCCGCATTTTTGTGGCAAGGGTGAGCATTATTCCATAATAAAATTTTATCTCCTCTGTTAACGCACGCTAAAACTGCTGTTATTATTCCACTTGAAGAACCGTTTGTTAAAAATTTTGTTTGCTTAACCCCATAGATTTTTGCAGCGTTATGTTCCGCTTTTTTTAGAACATCAACCGGATTATGGGTATCTGTTTCTGAGATATCCAGCTTGTATAAATTCGCCAATTTTTTAAAAATAAAAGTTTTTTGCGAATGGGAAGGAGTGGTGAACAATAGCCGTCTGCTGTGTTTTCTGAGAAGGTTTACTAATTCCACAACCCAAAACCTATTTGTTATTTATTTCAATACTTCTTTTTGTACAATATTGAATAAGAGTCATTCTGTCTCTATTTGTGTTAAATTCAAATCTTCCGGAATGATAAAAAAATCCGTCATCATTACGTTCAATTCTAATTGGAGAATAGAAACATTCTATTGAATTATTTTGAGTCAGCGGTAACACTACCTTGTATTTGCCTTCAATATCAATATTATCTTTGGTCTTAAATTTCATACCGCCTGCGGAAATATCAAGAGTCAAGATGTTGTAGGTATTTTTATCATCTGAAATTTGTAAATTGTTAATATATTTTATACGTGTGAAATGACGTCTTTGTAAGAATTTATGTTTTGCAGGATTCGCAATATATACGGTATTATCATCAGATATTTCTTTAGGATAAGATTCAAAATGTAAAGTACCATGTTTCCCGTTTGTGTAAAATTCACAGTAGGTGTTTTTTAATATACCTTCAGCAGGATAATCAAGCTTAAGTTTAAAGCCGTCATTATCAACTTCAATAACTGTACCTTTATTTGCACATTTGTAGTCGGTAGGTATCATCGTTACTTTTTGATCTTTTTCTATTAACTCTCTCATAATAATTCCTCATTAATTTTAATCTTTGTCTTATTATATCCCATTTTCCAAATTCTTGCAATATATTTGCCTATTTATATGGAGCTACTTTGTTCTTAATGTCGTTTAATATTTGCTTATAGTTTGCAATTTCTTTTTTTACGTTATCCATATAATCAAAAGCTTCATCTTTAAATGTTTCGATAATTTCAGGATAGCAAACAGTCTTTTTTGCATAATCCCACCAGACTTCTCTATATGAATGACGGCTATGTATTGTGTTAGGTTTATATCCCGTAAAATGAATCATTAAAGGATTTTGTTTAGCTTCATTGTATTCAATGAGCCGGTCCCCTGTATAATTAATCCGATTGTTCCACCAAGGCTCAAGATAATTATACTTTAATGGGAGTGCAACTTTATCCATATCCAGCATTTTGTTTAAAATACCTTCTTCTGAAGAATACTTCATAAGTGCATTGTCTTTTAAAGAAGCCATTACCCTGTTACAGAAATCGGTTTCTCTCATTTTTTTGCAATTATAAAGCATTGAACCGCAATTAAAATAGCATTTACTTCTTAAAGGTAATTCCTGTCTGCCTTCCGGAAACCAAACATCCTGAACTGCCCCGAGCGAAACATCCATAAGATCTTCATCAAATAATTCCCCAATATCACCCAAACAGAGAGTATCACTATCAAAAAACAGTGCTTTATCATAATCTGGTATTACGTCAGGTATTATCATTTTGTAATAAACTTCTGCCGTATAATATGGCAATCTTTCTAGTGCTCCTGCATCAAGAAAT
>Ga0247611_10007908_pt1 | contig 13222 bp, 11 predicted proteins | sample 177DNAGHGhighgp2_FD_192422 | JGI IMG/M metagenome (GOLD analysis project Ga0247611, IMG submission 192422) | Sheep rumen microbial communities from Palmerston North, Manawatu-Wanganui, New Zealand - 1770 DNA GHGhigh gp2 | ecosystem: Host-associated > Mammals > Digestive system > Stomach > Rumen... | reverse complement strand
TCAACTCCAGCAAGTCCAGCACCAATTACCTTTACCATTTTAATCATCCTTCTTTGAATCTTCAAATATAACTCCATTATAATTATAACATTTTTATATAATAAAAAAAAGCCAAAAGGCTTTTTAAAGCATGAAAAATATGAAGTGGTAAAATGATTCACTTTTCAGCAATTTACAACATCTTTATTAGTATAGCAAAAATTGTGAGGGTACTAAAACAGGATCGTTATTTACTGCCATTAGTTCTGTGTATTAGTATAGCAAAAATTGTGAGGGTACTAAAACTATTTTCGTCATTTATTGCTGTTCCATCAAGTATTAGTATAGCAAAAATTGTGAGGGTACTAAAACCGGTAGTGTATCCGCAGTAGAAGCTTTTGTGTATTAGTATAGCAAAAATTGTGAGGGTACTAAAACCATTTGAATAGAAGCGGTAAGACCAAGAGCGTATTAGTATAGCAAAAATTGTGAGGGTACTAAAACAGATAGTGTTTTATCCTTTCTTTTGTATTTGTATTAGTATAGCAAAAATTGTGAGGGTACTAAAACATTCCTGCTTGTGCTTTAACAAATATATCTGTATTAGTATAGCAAAAATTGTGAGGGTACTAAAACAAGTCCTGCCTGTGGCCATACTATGTTAAAGTATTAGTATAGCAAAAATTGTGAGGGTACTAAAACATTGTGAACATTATCATCAAGATATGTGTTGTATTAGTATAGCAAAAATTGTGAGGGTACTAAAACTGATATGATATCTCTCTTTATAGTGTTTATGTATTAGTATAGCAAAAATTGTGAGGGTACTAAAACTCATTATATAATCCTTTATTTATATGGCTTGTATTAGTATAGCAAAAATTGTGAGGGTACTAAAACCTAGCCATACATCTCCACTCGTTGTTTCAAGTATTAGTATAGCAAAAATTGTGAGGGTACTAAAACATACCAAGTTTCCATAATTGGAAAGAAATAGTATTAGTATAGCAAAAATTGTGAGGGTACTAAAACATTAAAGGTGGTTCTATGTTAGCTGAATATGTATTAGTATAGCAAAAATTGTGAGGGTACTAAAACAAGTTCAATAATTATTACAATAGAATTATTGTATTAGTATAGCAAAAATTGTGAGGGTACTAAAACTATAGCAAAAAAACACAAAAAAATTGCTAAGTATTAGTATAGCAAAAATTGTGAGGGTACTAAAACATAAGCATTTAGTAGTTGATAATCATGATGGTATTAGTATAGCAAAAATTGTGAGGGTACTAAAACTCTACAGTCTAGTTCTAAGCCGTATTTTTGGTATTAGTATAGCAAAAATTGTGAGGGTACTAAAACTATATGAACTAGCAAGTATAAACATAGTAGGTATTAGTATAGCAAAAATTGTGAGGGTACTAAAACAGTTCATACTACTATGTACTACTTAAATAGTATTAGTATAGCAAAAATTGTGAGGGTACTAAAACCTCAAATAAATTATAACATATTTGAATTGTTTAATATACTTATTTATTTTAAATAATAAATTTATTATTTAGATAATCAAGTAATAAAAGCCTCGTTTGTGCAATATTATTGATAGAATTACCAGCCATTGTCAGCTCATAAATACAATTATCATCAGCCAAATCAAGAAAACTATATTTTTCATCCATTATGACTATTTCTTCATAATTATGAAATTCTTTTCCTTTTTCCTTTATAACAGCTAAAAGATAAACATTAGAACTAAAACTTCTTATAAATTCTTCTTCTTTTTTGGTTAAATAATCGATTTCAAGAATAATAATTGTTTTTTTGCCATTTTTTTCACTTATTTTTTTTACCATTTCTAGCTGGAGCATAATCGATTCTTCTGTATTCAAATCATTATTATTTGCAATAAAGCTTTCTTTTAATAACTCCAACGAAAATAATTTTAATAATAATTTTTTGTTAAATTGATTTACAACATTTATCTTAATATTTGATAATTCTTCGTTTATTCTTTCATCCAATAAATCCAGCAATGTATCAATAGCAATTTGACAAGTTTGATACTCATCTGAATATTCTAAATCATATATTAACCCCTCGTAATATTTCATAATAAGTGATTTAGACCCCATTTTCAGCTCACAATTTAAATCGATATATTTGTTAATATAAAAAAAATCATAATCATTTATTCTAATATCATTTTCATTTATTATAACTTTTGCAATTTTGTTTTCCTCTATTGCATACTCACTATCTTTTTCTTTGTTAAAACAATTATTAATGGCTTTTACTATCAAATCCTTTTCAACATAATTGTTTCCAACAAGAAATTTTAAATTTGAAAGTGAAATATCAATCACCTTTTTTTCTTTATAAATTTTAATTCCTATCATTATATTTCTAAAAAATTATCCTCCGTTAATGTTTTTTCTTGATTACTTATTCCTCCTATTATTATTTCCATTTTAGCGTATTGTTTTTCAGTAACAACCATAATCCTTATATTGCCGTTTTCTGGGACTATTTTTTTTATAAATTGTTTTTCTGATTCAGATGAATCTCTATTTGCAAGAATTTTTGTATAAATCGAATATTGTATCATAAAAAAGCCTCTTTTAATCAATAACGAACGAAATTTTGTATATATTTTTCTATCTTTCTTCGTTTTTACTGGCAAATCAAAGAAAATAATTAATCTCATAAAATCATAATTCATGAATCAAATGTACTTCCTCATAATAATTAATATCATTTGTTTCAAATACCTTTATTATCGAATCGATGTATATACTTATTGTATTAAAAATAGTTTGTCTTTTTGATTTAATATAAGCATCGTTGCCAGTAATTTTAATTATGTCCAACCTATTTTGTCTAGTTAAGATAACTGTTTCTTTTAAAAATTTATATACAAACTCATCTATTATCGGCCTAAAAACTTCTATAATATCATCACTTAAATTAAAAGGATTTATGGCCCCTCTATGAATTATTCCAATACATGGAGTTAATCCTTTAGCAATTAATGTTTTTGATATTTGTGACCTTAATATTGAATATCCATAGTTTAATCCTGCATTTATTGGATCATCTTCAAATCTTTTAAAATTTTTTCCAAACAATTCTCTAAAGTACGTTTTTGCTGCTAATCCTTCTCTGTTTTCGAAATCACCTGGTTTAACTTCAAAAGAATAACCTACTATCCTATTAATTACATCTTGGTTCAAAAACAGCGATTTAAGTAAATCTGATTGATTCAAAATCTTGTTTTTTATTATTTTTTGATGGAGCAACAATTTTATATCTTCATCCCATTCTATCTGTTTTTTTAGCATTATCGGATATTGGTAATTACCTGAATATGGATTAATAATGCTTTGAGGTAAATGCTCTATGTTGCATATTATAAGATTGATATTGTTTTCGCTGCATTTATTTATTAATGGCACTGTAATTGTTATCATTTGATTATCTATTACTAACGTATGAATGTCAGATAATGGTATAGTTACCTCATTTGTATCTTTGATAATCTTAATATTATCTAAATACAATTTGACACTCATTGCGTTTTCTATGTATACTATTCTCCAACCCATTAGATATAAAAAAAGAGACCTAAAAAGGTCTCGATTTCGGGAATAATTCCCTTGTTTTAATAGGTCCTCACAACCTTTGCTATACTAGCATCTAATAGATGCAATTATATGTTATCATATTACCATTTTAATTTCAAGTCTTCTTTAACTACTTTTTGATATTTGCCAGCTGGACTAACATTATATTTTTCAAATTTTACTATCGATTTTCCTATTGACAACATCAATTGTTTTTCCGTTACTTTATTAATGTATTTAACTTCAATTATATTTTTTTTGTCATTATTTGTTCCAATAAATCTATAATAATTATTTATTTCATCTAATTGCTTTATGTCACAAATTTCATCTTTTTTAACAATACTAATAATATTATTTCTATTTAATGAGAATAAGAATATATCTTCTGGCAATATTTTTTTGTTTTCTTTTAATGAATTATATCTATTTTCATCAATTATATTCATTCCATTTTCATATTTTACATCATATCTTCTAATTGTTAAAAATTTATATAATCCGTTTGGAGACCTATAAACATCCGTTCTATATGGCGTTGTCTGTAATAAAACAACGTTTTTTGTTTTACTCAAATCTTTATTTTTTTCATAATTTTGTGAAACTGATAAATGATTTCCTAGTATTTCAGATTTATATTTAAGTTGTTTAATTATTGGACCATTATTATTTTTTGAATATTTCTTTATATATCCATGATCCTTTTTATATTCAGCAAAAGGATTTTTAGATTCTTTATAAAAATCATAAATTTCTTTTAATAATTTATAAGTTTCAATATCATTTCTATAAGATAGTAAGCAATCAGCCTTCCCATCATCAAATAGTTTTTTTAGGCTTTCTCCTTCTTTTCCATAAATATCCTTATATTTCTTTATTACATATTCCACACCATCATAATTTCTTGTTGAATAAATTGTTTCATCAGATATTTGTCTATTAGTTTTAGTATCAATTTTATATGAAAAATGGAATACACTATCATCTATTTTTTTTAGATCCTTAATAAATTTTATTAATTGCCCATCATCAAATGGATTATTATCCAAATCGATAAATTCCCCTGTTTCTTCTAAATAAACATCTTCCCCAATGCTTTGCATTTTAAATGCATTATTAAATACTTTGTTTTTTGCTGAAGCAGCAATTATTAATGCATCTACAGCATGGTGTATATAATTATCCCTTATTTTGTTGTTTTCATCATTATCGTCTATTCCTGCTCTAACTCTAAATGAATGTGTAACTTTACCTTTAATTGTAAAAACGTTAGTAGCAATTTCGTTGTCTTTAAAATATTTTTTTATGACATTCATAATTGACCTAATTCCATAACTTGTATCAATTAAATTTCTATTAGCAAACTCTTCCATATTCTCAAATTTTGTTACATTTGATTCATTTAAGAGATTATTCTTTTTTTCTTTTGAATAATTTGCATTTTCAACCACTTTTTTAAATGCATCATAACTATTAATGTTTCCGAATGCTTTTCCACTTTTGAAATATTGAAAAGGAGTCATTTTACCTTTTAATTGATTTTCTTTTGCCGATGCCAATGCCTTATTATTCATACTATTATCAAATGAAATTGCATAAGGTATAATATGCTCAATTTGATAAGCTGTTGGATCGTTTATTAAAACATTTAAATCAATAGGTAGCCCAGCATAAATAGTTTTCCCATTTTGCTCTTCGTATAATAATACTTTTAGTCTTGTTAATGAGTTCAATTTTGAAGGATTAAAATCTTTTTGCAATAATAATTCATCTAATTTTTCTTTTCTTTCTACTCTTTCTTTTTGATGCTTGACAATATTTTTCTTTTGTTCCTTGCTATTTTTATCTCTTGTTGTTTCTATTACTATACTTTCAAATTCTCCGAACTCTTTTCTAAGCTCATTTAAAACAATTATTGCTTGCCTATGAACTCTTCTTGCAACAGGTGATAAGATAGAATCATTATCAAAAGGAATATCCTTCCCTTTGAAATTTCCATCACTTATATTAAGACCATTTTTTTGTATTATTTGCATTTGGTTATCATTAGTTACTAACATTTCATTTATCAATATATCCATCGCTTTTTTTGATAAAGAGTGATAGCCATTTACTTTGGTCATATTAGCTATTGTGTTTAAATCATCTTCGATAATAGAACTATATATTTTTATTATTTCTTCTTTTCTTTTGTCAACAACTTGTGTTCTTGTTAGCACCTCTATTATATTATCAAATAATTCATGATTATCGATAATATCTCTAGAAATTTTTTGCTTAATAAATTTTGAATATACATCAAAAGTAGTCAATATTTTTTCTTCTTTACTATCAATTCTTAACCCTTCTATATCACTTTTTTCTATTCCTAGATATTTGCATAAATCATTAACAGAAAATTTCCCCGTTTTGTTAATAATGCTTATTATTTCTTTTTTTTGTTCAGTAGTTAGGCACTTTTTTTCTCCATCGCTGTAATACTTAACGTTATTTAAATCATTTAAAAGATTAAAAATATAAGCAGTATATGTGTTTTTAGCAATTCTTGGTTCATTTTTGAAAATAGAACACTTTCCCCTCGTTTCTTCAATAAGATTTACTTTTTTTATCACTTTATTACCATTTTCATCAATAATTTCTCTATATGAACCATATTTTGTTGGGTATTTTTCTGAGCCTGGACCCTCAGAAAAATCTCTTCTTCTTGTTACAAGTAAAACTATCTTTTCAATTATTTCATTAGAAAGATTTTGATTAGATAATATCTTTCTTAACTCTTTTTCATAATCTTCCATTTTATATACATTTTCAAAATCTCTTATTTTTCCAAGTCTAGTTTTAGATAATTGATGTTCACATACATATAAATTATTTTTCCTAATATATGTAGTATTTTTTTGAAGTGCAGAGGCGCTTATAGCATCTTCACTATCATCATCGACTGCAACTTCTAGAGAAGATCCCCTATGTTTTGCTATATTTAAAATAGCACACGCTAATTCATTTGGTGTTAGTTTATTATTTAAACCTCTTACTCTAACATCATATATATCTACAATAGGTTTTATATCGTTTTTATTAATAAGTCCAATGTCATTTAAATAGTTTTTAATAGCATTTATTCGATTTCGTCTTCTAGATTTCAATCTTCTTCCACCACGCATAGTTCTTCTTTTTAAATTGTCTTCTGCGTTAGCTTCCTCATTTAATCTTACACCATATTTTATTATTTCATAGCTATCGGAATCTATTATTCCATATCCTACACTTGCTATACCTAAATCTAATCCTAAAATATATCCCATTTTATACCTCCTCAGTATTGTAAAAACTTAATTAAATTTTACCTCATTTTTTTACTCAATTCAATATAACATGTTTATGCTATAAAAAAAGCCCGAAGGCTTTTTAAAATAGAGATATTCCTTTTTTAATTTTTTCATCGATAAAATTAGTATCTGCGGCTATAGGTGCAACTACAATTAATACAACAAATACGATAATACTTTGTGGTATTAAATAAGCTATTTGTTTTGGTAAGCTTGTTAAGTATAGCCATGAGAATTTGTATTTATAAACTATGATTTGTCCAAATCCTTCTATAATGAAATTGCAAATGAAATTAACAAATATTCTTGCGATTAAAGCTTTTGTAAAACTTATATTTGTTCTATAGAAACATAGTGCATAAATAAAGCATGTAAGCATAGCGCTTAAAGTAAATATTGGATTAAATGCTCCACTACCTGATTCAAATAGGAAGAATCCTAAAATATCAGATAATGCACCAATAATTAAAGCAAAATATGGCCCACCTATCATACAAGCAACGCTTAAGAAAATAAGCCCAAATCTAAAACCTAATGTTCCAAAACCACTAGGTAAAACTATTAGTTTTGATACAAGTGTTAAACCAAGTAATAAAGCCATTATCACCATTTTTTTAACACTTTTAAATTCTTTTGCTGCTTCTACCCAGTAACGCTTATGAAATGGATGCTTAAATACTGTTTCATTATCAAATATTTCTTCTTCTCTATCTAGTTTTTCACTAAATTTTTTACCTAAAACTAATACTACTGTAAAGCCAACAATTATACCAATTAATCCACCAACTACAGGATATAATATTAATCTAATATTTCTATTATAATTACTTGTTTCAACAAATAAATTTCCTTCTTCATCTAAAGAATTTTCATTATAGAATGTTGTATCAAATAATTTAGATACACCCTTAATTGTTACTTGGTAAGGATTACCTTCTTTATCAACTTTATCTTGAGTTTCATCAGGATATTCTGATAAATCAACATATTGTTCTACTACTATCAAAGTTAAGTTTCTTAAAAATCCTTTTTTTACTGATTCAGGATTTTTTATATTTGTATCGCTAAATGCATTATCATTTACTTTTATTTGATAGTAATCATCTATTTTACTTGCTGTAATACTTTTTATATTGACATATTTATAAGTAGATATTGAACTACCTGTATAATAACTATATTGTAGTTCTTTTACTTTATCAATATTTTCTTTCTTTTCAAAGTCACTTAATTTAATATTAATTTCTTCTTTATATTTAAATTTAATGACTGTTTTACTTCCTGGATCTTTACAAAATGTCCATGAAATAAAGAATCCAAGCACAGCAAATGTAAAAGTAATTATTACAATTACAAACCAACCTTTTTTTAAAATTTTTCCCATCAAAAAAGACCCCTTTCTTAGCTAGAGGTCCACTATAAAAATTACAGCGGACGCGCTAAAGGACCGCCACTTACGTGTTCGTTCATACCCAACATCCCGTGGTATGACACTTAACGCCCTTTAACTACTCTGTTAAACAACAATAATATTATATATCTTTTTCATAAATATTCAAGAGTTACCATTTAATTTCTTCAATATTATTATCTTTTAATATTTTATTACATCTAGAGAATGGTTTTGAACCAAAAAAACCTTTATAAGCTCCTAGTGGAGATGGATGAGCTGATTCAATAACATAATGTTTTTTATTTGTGATTAAAGACTTCTTACTTCTTGCGTAATTACCCCATAAAATATAAACTATTACATTATTATTTTTTTCTAAATACTCAATAGTTTTATTAGTAAACTCTTCCCAGTACTTTATATGACTAGACGGATTTCCTTCTATTACTGATAGTCCTGCATTAAGCAAAAAGACTCCTTGTTTTGCCCAATCAGAAAGGTCTGTATTAGTTCTATCTATATTTAAATCATCTTTTAATTCTTTAAAGATATTGGCAAGACTAGGCGATATTTTGACATCATTAGGCACGCTAAAACATAGGCCATTAGCATAGCCTTTTGTATGATATGGGTCTTGTCCTATAATAACTACTTTTACATCTTCATATTCTGTCAAGTGATATGCTTTAAACATATCATTATATGGAGGATAACATACTTTAGTTTTATATTCGTTATTAATAAAATGACATAATTTTTTATAATATTCAGTTTTCTTCATTTCATTAAAAAATAAATCCCACATAATATCACCACTTCTATTATAACAAAAAAAGACTTGGAAATAACCAAGTCTTTTTAAAATATTGTTTTAAGTTGGATTACTTAATTTCAGCGAAGTATTTAATAGTACGAACCATTTGGCTTGTATATGAGTTTTCGTTGTCATACCAAGAAACAACTTGAACTTCATATAAATCATCACTAATCTTAGAAACCATTGTTTGAGTTGCATCGAATAATGAACCGAACTTCATACCGATAACGTCTGAAGAAACGATTTGATCTTCGTTGTAACCGAATGATTGGTTAGCTGCTGCCTTCATAGCTGCATTGATTCCTTCTTTAGTTACATTAGCACCCTTAACAACTGCAGTTAAGATTGTAGTTGAACCAGTTGCTACTGGAACTCTTTGAGCTGAACCAATTAATTTTCCGTTTAATTCAGGAATAACTAGACCGATAGCCTTAGCTGCACCAGTTGAGTTTGGAACGATGTTAGCTGCACCAGCTCTAGCTCTTCTTAAATCACCTTTTCTGTGTGGTCCATCAAGAATCATTTGATCTCCAGTGTAAGCATGAATTGTGCTCATGATACCTGATTGGATTGGAGCATAATCATTTAATGCTTTAGCCATAGGAGCTAAACAGTTAGTTGTACAAGAAGCTGCAGAAATAACTGTATCATTCTTTGTAAGTGTCTTTTCGTTTGTACCGAATACGATTGTAGGTAGATCATTTCCAGCAGGAGCTGAAATAACTACTTTCTTAGCACCAGCAGTGATATGAGCTGAAGCTTTTTCTTTTGAAGTATAGAATCCTGTACATTCTAATACTACATCAACACCGATTTCTCCCCAAGGAAGGTTTTCAGCCTTAGCTTCTGCATAAATCTTTAGAGTCTTACCATCAACAGTGATTGTACCAGCTTCATCATCAGCTGTAACTGTATGTAAGTTTTCTCCGATTTTTCCACAGTATCCACCTTGAGCAGTGTCATACTTTAATAAGTTTGCAAGCATAGAAGGTTTAGTTAAGTCGTTGATTGCTACTACATCATAACCTGTTGCTCCAAACATTTGTCTAAATGCAAGACGTCCAATACGTCCGAAACCATTAATTGCTACTTTAACATTTGCCATTTTAATTTCCTCCTTAAATGTTATCACATATATTTTAGCATTTTATTATTATTTTTCAACATTATTTTATAATATTTGCAAAATCTTTACTTTGTAAATGTTTTCAACAAAAATAAAAAAGAGATAATATATCTCTTATAAGAATGCTTTTTTAATTCTATCTAAGAATAATGTATTATCTCTTTTAGCAAATTTAACTTTTTTCTTTGATAAAACGCATCTAACATAATCATTGCCGTCTAATTCAAACTTTAAATGATCACTTGTTAGGAAGTTGGCATTACCAAACTTTAATTCTAATTTATGATTAGTAGATAGTACCAATGGTGAATTAAGTGAACGATAGGCATTTGAATTAATAGATGCTATTTCATTTAAAATTATGCATTCCAAACTATGGTCTACTACTGGTCCATCTAATGATTTATTAAAGGCAGTTGAACCATTAGGTGTAGAAATACATAAACCAGTACCTCTAACTGTTTCAAACTTTTCATTATCAATAAATACATCAACTATTTGTGTAGATGTAGGATTAATAATTGTTACTTCGTTAATCGCATAGCCACTATATTTATTAGTTTGCCATTCAAGTAAGCTATGAGTTTCTATTTCAAATTTGTTGTTATTAATCATATCAATTAATTCATTAATAGAATCTTTTGTGAAGTTTGTATAGAACCCAAGATGTCCTGTTTTTACGCCAAAAAAGATGACTTTATCAACTAGATTAATATATTTATTAACTGCCCTAATGATAGTTCCATCACCACCAACAGTTATAACTATATCTGGATTTTTTTCATCATATTCTAGTTTGATACTTTTTTTAATTTCATCAACTATACCTAAAGTTATCTCATCTTGTTTTCTAGAATATATAGTATATTTCATAAAAACCACTCCCATTTCTTTTATTCTAACACAAAAAAAATAAATTATATATATTTTAATTGTTGATATTTTATTTTAAATAATGGATAATAATAATGTATGGGGTGATTAATATGAAATCAAGTATCGAAATAGAATTTAAAACCTTATTAAATGAAAATGAATATAATAAAATGATAGAAAAATTTGATTTATCAGATAATATATTTATCCAAGAGAATTATTATTTTGATACTGATGATTTTTATATTAGAAACAATAAACTAGGTTTAAGAATAAGACATAAAAATAATACATGGAAAGTTACTATGAAGAAACCATGTGAGGATTATTTATGTGAATATTCCATTATATTATCAGAAAAGCAAGCAAAAGATTACATCGAAAATGGCTTTTCTCTAAAAGATTTTGGTTATGATTTATTTGTTAAATTTAAAGCAAAAAACATTACAGAAAGAGCTATCTTCTCATATAAGAATGGTAATCTATTTGTTGATAAATGTACTTATAATGGTGTTACTGATTATGAAATAGAATATGAAGCTGATGATTCAAATAGAGGAATTGATGATTTTAAGAATTTCTTAAAAGACAATAAAATACAATATAGTCCAAGCTTTCATAAGGAAGAGCGTGCATTTAGATCATTAGGACTTTAGAAAGAAAAAAGGATTTGAAATCCTTTTTTTTATACATTCTTTCCTAATTCATATGCTTTATCTAATAATGGATTATTTAATATATCATTTGGATCAGTTACATCACCTACAAATAAAGTATCTTTTAATTCTACATTATCAAAGCAATCTACCCATCCTTGGCATGCTTTTATTGCTCCTTCTTTAGTAAATGATTCATTTTCTGTAGCTGTTAATAATAAATACACTTCTCTAAATTTATAATTACTTGAATATAGGGAGTTTGCTCTATCAATTAATGTTTTCATTTGTCCTGAAACTGAATAATAATATACTGGTGTTGCCCAACAAATGACATCTGCATTAAGCATCTTTTCTACTATTTGATTTGCATCATCTTTAATTATACATTTTCCTAGTTTTTGGCAAGCAAAGCAGCCTCTACAAAAACTTATATTTTTATTTTGAAGTGATATTAATTCTACATTGTTACCAGCCTTTTTTGCGCCTTCCATAAACTTAGTTGCTAGTATATATGAATTACTATTATTTCTTAAGCTTGTTGATATTATTAATATATTTTTCATTTTATTTCTCCTCTATTATAGTTTCTATTTTTTTCTTCATCAGTTATTTTTCTAATTACTTTACAAGGGTTACCTACGGCAACACTATTATCTGGTATATCTTTTACTACAATACTTCCAGCACCTATAACCACATTACTTCCTATAGTAACTCCTGGCATTACATGAACTCCTGCTCCTATCCATACATTATCTCCTACTTTAATAGGATAAGCATATTCTAATCCTTTATTTCTTCTTTCCTTATCAATAGTATGCCCTGCAGTGTAAAAACCGCAATTTGGAGCGATAAATACATTATTCCCAAAAGTAACTTTGGCACAGTCAAGTATGACTGTATTATGATTAGCAAAGAAGTTTTCACCAAGTTCTATATTATATCCATAGTCACAATAAAAAGGAGCTATTATTTCAAAGTTTCCTTTTGTTTTTCCAATTAGTTTATTCAATACTTCTTTTTGCCTATCTATATTAGATGGTTTTATATTATTAAATTCATAGCATAAATCTTTAGCTTTTCTTCTTTCATTCATTAATTCTATATCATAATTAGCGTCATATAACATTTGTAGTTCTTTTTTCTCTTTTTCTTTCACTATAGCACCTACTCTCTAATAAATGATTTATCTTTATCATCATTTATAGATTCAAATTTTTCTACTTTCATATGTAGATCATATTTTTCTCTTAATTCCATTATTCTTTTCATTAGTGGTAAGTTATGATGAATATCAAGAGCTTCTTGATTTTCCCATGAATCAATTAATAAAATTGTATCATTATCATTAACAGGTACAAAATATTCATATCTTAAATTACCTTTTTCATTTCTTATCTCATCAACTATACCACTATTA
>Ga0247611_10007906_pt1 | contig 13224 bp, 11 predicted proteins | sample 177DNAGHGhighgp2_FD_192422 | JGI IMG/M metagenome (GOLD analysis project Ga0247611, IMG submission 192422) | Sheep rumen microbial communities from Palmerston North, Manawatu-Wanganui, New Zealand - 1770 DNA GHGhigh gp2 | ecosystem: Host-associated > Mammals > Digestive system > Stomach > Rumen... | reverse complement strand
CTTGCATCATCATATTTTCTTTTAAGTATTTCCACTCCAAGTTCAATGGCAGGTGCGGTGTTTCTACTGCATGGTTCCATGACAATATTTTCAAGTGGGAGATTAGGAAGTTGATGATGAACTAAATCTTTATACATCTCATTAGTGAGAATAAAGATGTCTTCAATTTTGATGATTGGTAAAAGACGATTGACTGTCTTTTGAATCATTGATTCACCATCACCAGTTAAACATAAAAATTGTTTAGGGAAATTAATTCTACTTGCAGGATAGAAACGCTCCCCACGTCCTCCTGCCATAATAAGTGCAACTGTTTTCATATTATGTATTATACATAAATTAAACAAAATAAAAAAGAGGCAAAGCCTCTTTTATAAGTTTTTGCTATCTTAGAATGTTCTATTCTCTTTATCTTTTTGAACTAAGCTACCTCTTTTAACATTTACGCCAATGACAAATGCGTTAACGGCTTCGTTAAAATTGACTTCGACCACACCGTAAACACGAACATAACGCTAATGGAGCCAAGACTAAAAATAGTAAAGATTTTTTCATATATTTTCCTCTCGTTTTGCTTAATTATTATATAATTGAAACTGTGCATATCAACGGAGGCACGTATGAATAAATTTAAAAATATAGTTATTAAAGACAATTTCTATCAATCATCTTCATTCTTTCCAATGCCACTTACTTTAATTGGCACATTAGATGAAAAAGGAGAGATGACGTCTTTTGGATCATACTCACTTATTTTTCCTTACTATATTGCAGGTAAAGAATATTATGCGATGGTGCTTGAATGCCGAAATACATCCAATACCGCAAAAGGATTATTAAGACATGGAAAATGCACGATTAATTTCTTACCTTTTTCAAAGAAAAACTTTGCTCAACATGTTGACTTAGGCTTCCCTGGAGACACACCTCAAGAGAAGATGAAAAACTTCAAATTCCATTTAGAAGATGGACTTTCTCAAGAAGAACATCCAAACGAAAAATATCCAAAGATTATTTCAGAAGCTCTTCAAGTGTTTGAATGCACTTGGGTTAAAGAACTTGATAACGCTCAAGACGATAAAGTCCAAGATGAATATGATGGTCCTTATCATAATTTCAATGGCATTACCTCAAAATATGGCGCGCATTTCATATTGAAAATCGATCATATTTTAGTGAAAGAAAAATATTATGATTCAATTGTTGAAGGAGCGACAAAATCTAATTATTGTCCTCTTCCCACTAACTGGGGTTATCGCGATTCAAAATACTTCTGGTGCTCTGATTTTAAAAAACCAGTTCCTATTGGAATTCCTGATCGAGAAATTGATCTTTCAAGCTTAAAATATGCCGCAAAACGTCTAAATACTGATGTTACTTTTACCGATGATGCCTTAAAAACAATCGTTAAAGTTCCTCGTCCATTTTTAAAACTTGTTCTCCAAGGATGCGTTAAATGGGCTGATGAAAAAGAGATGAAAATAATCTCTGACAAACGCGCTAACGAAAAGAAAAAGAAATAAGTTCACGCCTCAAGGTAATGGCGTCATGTGCGTCTTGTAAGCACGCATACATTTATGTATAATATACGTATACATGATTAAAACTAAGATTTGTGGAATTATCTTAGCCGGCGGCGAATCTAAAAGAGCGCATCAAAACAAAATGCTCTTAAAATTTGATAACAAGCCACTTATTTTACATACGATTGATAGCATTAAACCCTTCGTGGATAAGATTGTTGTGTCACTGGTAGATATCATGATGAACTCGCTCCAATGCTTGATGGAGTTGAAGTTATTTATAATAAAGATTATCAAAAAGGAATGTTTTCTTCTGTAAAAGCAGGTGTTAATGCCATAGAAGGAAACTTTTTTATAATTCCAGGAGATTGCCCATTTGTAAGTGAGGCTACATTTAAGTCTTTGCTTAAGGATGGCGATTTTTCTATACGCGTGCCTGCATATCTAGGTGTTACAGGCCATCCAATATATTTCTCATCAAAGATGAAAGATGTTATCTTAAATAGAAATCTTGACTCTAACTTAAGAGAGATTCGCGATGAGATTGGTTATGAGACTATTGAAGTTAATGATGCAAACATCCTTAACGATATAGATACATTAAACGACTATACAAAAATGCTAAATGCATTAGAAAGGAATTAACTTATGAAAGCTAACTCTTATGTCAAAGTTGAGTCGCTTGAAGAAGCTTATGAACTTGTTAAGAAAAGTCCATTTAACAAAGTTCTAGGTGGAGGCTTATGGCTCAAGAAAGGAAATGTCAACGCTGATGCGCTTATCGATTTAAGCAAATTGGGCTTAGATAAGATTGAAGATAAGGGCGAATATGTTGAAGTCGGCGCACTTGTTACTCAAAGAGCTTTTGAGAAAAGTGAAATTATCAAATCGATTGGACACGGATTATTAAGTGAAGCAGTGTCGCATATTATGGGTCCTGCCTTTAGAGAATGTGCAACTATCGGTGGATCTGTCGCTGGTAAATTTGGCTTCTCTGATTTATTAACCGCTCTTTTAGTTTTTAAGACCACTTTAGTGTTTTATCCAAGCGGTGAAAAATCACTTGAAGAATATTTAAAAGAAGTTGGACAAACAAAAGAAATTCTTACACATGTACGTATTAAAAAATGCATGGCGAAAACATATTTTAAGAAAGTTGCTATCACAGCGCTTGATTATCCAATTATTAACGTCGCTATTAAGCGTTGCCCTAAGAGTGGTCATTACGCAGTTGCAGTTGGCTCAAGAGCAGGCGTAAGTGAACTCGCTTATAAAGTTAATGAATACTTAAATAATGGCGGAACAGATTTTGAAAAAGCAGCTGGACTTATCGAAGATATGAAATTTGCTGATTCATTATCTGCTAAAGCAGATTATCGTAAACATCTTGCAAAAGTTTACGTCAAACGTGGTTTAGAGGAGGTAAGCAAATAATGTTAGTGAAATTTAAACTCAATGGTCTTGATGTCAAAGTTGATGTCGAACCAGCTGATTCTCTTTTAAAAACATTAAAGAAAATAGGAATTAGATCCCTTAAGAAAGGCTGCGATGGTAGCGCATGTGGTGTCTGCACCGTTTTAGTGGATAATAAGCCAGTCTTATCATGTTCATATTTAGCCGCGAGAGTTGAAGGACATGAAGTCACAACTGTTGAAGGCATTCAAGATATAGCTTCAAAGATTGCTCATTGCTTTGGTGAAGAAGGCGCTGATCAATGTGGATATTGTAATGCTTCTTTAGCTTTAACAATCCATGCCTTATCTTTAGAAAATAAAAACGCTACTGAAGAAGAAATTAAACGTTATATGGTTGGTAACTTATGTAGATGCACAGGCTATGTTGCTCAAACTAAAGCTATCAAACGTTATTTAGGAGGGCTCAAATAATGAAGAGATTTAAAGTTGTTAATAACCTCACTCATTCAATTGATGGTGAAGGTTTAATGATGGGCCGTCCTTGTTACACTGATGATTTTAGTGAACCTAATTCTTTAATCGTTAAGATTTTAAGAAGCCCACATGCTTTTGCTAAAATCGTTGATATTGACACTAGCGAAGCTGAAAAACTTCCAGGTGTTGAACTTGTTTTAACTTATAAGAATGTTCCACATGTTTCATTCTCACGTGCTGGACAAGGTTATCCAGAACCATCTCCACACGATAAATTCGTTTTAGATGAATATGTTCGTTATGTTGGCGATGAAGTTGCAGCTGTCGCAGCTGTTAACGAAGATATAGCGGAACAAGCTTTAAAACTCATTAAAGTTAAATATGAAATACTCGAACCAGTATTAGATTTTGAAAAAGCTATTGATAATAAATCAGTTATTCACCCAGAAGATGGCATTAGCGAGATGTTCCCAATTGGCTTTGAACCAAAAAGAAATATCGCTGCATCATATGAAATGCACGTTGGCGATGTCGATGAAGTCTTTAAGAAATGTGATTATGTTGTTGAAGAAACATTCTATTCACAAGCACAAGCGCATGCGATGCTTGAAACGCATGCTTCTAACGCTCGTTTAGACGAACATAATAGACTTGTTATTTATTCGACAACACAAACTCCATACCATGTTCGTAGAATCATGGCTAAGACACTTGGCCTTCCTATTGAAAAGATACGTGTTATTAAGCCAAGAGTTGGTGGTGGCTTTGGTGGTAAGCAAGCCTTCCATAGTGAAATGTTTGTTGCTTTAACAACTCTTAGAACTCATAAACCTGCTAAATGCGTCTTCACCCGTGAAGAAGTATTTGGCTCAACCTACACTCGTCACCCAATGCGCATTACAGTTAAAGTTGGTGCGGATAAATCAGGCAAATTACGCGCTTTAGATGTTCGCTCACTTTCTGATACAGGTGCATATGGCGAACACTCACTCACCGTCTTTATGATTACAGCCTCAAAGGTTATGCCTTTATATAATAAAGTTGACGCTGTTAGATTCGGTGGACAAGTTTGTTACACAAACCATGTGTCCGCAGGTGCATTCCGCGGTTATGGTGCTATTCAAGGTAACTATGCCATTGAATCAACGATCGATATCCTAGCTGAAAAGATGGGTGTTGATCCTATTAAACTTCGTGAAGATAACTGCATTAAAGAAGGTGAAACATCTCCTATCTTTGAAATTATGGGTGAAGGTACAAAAGGTACACCGATGATTATGGAAAGTTGCAAGCTTCCTTATTGCATTAAACGCGGTAGAGAACTTATCGGTTGGAATGAAAAATCATATGTGAAGAAAGTTGGACCTCACACAGTTCAAGCTTTAGGAACCGCAATTGCTATGCAAGGTAGTGGCATTCCATTCTTAGATATGGGTAGCTGCACGATTAAACTTAACGATGGTGGATCATTTATGGTCACTGTCGGTGCGACAGATATTGGACAAGGTAGTGATACCGCTATTGCACAAATCGTTGCTGAAGAACTTGAGACAACAGTTGATAAAGTTATCATCTACTCATCCGATACAGACTTAACTCCTTATGATTGTGGTGCTTATGCATCTTCCACAACTTATGTCAGTGGTAATGCTGCTTATAATGCCGCTCATAAAATGAGAGAAAGACTCATCAAAGAAGCAGCGGATTATATGGATGTGAAAGTCGATACAGTTGAATTTTATGGTGATAAATTCGTCTCTGGTAAGAAGACACTTACTCTTGATGAATTATCCACTAATAGACTCTATAACACCGATACACATCAAATCGCTGTTACAGAAAGTTTCCATGGTCATGTTTCTCCACCTCCATTTATGGCAGCCTATGCCATCATTGAAATGGATACAGAAACTTATGAATATAAAGTTGTTAAATATGTTAGTGTCGTCGATTGTGGTACGACAATTAACCCAGGACTTGCTCGTGGACAAGTTGAAGGCGGTATCATTCAAGGATTAGGTATGGCTTCTTATGAAGAAGTTAAATATTCTCCAAAAGGAAAACTACTATCTAATACATTTGATACATATCACATTCCTACAACTTTAGAAGTTAATGAACTCGTTACAGAATTTGCTGATTCTTATGAAAAGACTGGCCCATTTGGTGCGAAGTCGGTTGGTGAAATCGGTATTGATACACCTCCAGCTGTTATTTGTAACGCAGTTTATAACGCTGTTGGAGTAAGACTACATTCTCTTCCAATTACACCTGAAAAGATATTCGAGGCAAAAAGGAATAAATAATGTATTCGTATTCTTTAATTAATGGTCTTATTTATCTTGACGGGAAATGGCAAAAGAAAAACATTTCCATCAAAGATGAAAAAATCGCCTATGTTGGTGATGAAGTTTTAGATGCGAAAGAAATTATCGATTGTACTGGTCTAAATATAATGGCTGGATTAATCGATCCACATGTTCATTTTGAACTTAACTGTGGGCGTCTAACTTCCGTTGATGATTTTTACTATGGCAGTGTATGTGCAGCCTATGGAGGCGTTACAACTATAGTTGATTTCCTCGATCCAACAAGAAACGCTATAGAACTTGAAAAGTCATATTATGAACGCATCGCTTTAGCGAAGAAATCGATAGTGGATTATCACATGCACGCATGTATAAAAGACCCAGATGGCGATTTAGAAGAATATGTTAAGACTGTTAAAAAGCTCGGTATGAGAACTATTAAGTTATTTACCACTTATAGTGACACTAAGCGAAGAACATACGATAAGGATATTATTAAGCTTTTTGAATTATCTAAAAAATATAACGTCTTAATCTTAGCGCATATCGAAAATGACGAGATGATAAAGATTAAAGATGAATATACATATAAAGATTTACCTATTTCTCGTCCATCGATGAGTGAGACAAGCGAAGCTCTTAAACTTGCTGAATACGCAAAAAAGAGTGGTGGATATTTATATATGGTTCATTGCTCAAGTGGAGAAACACTTAAGGAATTAACTCTTAAATATAAAGACATCATCGGCAAGAATCTCTTCATTGAATCTTGCCCACAATATTTTGTCTTTAATAACGAAGTGCTTAATTCAGAAAATGGAAAACTATTTACTTTTGCTCCTCCACTTAGAAGTGAAAGAGAAAGACAACTTATGCATGCCTATTTTGACTCAATTGGCTATATAGGCACTGATCATTGCTCATTTATGAAAAAAGATAAAGATCATCCTACATTAGCTGGTTTCCCTTTAGGTGTTGGAGGAATCGAACATTCTTTCTCACTTATGTTTCGTCGCTTCGATGAAAGAGTCATCGATAAGATGAATAAGAATGTTGCTTTAATTGAAGACTTCCCTAATAAGGGAACGATTGAAGTTAACAAAGATGCTGATTTAGCAATATTTAAGATTATTGATAATTATCGTGAGCATGAAAATCATGGCAAATGCGATTATTCCATCTATGATGGAGTGCTCGGTAGTGGTGAATTTATCCATACGATGGTAAGAGGTCATTTTGTTATAAAAGATCGAAAGCTTATCGGTGGAGTTGGTAAAGAAATTAAATGCGGAGAAAAATAATGAAGGCGATTATTAACGTTAGAATATTTGATTATCAAAACTATATCGAAAATGGTTTCGTTGTCTTTGATTCAAAAATTAAAAAAGTTGGAGCGATGAAAGATTTTAAAGATGAAGGTTTTGAAATTATCGATGCGAAAGGAAAATTACTTCTCCCTTCTTTTGTATGCGCTCATGCACATATATATTCAATTTTCGCTAGAGGACTCATCCTTCCATTTGATCCACATAACTTCATGGAAATACTTGAACAAATGTGGTGGAAGATAGATCACTATATCGATAATGAAATTACTTATTATTCAGGTATCGCTGCTTCATATGAATTCTTACTTAATGGTGTAACGACAGTTATCGACCATCATGCTTCTGGCACTGATATTTTAGGTTCGTTAACTGCTTTAAGAAAATCGGTAGTAGACACTGCTCATATGAGAGGTATTTTCTGCTTTGAAACAAGCGATAGATATAACGTTAATGAATGTATAAAAGAGAACGTAGAATTCGCTAAAAACAATAAAAATCACGATGTTTGCGGCCTTTTTGGTATGCATGCCGCCATCACTTTATGCGATAAGACACTCAAAGATATTAAATCTAATTTAGGTGATGTTCCTTTACATGTTCATGTAGCGGAATCTTTAATGGATGAGGTTGATTCAAAAGAAAAATATAACACTTCAATTATCGAAAGATTTGATAGCTTTGGAATTTTAAATAAAAACTCACTTATCGTTCATGGTGTTGCCTTAAATGATAAAGAGTTAGACATCATTAAAAAACGCGATTGCTATATGGTCGTTAATACGACATCAAATATGAATAATGCTGTTGGAGTGCCTAACGTCAAAGCCTATTTAGAGCACGATATTCCTGTTATGGTTGGCAATGATGGACTTAACTCTAATATGGCAAGTGAATTTATGAATGTTTTATATACTTCACATCTTAAAAATGAATCACCAAAAGAACTTAATGTTGGTGATGTCTTAAAGATGATTAATAACGCTTATGAATATGTTTCAAATGCTTTAGACATTAAACTAGGCAAAATTAAAGAAGGTTATGAAGCTGATTTGATGCTTGTAAAGTACACTCCATTTACAAATATGAATGCATCTAATGCAATGGGCCATGTCTTTTATGGCTTATTCCCATCATTTAAGCCAAGTGATGTATTTGTTAGAGGTGTTCATGAAGTTAAAGATTATAACTTAACGAATTTAAAACTCATTAATGAGTTTAATAAATGCAATGACATTGCAAATAAACTTTGGACCAGAGTTAAGGAGGACAAATAACTATGGATATTAAAGTTAAATTTGATGGTTTAGAACTATCTAACCCATTGATGCCTGCTGCTGGACCTCTTGTAGGTGATGCAGAAAAGATGCTATGGCTTGAAAAGGAAGGCTGTGGAGCAATTGTTGCTAAGACAATTTCCACTCATGATGCGCATATTCCTCACCCATGCATTTATGGCGATAAAGACTACATTATGAACTGTGAGCTTTGGAGTGAACATCCAAAAGAGAAATGGATCAACGAATTTTTACCATATTTTAAAGCTCATTCAGATGGAAGACCTCTTATCGTATCTGTTGGTTATACCAAAGAAGATATGAAAGAACTTATTCCTGTGCTTGATAAATTCGCTGATGCATTTGAAGTTTCTACTCACTATGTCGGTAACGACTTAAATCAATTAGCAGAGACAGTTAAGACAATTCGCTCATTAACTAAAAAGCCATTCTATATGAAGATATCTGCTCATATGCCAGATCCAGAAGGCTTTGCTAAGACAATTAAAGCAAATGGCGCTAATGGTGTTGTTGCTGTTAACTCATTAGGTCCAAGTATGAAGATTGATATTGCTTCACGCTCAATTATTTATGGAAACACGAAAGGCTTTGCCTGGACAAGTGGACCATATATTAAAAATATTGCATTAGCAACTGTTTATACAATTAAACAAGCTGAACCATCACTTACCGTTATCGGTGTTGGTGGTATTCAAAGCGCTAGCGATGTTATTGAATTCCTTTTAGCAGGTGCAAATGCTGTTCAAATGCTAAGTGCACCAATGCTTAGAGGTAAACAATTATATCGTAAGATTATCGAAGATCTTCCAAAGGAACTTGAAAAATATGGCTTTAAATCAATTCAAGAAGCTATCGATACAAATCTAGATAATCATGCAATGTTTGGCTTTGGTGATGTTCCATCTCTTAATGCTGATAAATGTGTCGCTTGTGGCACATGCGAAAAGATTTGTCCTTATTTCGCAATTAAGATGGATCCAAAACCAGTTATGAATCCTGATAAGTGTTTCCGTTGTGGCTTATGTGTTTCAAAATGCCCAACTAAAGCTCTTAAATACGTAAAGGTCGAAGAATAATGCTCGAATATAAAACAAAATATAAAACGTCTACAAAAAAAGTAGATCAGGAAATAAAAGTCAAAGGTGAAGCCAAATTCACTGATGATATTGTTATGCCTGGTATGCTTTATGCTAAAACTTTACGAAGTTCAATTGCTAAAGGAAAGATTTTAGAAGTTAAAATTCCTAAACTTCCAAAAGGTTATTACTATATCGATCATAAAGACATTAAAGGAGAGAATGTCGTTAACATCATTTTCTCAGATTGGCCGGTTTTTGCCGCTGAAAATGTCAATTATATCGGTGAATCTATCGGTTTATTTGTTGGTCCCGATAAAGGTGTTTTAGACGAACTTGTCGCTAATACAAGTGTTAAATACAAAGAAGAAACACCAATATTTGACTACACTGAAAGTTACATTCATAAAGCATTTAAAAAAGGCGATATTGCTAAAGCTAGAAAAGAAGCGGTTCGTGTAATTGAAGAAGATTTTACAACTGGTTATCAAGAACAAGCTTATCTTGAGCCTCAAGGTATCCTCGTTTATGAAGATGAAGATGGTAAGATTACTTTAACAGGTTCAATGCAATGCCCTTGGTATATTCATAGAGCTGTTGCAAGAGCATGTAATATTCCTCAAGACAAGGTTAGAGTTATTCAACCTGCTGTAGGTGGTGCTTTTGGTGGAAAAGAACATTATCCGTCATTAACAGGTTCTCAACTTGCAACTGCCTTCTTAAAAATTAAAAAGCCTATCAAGATGTGCTTTGAAAGAGATGAAGATTTAAGATATTCCACAAAAAGACATCCATCCAAATCTCACTATAGAGCATATATTGGTAAGAATAATGAAATCCTTGGCATGGATGTTAATGTCAAGCTAAATGGTGGAGCTTATAAAGGCTGCTCAATTGTTGTTTTATCGCGTGCTTTAATTGCCTGCGCGAATGTTTATAACATTCCAGCACTTGATGTCGTTGGTGATGTTTATATGACTAACACTGTTCCAACAGCTGCTTTCCGTGGCTTTGGTTCGCCTCAAACAATCTTTGCATGCGAGATGTTTATGCATCATGTCGCTAAAGAACTTGGTGTTGATCCACTTGAATTTAGACTTAAATACATCGTTAAAGAAGGGGACACGACCACTAATAGTGGTAAGTTCCATGATCCTATTGTCTTAGATAAGCTTATTGATAAGGCAATGGAGATGAGCGATTATAAACGCAAAATTAAAGAATATTCTAAACCGGGATGCAATCGTGGCATTGGAATGTCTTTCTTCCTCCATGGATGTGGATTTACCGGAAGTGGTGAATCAGACATCATCAAAGGCAAAGTTAAACTCATCAAAGACGAAAAAGATATTGTCCATGTTTACGCTTCAAGCGTCGATATGGGCCAAGGTAACAAGACAACTCTTAAGAGAATTGTCGCTAAAAACTTAGAAATACCTGATGATCAAGTCGTCTTTGATAATCCAGATACTGCAATTATTCCTGATTCAGGTCCAACAGCTGCTAGTAGAACAATCATTATTGTTGGTTTCTTAATGGAAAAAGCGGCAAAGAACCTTAAAAAGATTTGGAAGAGTGGTGTAAGACAAGAACATATCGAACCATACGTTGGACCAAGCTATATCAAATGGGATGAAGATACAATGCAAGGTGATGCTTATCCTTCATATTCATGGGGTGTTAATGTTGTGGAAGTTGAATTTGATCCAATTTCTTATCAAATTACACCAAAAGGTATTTGGTCAACTTATGATGTTGGTCGCGTTGTCGATGAAAGAATCGCTATTGGCCAAGCTGATGGTGGAATCATCCAAGGTATTGGCTATGGCTATCTTGAGACATTGAAATGTGAAAATGGTGTCTTTAAACAAAAATCACTCAGTGATTATATTGTTCCAACAGCTGAAGATGTTCCTCCTATGGAGACAGCCTTTATTGATAATCCATTCATCTTTGGAGCGGATGGCGCTAAAGGAATGGGAGAACTAACACTTGTTGGTGGAGCACCAGCTATTGCTTTAGCAATAGAAAATGCAATTGGTCGCAAGGTTAACGATATACCTTGTAATCCAGAATATATAATGGGGTTAATGAAAAATGGCAAAAATTAAATTTACATTAAATTACAAACCTCTTGAAGTTGAGGTTGACCCATCAAAAAGACTTCTTGATTTTATCCGTGAAGATATGAAACTCACTGGAACAAAAGAAGGCTGTGGTGAAGGCGCTTGTGGTGCCTGCGTTGTTTTGATGGATGGCTATTCAGTTAATTCCTGTCTCATTCCAATGGCTAATGTCATTGGCCATGAAATTGTCACAATTGATGGTTTTAAAGAAACTGAATATTTCAAAGTTTTATATGAAGCTTTTTCCGAAGAAGGTGGAAGTCAATGTGGCTTCTGCACTCCAGGTATGATTATCGCTTCACATTCACTTTTATCGCATAATCCTCATCCAAATGATGAAGAAATTAGAGCGGGTTTAGCGGGTAATATTTGCCGTTGTACTGGCTATCAAGCCATTATTAACGCTGTTAAGCTTGCTAGCAAAATTGGAGGTGACTTATGGGAAAGAAAATAATACCTACATCTCTTAAAGAAGCACTTGTCGCTTTAAATAATAGCGAATGTTATATCGTCGCTGGCGGAAGTGACATCATGCTTCAAAAGAAGAATACAGCAGGTCTACTTCCAAAATTTGATAAAGATGTTTTGTTCATCGCTAATTTAGATGAACTTCACTATATCAAAAAAGAAAAAGATGGCATTCATATTGGCGCAACGATCACTTTAGAAGAAATTCTCAAGAATGATTTAACGCCTAATGTCTTGAAAGAATGTCTCAAAGAGCTTGCATCATCAAACATTCGTCACTTTGCAACTCTTCCAGGTAACGTAGCAAATGCTTCACCTGCTGGAGACACAATCGTTGTCGAAATGATGATGGATGCACTTGTTAAATTAACTTCAATTAATGGTTCCCGTTTAGTGAAAGTTGAAGACTTTGTAAAAGGTGTTCGTAAAACTGAACTCGCTAAAAACGAATTAATTGAAGAAATTATCATTCCAAATTGCGTGTATGATACATGCGTTTGGTACAAAGTCGGTTCAAGAAAAGCAGAATCTATCTCCAAAGTTATGTTTGCAGGAGGCTACACTCTTAAAGGAAATAAGATTGAAAAGATCTCTATTGCTTTAGGCTCAGTCTTCATTAAAGCAGTTCGCTCACACGAGATTGAAAATGAAATTGAACAACTCACACTTGATCAACTCAAACTTCGCGTTGAGGAGTTTGTTGATAAATATAGCAATGTCATTGCCCCAATTGACGATCAGAGGTCAACTAAGGAATATCGTTATGAAGTTGCAAGAAACATTGTTAGAAAATTCTTATTAGATTTAGTTGAAAGGAGGTAAAAGCATGAACTATATCAAAGGATATCGTTGTACGATATGTGGCAAATTCTTTGAAACCAAAGAAGCTATGATGACATGCCCAGATTGTGGAGAAAAGGGAATACTCGATATCGAATATGATTACGAGGCGCTTAAGAAAGTTCTTACCAAAGAATATTTCGCTAACAATCGCAATTATTCGATGTGGAGGTACGCCCCAATTATGGGCATTAAAGACGATCACATTGATGAGATGCTAAGAGTTGGTTGGACACCTTTATATGAAGCTCGTAACTTAGAAAAAGAAATTGGTCTAAGAAAGCTCTATATTAAAGATGATGGTCAAAATCCTAGTGGCTCAAGCAAAGATCGCGCTTCTGGTGTCGCCGTTTTAAAAGCAATTGAAGCT
>Ga0247611_10007905_pt1 | contig 13224 bp, 23 predicted proteins | sample 177DNAGHGhighgp2_FD_192422 | JGI IMG/M metagenome (GOLD analysis project Ga0247611, IMG submission 192422) | Sheep rumen microbial communities from Palmerston North, Manawatu-Wanganui, New Zealand - 1770 DNA GHGhigh gp2 | ecosystem: Host-associated > Mammals > Digestive system > Stomach > Rumen... | reverse complement strand
AGGTGGCAATACAGATCCAGGTGATAATACAGATCCAAGCGGACAACCTGATACTCCAAGTACACCAGATACTCCAAGTACAAGTGATGGTTATAAAGAGTATCTTGATAAATTTGTTGTTTTGCAGGTAGTAGAACGTAATAGTAAGAGTATTGATTATATAAAGGATGTAGATTTAAATGACTTTGTAATAATGGTGCAGGTTCCTTTATATTACGACAAATTGTGTGTAGATTCATCTAAAGAAGTATTAATTTCAAATTATTACAACGGCAACGTTGTAGGTAAAGGACATTTTGAAATTTATTCTAATTTTGCAAAAGATTATCCACAGTATGCAGAAGACGGGTTTGTTGCAATAAAACTTATTATGGATAAATCTATTAAACCAGGTGATCTTGATTCTGCTCCAGATCTTTATTGTTATGAAGTAGAAGAAGCAACGTTTGGTGATTCTGCATTTGGTGATTATTTGAGCGGTAAATCTGGTGTGACTAAATCGGATTGTATTGTAAATGCAATAACCAGAACTTATTTCATGGTAAACAATGAAACATCTACTGGTAGTAAAACAAATGAAGGTTCTTCTGTAAAAGAAACAACATTTGATTTTGACAATCCTGAAACATTAACTCCTTCGTTAGAAGCTGAACCGTATTTAAATGGTCAAGCAAATATTTCTGGAGAAGTATTTACGTCTAGAGATATTTCTATTTCGTTCAACGGTTTTGCATCTGGAGGTTATTAGGCACAATTGTGGACTAAGTTGTGGCACGAAGATACAAAAACTGCAGATTCTTGTTTACGCATCGTTAAAGGTACGCGAATGACTGTTTCTGTTTCCAATGGTTATAAGATAGATAAAATCTATTTTGATAGAAGTTCTTCTCCCGGTTCTCTTAACTTAGAATCCGGACAAGTTGGTAAATATACATCAAGTGCTGGATGGAAATCAGAATCGAACACCACACAATCTGTATCTTTTGTAAATACAGGGAGCGATTCGATCATTTGGAATATAACTGTAGAATATTCTTCTATTTAATTTTAAATATTATGAACTACGATTTTGGAGATACGCCTTTTGAATTATCTGATTCAATGGCAGAAGAACTCATAAACCTTGCTATATCTATGGCGTTAGAAACAGTTGAATCTACTAGGCTTACTACTAAATTGCAAACTAGACAACTTGAAGCATGACACAATAGCAAACTAGACAATTGGGTATAGAGTTTGAAAGACGACTCTAGACAATAAATCCGCAATTCATAATAGATGAAAAGCTGGATACTGATACTATATATTCTTATCTTAGTGAGTATCAAACCAAATATGTAAAGAGTTTGTTAATGTCTGGTGATCAAATTGAAAGTAATACCGTGGTTGCTGCAAAAATAAACGATGTATTGGGGTCATTAACTCAACATAAAGAAATGATTTTTCCAGAGAGAGATTCTGATTCTGATGAATATTCGTGCAGATTTAAAAAACCAGAAAATTATTTTCAATATATTAGATCAAACAGTAGAACCGCAAAGACTTATAAAGCCAAAGAAAAGGTTGAAAAGGTATAGTCTGTACCAAATATTATAATAAAACAGCAAGACGTACCTAATGTAATTAGTACTAATTACAATCAAGGCGGTATAATAAGAAATCCTCTTGTTGTACTAGAAACCACATCTGAAGGTAGTGAATATATTAAGGTGATACACGACAAATATACCTGGATACTTGGTTTGGATGTTGTTTATTATTGTGCACCATACGCATTTAATGTTCTTAAATATAACGACGATGATGTATCTGCAGGTGCAGTACATAGTTATTGTCAGTTGCCTTTTTCTTGTTTTGATGAACTTGTAGAAGGAGCTGTACAAATGTATTTAATGAACTATAAATATTTACTTTCGTTGGAAAATACGAAAAGAAGTAAACCTGTAATAAAGGCAGATAGAGAAAAGGAGGATGAATCATGACATATTTACAAATATTAGAATCTTTTGAAAGAGAAATAAATCTCTTCAATAATTCAATTGCAAAACCTCCTACCGACGATTCTTTATTCTGGCTTAATTAGGCTGTAGCTAAGTTTACAAAAGAGCGATTTAATGGTGATTTTGTACATAGAACGTCTTTTGAACAGAATGAAAAACGCAGAACTGACCTTATTCATTTATATAAAACCGTTTATTATACTTCAACCGACATGGAGTATAAAGAAGGCAGAACGTCTAGTTACGATCAATACGACGTAGAGTATCCAAAAGACTTTCTGTATGCTATAAATGAAGATGTTGTGATTTCTGATTCATGCGGAGATCATCAAATGGATACGTGTGTGTTTGAGTGTACGTGGGACAGTTTTATGTATAGAGTAAACAATAACTTAACAGACTTTCACTACAGGTTTAGGAGAGCTAGACCTATTCGAATACGTAGGTCTACTGGTTGTTCTTTATTAACGGACACTAAGTATAAGATATATAAATATACACTTGGATATATTAAAAAACCAAGTGAGATAACTCTTGAAAATCCTTTTAGTGAGTATGGGGATTTTGAAGAATCTGTAATGTATGAAATAATCAAAATAGCAGCTCAAATGTTTTTAGAAAACCAACAGAGCCAACGCTATTAGACTATTTCTGCAGAAGTAAATACTCAAGAATAATTTTAACGTGGAAACCCCAGCTAGTTAGGTCTAGACTTGTGCTCCCGTAGAGTGGACACATGTGTATAGGGGAAGTAGAAAAAATTAATATAAATTATGATTACATATGTAAACACCGTATTGGTGAGCAATGCAGCTGCTCCTGAGGCTATCACCGATCTTTCGAGTCTTGAGCAGCAGACAAATACCCCATCTCCTAAGAAGGGTAGTTTTGTAATTTTACCTCTGGATGACAATGCAGAGAGTAACACAATTGATGAGAATACCGACAAGATTAAGATCGGTATTGTTCAGGGTACTAATACTCCCGTTGTTTATAAGAACGGCGTAATTAAGTATATGCCCAACATCAAGTGGTCTAATGAAATCAAGAAGCACGATATCAAGTCTTATCGTAAGCTTACTTATCATGATGACACTGAGGACCAGATCAAGATTGATTTCACAAACATGGAAACTGGCGTAGCCAATTTATTTGCAGAAGGTGGTCGTCATATCTTCCTTCGTTTGACATTCAAGGATCTGCCTACTCGTTATCGCAACTGGACTGAGACATATGATTACGTTACTATGCCTGGTGATGACGCAACTAAGATTGCACAGGCTCTTGCTCTTGCTGTAAACAAGGCTACCAAGCGAGCTCGTGTAGTTGCCGTTGCCAATGGTGGTGCTGTAACATTTACTGCAATGCCTTATGACGACGATAACGATGTAGATACGATTAACTGGTCGTCCAAGGTACGTTTCAACGCAAACGTATATTTCAAGGATCCTACTGCTGCAGCATTTGCTTCCAGCAATAAATATGAGATCCTTGGTGCTACTGTTGAGAAGATCCCCGGAAAGCATTATGCAGCTTCTGCTAAGCTTGTTCGTGATCATGAGTCTATTGCTCTTGGTTATCAGGGTATTCTGAATCGTGGTATGTGTACATGGCCTATTATCAAGCCGGCTCTTGAGACCGATATCAATGGCCAGTACGATGGTCTTACTCTCGAATTCGAGAATATGTATCGTGCTGCAGACGATATTTTCCGTAAGACCAAGCAGACCGTCGAAATTTATGTTCCGACTGGTAAGCTTGCTACTATTGAATCTGCACTCGCACCATTCGTAGGTACTCCCAGTACTGATCTGAATGATACTGACAGTGGTAATGCTTATGTAGAGCCAGCAGTATAGAGTGGTAAAGGTAGTGAGTTTTAATTGATTATTAATTTGAAACGAGGGGGTAGGGGTTATCCCTATTCCCTTATTTCTTTATAACATGTTATAATATGAATGTAAGAATAGGAAACGATATACGGCTCAACGTAACTCTTGCTAGTTCTGATATCAACATGACAAATATCAAGCATCTTCGTTGCTATCTCGCTAATATGACGCAAAAGGAAGTTGAGCATTGTGATTGGGGTTGGCATTGTCATCACAACGATTGCTGCTGTGATTGCAAGAGATACCCAATGGAGCCTATGTGTAAGGACCATTGTCCTAACAAGTATCTGCTCCACTCATGCGGTGGTCCTCGTTATTATGCACATCCTGCTAATTGTTACAGACCTGGTTACACTTGTGATCCTGCGTTTGGACCAGCTCTTATGCCGAAACCGTGCCACTGTCATCATCACTGCCACAAGTGCTGTGATGGATGTTGCTGTGGAAAGTTCTATCCGCATTGCTGTCACGAACATTACGAGCATCTTGATGGACACTATATGGGCTGTGATAGACACAGCTGCTGTGAGTGTGACTGCTATGACCACATTGGAAAGTGTTGCAGACATGACATTGATTGTATCGATCTTGATTATAAATATTTGACCGATACTAATCTTGTTGAATCTATTAACAAGATTTAGTGTTATTTTCCTGCAAAAGATCAGTTCCTTTGCGGTGCTTATAAGTTTGTCATAGTAATGACAGTATATGAACCTGGTTGGGGTTGTAGGAATCTTCATACTTATACTTTCGATTACGGAATTGTATTTAATTTGGTAGAAGATGGAAATGTAGATGGTACTGTAGAAATAGATCTTGGTATCAACTCTCCTGTACCTACACAAGAACCTCAGGATGAACCTAAGGAAGATGAAACAATTGATGCAACTATGGGTGGATTTATTTTCTTTAATACAAATAAAACTATTGCACAAAGTGCTCTTGAAGATGAGACTTTGATGAAAACTGTATTTAAAACAACAGGTGTCCAGAATACAAAGGGCGAAGCTGCTTATTTATATGTTGTTACAAAGAAACCCGTAAATAAGATTATGAGTTCATTTGGTATTCCGTTTACTCTTGTTTCTAATATTGACGGATATTATATTTATAGATCTGGAAACAAGGTTGTACCTGGATTCTCTGACAAAATAACGGTGAAGGAGGCTTAATTATGGAAGTAGATACGAACATGATTAACGAGCAAGTGTTCAACTCCGAGTGGTATGAACACAATATTCCTGTGTGGGGAAAGCTTGTTGCAGTAACTGACGACGATGTTCTTGCAGACAATCGTCAGATTATAGATCCTGACTGGACTACTAAACCAGTAGATCAGTATACTGTAAACAGGGACTTGAAGTCAACAGTAGAGGAGTATAAGGAGGAAAATGTTGCTCTCAATAATAAAGTGAATACTTTTGTTGACAAGTACGATAATCTTAAAGACAGATATGATGGACTTGTTGATAAGTATACAAATCTTCATCTTGTAGCAAGTTCTGGAGATTATAGAGATTTAAAGAACCGTCCTATTTTAGATGATTACGCCACACAAGCATGGGTCGTTTCTAAATTAGTAGAATTGTCTACTGATAATATTTCTGTTGCTGAATTGTTACAAAGAATAGGGCACGCTACATTTAGCGATTATGGTACAGCTTTGTATAATACTCCAGACAACGACGACTATGTAGAATTGATAAGAATTCTCAGTGAAGATTCATCGTCAGATGTATCTGTTCCTAATTTAGATTTTGATTTAGACGATAGATTGGAGGCCGTTTCGCACGGAGAATATATGGCAGGATTAAAAGAATTAGCACAATTAATTAAAAATTTATTCATCAGCCTTAAAAATAAGATCTCTGGAATCGAAGAAAATGTAGATCAGATTGAGATTTATGGTTGGGGAGATTAGCAAGAAAAAGAGGCACATTTTAATACCAGTAGTGAGGGTGTATATTATGCTCAAATATATCCTACAAAGAATGGAAAATTAATGACGACTACCGACGGTATTACGTGTTCTGTTTCTGAAAGAGAACAAAGTTGGATACACCCTGAAATAGAACTTGTAAACGGTCAGGTTTATGTAAATATAGATGTTGCTGAAAATACAAGTGCTGTAGAAAGAATAGGATACGTAAGGATGTCAAATAATGGCGTTAGTTTTTTGTTTAAAATAACGCAAGCTAAAAAACATTATCGGTAGGAAGCATCTGTTCGCGGTATCTCTTATTCTGTGGATAATATATCATACAATAATGAGCACGAGACTATAGAAATGCTTCTTAATGTAAATTTTGTTGATAATACTACAGGAACTAGATTTACAGATGAATAGTTCAGTTCTGGTAATTATACATTTAAATTTGAATATCCTGAAGGTGGACAATCTATAGAACTTCAAGCAGGTCATTCGTATGATGAACTTTATCTGCCAATCGATGCTGATAACATATACAATAACAAATATGGCAGCTTTAGAATGTTTATAATTAAAGATTCTAACGTTGTTGATTACTATGATTTTGATTTAACATTTAACAATTATTCTTTAATTGAAGACGATGTTGCTGAATTTAAAGTAGATCACGGTAATCTATTTTTCCAGACTGCACTTTTGGTTAGTGGTTCTGACCAACATGTTATTGAAGACATATTGGCAGAAGATTTTTCAATTTCCAGCAATTTCATTAAAAAGAACGGAAACATTTATCTGAATCATAGTAGAAACACTCAAAGTGCAAAATATTTTAAAGTAAATCAAGCTTTAGATACTGTAGATGTAGAATTCCCAATTTCGTTGGAAGGATATAGTATAGATTTTACTGTTAAAGATCCGACGATAACTGTCAATTCTTCTTTGTATGGAAATTGTACGATCCATTTTAATAAAATGAATCTTAACGATTTACTTGCAACAAATCTTACAACTGACGGCGAGTATTTCCCTGTATATACGATGAACGATTTTGCACCTGTTTGGGGTATTGTATTAGATGAGGAAGCTATTGCTTTATATAGTGCAACTAGCGATACAATTACTGCAACAGCAAAGATAGGTTATTTTGTATCCGATAAAGATGGCAAAATAAACAAAAATTCTAAGTTAATAGTAGCCGACGATAAAATAACCATTGACAACATTACTTCAAATAGTACAGACTTAAACGCTGTGCAACAAATATCAAAAGCAAACGACATATGGTCTATAAAATTATCCTTGGAAGATGAAAACCAGAATTTGATAAATGGAGATCTTACATAGTGGTTTGACGGCGATGAAACCTCTAAAACGTTGCTCGTGACTATAACACGTGCTACAGGAAATCCCAACAGCCATAAACCTACAGCTTTTGTATCGTTTAGTTCGTTTGTAATAACAAAGAACGCATTACAAAATATAACAAACCTTAACCCAGAACCGGAACAGCAGTTTAAGATTTATAATAACAGTGATGCTGTTACCGAGATTACTGGTGAGTAATAAATACAAAATGAAACTAAAGCTAAAAAGAATAGCTTTAAAACCAACATACACAATAGGTAAACTGTATATAGATGATGTTTACTTTTGTGATACCCTCGAAGATACCGTAAGAGATAAAAATAAGAATGGCAAGTTTGATGCCGGAGAATACAAAATATACGGCCAAACTGCCATTCCTTACGGTAAATATGAAATTAAATGGACTTATTCTCCTCGTTTCAAACGATATATGCCATTATTAATGAACGTACCTTAGTTTAGTGGAGTACGTATACATAGCGGAAATACAGTTAAAGATACGTTAGGATGTATATTGGTTGGAGAAAATAGTAAAGTAGGAATGGTGCTTAATTCTAGGGCTACTGTAAACAAACTGTACCCTAAAATAGAACAAGCATGTAAGTCCGGTAAAGTTTATATCGAGATTGTATAATGGGGTTTTTTAGTTCTATTGGAAGTTACATTACGCATATAGGAAATGTTTTAACAGCTATTACGGGTAATAGTATCGTTAACAAAATCCTGTTATGGGCTGGGGCTTTAGCAACAGCTTATTTTACTCCAATAGTCGGATTAATTGTAACATGTTTCGCCTTGACAGCCGTAGATATGTTTTATGGTATTGCAGTGGCTAGGAAACAACATTAGAAAATCACTAGCGATAAAAATTGGTCAGGAACTATATGTAAGATATGGCACGAACTTGTATTATTATGTTCAGCTAGACTTGTGGAATTTACAGTATTAGGTGCTGAAGGTGTTTTTGTATTGACGGGTGGCGTTACTGTTATTGTATCACTTACAGAATTGTGGTCTATAATAGAAAATCTAAATACATTATATCCTAAAGGACCTTGGAAAATACTTGGTGCATTTCTCAAGAAGAAGGGCGAAGAATATACAGGTATAGAGCTTGATTTAGATAAAAATGGAAATATTGACGATATTAAACTTGTTGAGAAAGAACAGTAAAACCGTCATAAACACTATTTATTTGGCCGCTGTTGGCTTATTGTTGTTTGGTAGTATAAATCTTCACAATCAAAATAAAAAGCTTTCAGACGCGTTAGAAATAGCTTAGAACAATATTGAGGCCTATTAGGGTGCCCTAAAGGGGTCCTAGTAGGCCTTTAATGTTTTAAAGCTAGACATGACCAAACTATCTCAACAAAACGATGCACTGATTCAAAAAATAGACAGTGTACGTAAAGAAAATAAAATAAAAGCAAAAGAAATTGATCTTGCGGCAACCCAAAGGCAGGTATTTAACGTTAATACCAGTAAGGGGGTTAAAGGGGATATAATAACAATATTAAAAGATACTATATATAAAGATACTCTTTTATATAATCCTCTGACTAAAATTTATTATACTATAGGTAAAGATAGTGTTAATATAGCACTCGATATAGAAAATACACAATACTTATATGTATATAAAAAGCGATAGTATAAAAATAAGAAAAACTTTTTTAAACGACTTCTCACGTTTGACTGGAAGAAATTAACTACATACAAATATAAAATAGTAAATACAAACGACATTTTATAGACAGAAGACGTGAGAATAATAGAAAATACAGATAAATAATATGAAAACGTTTTCACTTCGTACTATTATTGACGATATTCTCTTGATAGTACGTAATAATAATATCAGTGAAAGTGAAGACTTATCAAGGGCTTAGATTGCTTCGTGGGTAATTTAGTACAAAGCTTATTTAAATAAGCGTGAAAACGACAAAAAAGAAGAGCAAAGTAACGATGATAATCCAGACGACAGTATATCTAAGTAGATAGGCCCGCTTGAATTAATAGAAGAAAAAGCACCAAATGGTGAAAATTTAAATAGAAAAAGAACAAAAGAAAAGATACCTGATCTTTTAGACGATAGTGGTGATAGCATTATATGTGTAAACGACGCCGCAGGACACCCAATATAGATAATGCATGAAAAGCGTAGGCATTTCCATTACTTTAGAAAATATACATTTGGTGAAATGACATGTTACTATGAGAATGGTTATATATTTGTAGAAGGTCTTGAAGATTTAGGTAAGCTCAAATATATATATGTAACAGGTACATTTTCGGATCTCAACGGTGATGATGTAGACGAAGATGAAATAAATATTCCAGGTTGGATGGTTGCAGATATAAAGAATATGATAATGAAAAACGAGTTGTCATTTATGTTAAATCGTCCGAGTGACGATAGCAATAATTCATCGTTAGCTAGCGTAAAACCATATATGCCAAATGTAGCTAAGAACCAGGAAGAATAAAAAATCTTATACAGCGATTGATATGTTTAATACATATCGCAAAGAGACTAACGTAGACATGCCTTATTTGCGTTTTAAGCGCATTTTAGAAGAATTTAATAAAGTTATTAGGGATAAACTTTTAAATGCGTCAGACGGCTTTAAAATGCCTTATGGACTTGGTTATATTAGAATAGTCAAATATAAACCAAAGTCATATAACAAACATAGTCTATCTGTAGATTATGCAGCTACTAATAAGTATGGAAAAACAATATACCATTTAAATGAACACAGTGATGGTTATAAATTTAGATTATACTGGTCTAAATTGCCACAAACGTTTCCAGATAGATATAAGTACCAACTATGTTTCGTTAGAGAAAACAAACGTAAATTGGCATAGTTAATATTTAACAATAAAGATTACATTAACATAGATGATATACAAGTATACCAAATGTGAATCTGTCATTGCAAAGATAATGGCAGATGCCAATCTATCCGAAAAAAGTTTGCGTGTTACAGATATGCGCGAATGGATATTTGAGGCAGTAGAAAAAATAGGTGCGCCAATGTAGTATCTTGAAAGAGAAAGTGGGCAAGACGGTGTACCTGTATTTGAATTGTGTGACTATCAAATACCAATACCAGAAGATCTTGTATCATTGACTGCTGTTGGATATTCGCCAAGAAAAGAGGGGCCGTATGTTCCAGCTAGATCTAATACAAGTCAATTTAAAGGAAATCCGCACGACTATGATGATTGCTGTGAAGACTGTCATCAACCTATGCGGTATAAGCCAATAACAAGTCAAAGTTAGTTATGGGGAATAAACTTAAGTAGTGTATACGAAAAAGTGATGCACGACGGACATTTCCATGAACCTACTTATTTTATAAAACCAGGATGGATAGTTACAAATAAGAAAAATGGATATATAAAACTGGCTTATAAGTCAATAGCGACAGATGAGCGAGGATATCCATTAATACCAGACTTAGCTTCATATCAAGAAGCAATATATTGGTATGTAATGATGAAATTAAGTTTCCCCAAGTTTTTAAACGGATCTCTTGGCGGAAGAGCAAAATATAATTTCAATACATATGCTTATTTACAACAGCAATGGAATTTTTATAGAAACCAAGCATATGCTGAAGCTATGATGCCAACAGAGGGAGATATGCGAAGTATAAAGAACGAATGGAATAAACTCGTACCTGAATTTGATTCTGATGACACGTTCTTTAGAAATGTTGGAAGAAGACAATTAAATTATCACGATTACTACAATGGTTACTGAAAACAACTCTCAAATAAATTCCTTCGTAAAAGGTATGAACTCAGATGTTGCATACCAAATGGTACAAGAAGGATAGTACACGTATGCGAAGAATATACGCATTACGTCTTTAAATAATACGAATTCATCGGCAACAACAAATGCATAGGGAGAAGTACGTCCAATAGAGGGAGTTAGACCAGTTACTACATTTTCATTTAAAGAAATACTCGCAACGGGTACTATAAGAAATATCGGTGTTGTTATATATACCGACGAGAATGATATTTGGCATGTTGGTAAATTTTTCAATCAGATTGGAATAGAATATAAAAATGATACGTTTTGTAATGTAATCGTTACAGAAGTTTTTAATTCCAAACAAAAGAAAACGAATGAGAAATTTAGTATCGTTTTACGTTGGGAAAATGAAGACAATGTAATGCTGTATATAGCAAATGGAGAAGATCCTTTGTATATACTAAATGTAATGAAGGATTACGTTGCTTTGTTTATAAATGAAGATATACCAACAGATTATGTTAGAATATATCCAAAAGTATCATATACTCCTTTTGAATTTGTAGGTTTGGTAAGTGGATCATTGAGACCAGGCTTGGTTCAGTATTCTTATTAGTTGTACAATAGGTATTCTGTACATACTGACATATCGCCGTGTACAAAGCTAATACCCATTGGAAATCAAACTGTACCTAGAGGTTATTTGCAAGAAGAATAGAGTGATCAAGGTGTAAAATTAAAATTAGACATAAGCGATAATAAATATTTTGATCACATACTCGTATATAGAATATCGTATATATAGAATGGTCAACCTCCTTTAATTGAAGTTGTATATGATGGTTACTCTCATAATTTTAAAGGAAGTAACAAATATTTTTACGACAAAGGTCTTCAAGCAATATCTACATTAACTACTGAAGAATACAATAGCTTATCGGGTATTCATATTGTTCCACAAGTAATAGAAAGTAAAAACGATTATTTGTTTGCTGGTAGTATTCAAGATAAAACATCGTGGATAACAAGACAGGAGATGCGTAATATATTTGATGGAAAAGTATCTTGGGAATTTATTACAGATGATATAGAGCTTGAAACAACAAACGACAACTACGATATTAAATTTACTCCGAGTGCTAAATCGTATAGAAACGCAAAAGTCTTCTACGATAGAAAAACAATGAAGCGCGGAGAAGTATACAGATATGGCCTTGTTGTTTATAATAAATACGGAGAAACAAGTAATGTCTATTACTTAGGAGATATAAAAGTCGAAAATATAAATAAAGACATATTTGACTTAAATGGTTAGACGTTAACAGCACATCCAGTTGGTATTAAGATTAAATTTAGTTTAACAAAAGAAGATTGGAAAAATGCAGGTATCGTTGCATATGAAGTAGTTCGTTGCAATAGAAGAGAACAGGATATAATAAACATAGCACAAGGTGTTTTATCCAGACCTGGGCGTGTTACACACTACCACGACATGGCTAACGCAACTCAATATTGGAACAAGGACAATATGTATGCAGAAGAACATGGAGGTACAGATGAATCTTCCACATGGATATTATCAAATGTAACTAAATTTCATACACAAGCTGCTGCATATGGTGATAAAACTACGCATAATCCTATCGGGTATCTGACAACAGCAACGTTTAGGTATTATCAGAAAGGCTATGAAGCACATAACGACTTGATAGAATCAGAATTCGAAGGCGGAAAAACTCAGGGGTGGATGTTTTCAAATAACTTAAATGATACCCTTTATAATTTTATATCGCCAGAAATTGCTTATTTACCTGAATCGACGTTTGATTTGTTGAAAAACAAACCATTAAAATTACAAAAAATATGCAAAATGTGGCCGTATAAAATTCCATATACTGTTCCACAACCAAATAGAATAGGAGCAGCTGAAAGCACGTTGCGCATTGTAGCAGATGGAACATATCCATCCACAAATTATCAGCCGAGTTTAACAGAACCAAACACAAATTTTCTAAAATGGATCTCTTGTTTCGGTAGACCGTATCATGATGGTTTGTGGATATTATAGGATAGGGGTAAAAAATATAGTAAAGACGATTTTATAATAGATTACGGTTATAGTAAAGACAGGTCGATAATAGATTACGGTTTAGTGTTTAACCCGTTTTATGTAATAACTTCTAGTGGTGATAATACTATAGAAGGTACTTATATAAGTAATTACACAAAGCGTGAAAACATGTATTTTAAACTGTACAATCA
>Ga0247611_10007904_pt1 | contig 13224 bp, 10 predicted proteins | sample 177DNAGHGhighgp2_FD_192422 | JGI IMG/M metagenome (GOLD analysis project Ga0247611, IMG submission 192422) | Sheep rumen microbial communities from Palmerston North, Manawatu-Wanganui, New Zealand - 1770 DNA GHGhigh gp2 | ecosystem: Host-associated > Mammals > Digestive system > Stomach > Rumen... | reverse complement strand
TGTCAATGATCTCTCATAGGCTCCCCGGCACTCCAGCGGCTGCTCTTTGACAAGGCGTCAAAAAAACCGCTCAACTCGGGCGGACGCCCTCGTGAGCCGAAAAGCGATGCAAAATTACTGCCGCCGCACGACATGGCAAAATATTTCAGCAAGAAAATCGCAAAAATGGGCATTTTTTAACACATATTCACAATATGATGGTTGTTCTAAAGACATTTTAATAGAAAGGAGGCGAACGAGACCCGCTGTCTCACCCATGCAGCACTGGACACTCACACACCCCACCGTAAAGACGGCAGCGTGCAACACATTATTATATAATATAAAGGCTTGGTCGCTCATGCCGCGCACTTGTGTGAGGTTTCACTTAGCAACGCACTGATTAATCTCGAAATCCTTGCAGATGTTTCATTGCTGGAAAAAGAAAACATATATAAACCTGCTCTGCAATTCTGCCATGAGGCGTATAACTTGAAGGGAATTTATTGGCACGGTCTTTGCATTCTTAAAATAAAGCGTTACCTTTGCGGCGCTTTTATTTAAAGAATAAAAAAATGGGATATTTAGTCACCGACAACAAGAAGGTTACCACCAAGCGCATCCGTGAGATGAAGCGCACTGGCGAGAAGATAGCAGTATTGACCTCCTACGACTACACCATAGCATCGCTGGTGGAGCAGGGAGGCATCGACATGATTCACGTGGGCGACAGCGCCAGCAACGTGATGCAGGGCAACGCCACCACGGTGCCCATCACCCTCGACGACATGATAGTGTATGGCCGCACTGTGGCCCGTGCCTGCAAGCGCGCCATCACTTGCATTGACATGCCATTTGGCACCTATCAGGGCGACCCTTACAAGGCTCAGGAGAATGCCGTGCGCCTCATCCAGAGCACTGGCATCGACTCGGTGAAGTGCGAGGGTGGCAGCGAGATACGCAAGGCGCTGGAGCTGATCATTCGCACCGGCATCCCGGTGTGCGGACACTTGGGCCTCACGCCCCAGTCTATCTACCAGTTTGGCACCTATGCCCTGCGCGCGCAAGAGGAAGCCGAGGCCCAAAAGCTCATCGACGACGCCAAGATGCTGGAGGAGATAGGCTGCTATGCCGTGGTGCTTGAGAAGATACCGGCAGCCCTCGCCAAGAGGGTGACCGAGAGCGTGGGCATCCCCACCATAGGAATTGGCGCTGGTGCCTATTGCGATGGCCAGGTGCTGGTGATCCAGGATATGCTGGGCATGAACATGGGGTTCAAGCCTAAATTCCTGCGCCACTACAACAACCTGAGCGAGCAAATCATCACCTCGGTGAACCACTACGTGGAAGACGTGAAGAACGGCCTCTTCCCCAATGAGGACGAGAGCTATTGAATTATATTTCTATTACTTAGTTAATATATCTAATCAGCCTTCCACCTATGTCTTGACCTAAGTGGAGGGCTGATTAGATTGCATAATCCCACTATAATCTTAATAAATACTAAAATTCATAACAACATAAAATATAATTTATAAAAAGTACCTATATTTGCAATTATATTTTATGTTATAAACGATGACAAAACACACCATGGGGAATAAATTGCCCCGCAAACTTGAGAGAAACCTTAAAATTACAGGTGAGCAAATAAGGCTTGCTCGCTTGCGTCGTAATCTTTCGCTTGAACAAGTTGCCGAAAGGGCGTGCTGCTCTATACCTACGGTGACAGGCGTAGAAAAAGGTAGTCCCACGGTTTCAATGGGAATATATCTGCGTGTCCTATATGCCCTGCAACTCGATGAAGACATTTTGCTGTTAGCTAGCAACGATGAGCTAGGAAGAAATCTTCAAGACATCTCTATCACTAGAAAACGTGCCACTAAAAAAATGTGAATGTGATGAAGACTCTTTATGTATATGCCAATTTTGATTGGCTTAAAGAATGTGAGCTAATGGGCATTTTGTCCTATGAACGCGTGCGTGGTCGCGATAGTTATGCTTTTGAACTTGACCGACAGTGGCTAATTAAACATAGTGATGTGATATTAAGCGCCGATTTGCACAATTTTCCAGGCAAACAATATAGCAACAAGGATATTTTTAGCTGCTTTTCAGATTCTTTGCCCGACAGATGGGGCAGAACTCTTGTTGAAAGACGCGAACTCATTGCCGCCCAAGAAGAACAACGCAGTGCAAGGATTCTTTCATCTTTTGACTACCTAACTGGCATTGATGATTTCTCTCGCATGGGAGCTTTAAGATTTAAAGAATCTCCCGAAAAAGAGTTTATTAACTCATATCCTGTGCTAAAAGTCCCTCCACTTAGTACGGTAAGAGAATTGGTGCATGCTGCTCAAGAAATAGAAAAGTGTGAAAATGAGAATATGCTTCCAGAAAAGAAATGGCTTGCACAGTTGCTTGCTCCTGGCACATCGCTTGGAGGAGCTCGCCCCAAGGCAAGTGTTGTTGACAATAATAACAACTTGATGATAGCAAAGTTTCCATCAAGGAACGACATTTATGATGTGGGGTTATGGGAACATTTCAGCCATTTGTTAGCACATAAAGCAGGAATAGAGGTAACTAATACTCAAGTTATTGATAGCGGAAAGAAGTATCATGTTTTTCTCTCAAGACGATTTGACCGCAATAGTAAAGGACAAAGAATTCATTTTGCTTCCTCATTGGCTTTACTGGGTTTTAGCGATGGTGACGGTGCTCGCACTGGAAAAGGATATCTCGATATAGCAGATTTTATCATTCAAAGTGGCTGCGATGTACAAAAGAATCTTGAGCAGCTATATAGAAGAGTGGCCTTCAACATGTGCATAGGTAATTGCGATGACCATTTTAGAAATCATGGATTTCTTCTCACTAATAGAGGTTGGACTCTGTCGCCAGCTTATGACTTGAATCCGTCACTTTCTTTCAACCATAGCCTCTTGGTAAACGAATGGTCAAACTCATCGGATATAGCACAGTTATATCATAATTGTGATAAGTTTTTTCTTGAACAGGATGTGGCAAAAACAATAATTGATGAGGTGTGTGAAGCTGTGAGACAATGGCGCACATTAGCAATAATGCTACAATTACCAAATGTGGAAATCAAGTTGTTTGAAAAGCGTTTTGATGCCTGTGTTCAGTCATGGAGAATGAGATAAAGATAAGTAATTAAGTCCGCTTAAAAAAGTGGCATTTCTGCGGCTTTTATTAAAACTGAGTCCACTTTAAAAAGTCGCTATTTTTGAAAAAATCAAACAAAATAGCCTAAGAGGACAAATCCAACTGACTTAATATCAATAATATAGAATTCGTTGTAATTCGTTTAATTCGTGTGCTTTTATTTTTTTAAGTGGACCAAGCCTCCTATCAGTGCTTAGTCCACTTCATTTCATTCAATTATTCGCCCCACTCTCCACGCAAAGTAGCAAAGTAGCCTTGAAAGAATAATTGGTTTTAAAAGGGTGAGTTGTTATTGCCAATGGTGCCCTGGAGGTCGTTGAGGGTCATGGTGCCGTAGATGATGATGACCGAGGTCTCCTTGTCGTGCGCAAGCAGCAGGAAGATGTTCTGGTCGCTGCCCGCCTTAAAGTAGATTGATGCCTGCTGGCCCTCTTCGTCAACGTCGATCACGCTCTCGAAGCCGTCCTTGTCAATCCACTTTTCGCACTCTTTAGAGAGTTTCTTGGCAGCCTCGGGTGTGCTTGCCGCGACGATTTCAAGGCGTTCTACCTTGTCGGCAAAATTACCTATATTGAGCTTGCCGCCGAAGCCTTCTCGCCCGAGCTTGCCTTTAGAACTCATCATCTTCATGGCGGCCTTGCCTATGGTGACGCAAGAAAAACCCTCCTTGCCCTTGAATTGCTTGGCAAATGAGCCCTGCGCGCTTGCCGTGATGCCCACTGCGAGCATCAGAATGAGTATAAAAGAAATTGTCTTTTTCATAACTAAATTAAATGTTGCTGAATTGTATTGTTGATATCGTTGATTTTCTCGTTGGCATCGTCGAGTTGCTCCATGCCTTTGTTGAGAACTGTAGAGAATTTCTCGAGTGCCGCTAGAGCAATCTCCTCGTCGCTGGCGCTGAGCACGTCCTCACTGTGAACGCTGGCTTTAGCCTGCGCCACATGTTCCACATTATTTTTAAATGCACTTGCCGCCTGTGCGCGCCGCTGCGGTTTAGCCTTCAGTTGCGGCTGCGACGGCACCTTGGCGACAGCGGCATCATCCACTGGCTCAACAGCTTGCGCTGGAGGGGCTAGCTCATTTTTCTCAACTTTAGCTATAACTGCTGGTGAGCCGCCATCGCTCACCTGCCTGGGGTTATCACGCAAGAGCCACCACCCCACTGCCAGCAGCACTGCCACGCTTGCGGCAGCGGCCCAGGCGGCACGTTTCTTAAATAGCGGAACAACCCTTGCCTTGTGGCTCTCCTTAGCCTCGTGAGTGTCGTGTGCCTCCCACTCGTCAATCTTGCCGCTGAGCGTTGCCTGCAAGTCGGCAGGAACTTCCACCTCATCATCCATCTGCTCTAGTGCCTGCATGAGCAAGGCATCGGCATCATCACCACTGAGCGCTTGCCGCAGCTGCTGCTCCTCGTCGAGAGAGGTCTCGCCGCGGTAGAACTTTTCTAGTAATATGTCAAGGTTGCTGTTGTTCATGATGATAGCACGTTTTTAAATTGGTTCCTAAGTGACTTTCTCGCTCGGCTAAGGAGCACTCTTGCGTTAACTGCGGTGAGACCTGTGGCCTTCTCAATCTCCTGCATTGAGCACCCACCCAGGTCGCGCATCCTCACCACTTGCTGCTGCTGCGCTGGCAGCCGTGCCAGGCACTGGTTGAGCAGCTGGGCCGTCTGCTGCCGCTCGATGTGCTGCGAGGCATCATCGCCGGCAGCGATGGGCAGCTCCTCGGGAGGCTTATCTACCATGTCGATGCCCGCCGCTCGGTGCCGGTCAAGACACAGGTTGCGCACGAGCGTGACGCAATAGGCCTGCGGGTTGTTGATGGAATAGAGCGAGTCGCGCCGGCTCCACATCTTCATGTAGGCATCCTGCACCGCATCTTTTGCGTCGTCCTCGTTGCCAAGCATGAGGAATGCCACCTTATAGAGCTTGGCGCTCAGAGGCAGGAACCGCTGTTTAAACTCTGTGGCGTCCATCCACTCCCCTCCCCTCGGCTGGCACTATTTGCCCAAGTTTATCATTTTACCGGCATTGCTTGGGTCTATCTTGCCCTTTATCAAGACGATAGCCGCCTCGTCCTTCTCAACGGCCAAAATGAGCATTGTGCTGATAATCTTGCCATCGCCCTGAGTGAGGATAAGGGCGTGCTCGCCGTCCTCGTCGGCATCGACCATCACGTCAAAGCCCTCCACGCCGTCGTCCATAATCTCTTTGAGAGCCGCCAGTTGCTCGCCCACCGGTTTCTCAATGGCCATCACACTCATCTCGTCGATGTCCTTCATCATCTTAGCCTGCTCGCCTCCCGCGCTCATAGCCATGGCGAGCATGCCCTTGTCAAGAGTCATGCACTGCACATTATCGGCCTGCGGAAAAGCGTTAAGCACCTCGTCGAGAGTCTTACCGAAGCCTGTGGCACAAACCATTGCCACGAGAGCCAGAACTAAAAATTTCTTCATGATTCAAAATGTTATTTGGTTAAGTAAATAAAAGTCGTCTCAATAATCACGACGTAAAGGTAATAGAAAATGTTACAACAAAAACCAATTTTTTTCAGAAAAAAGGGAAAAAAGTATTATCTTTGTGAGCAATTTAAAAAACTGCATGTCATGAGCGAGAATTATATAGTATCGGCGCGTAAGTACCGCCCGGCGAGTTTTGCCACCGTAGTGGGTCAGAAGGCACTCACCCACACCCTTAAGTCGGCCATCAAGAACGAGCAGCTGGCGCATGCCTACCTGTTTTGCGGCCCTCGCGGTGTGGGCAAGACCACGTGCGCCCGCATCTTTGCCAAGGCTATCAACTGTGAGCACCTGGGTGCCGACGGCGAGCCATGCAACGAGTGCGAGTCGTGCCAGGCCTTCAACGAGCAGCGCTCCTATAACATACTGGAGCTCGACGCCGCCAGCAACAACTCGGTTGACGATATCCGCAACCTCACCGACCAGGTGCTTGTGCCTCCACAGATAGGGCGCTACCGCGTGTTTATCATCGACGAGGTGCACATGCTCACTCAGGCGGCGTTCAACGCTTTCCTCAAGACCCTTGAGGAGCCACCCCACTATGCCATCTTCATCCTCGCCACCACCGAGAAGCAGAAGATTATCCCCACCATTCTGTCGCGCTGCCAGATCTATGACTTCGCGCGCATCACGGTGCCCGACATCGTGGAGCAGCTGCAGCGCATCTGCCAGGACAAGGGTGTGACTGCCGAGACTGCCGCTCTTAACGTGATAGCCCAGAAGGCCGACGGCGCTATGCGCGACGCTCTGTCGATCTTTGACCAGGTGCTTGCCTCGAGCGAGGGCAACATCACCTATCAGGCCGCTATCGAGAACTTGAATGTTCTCGACTATGACTACTACTTCCGCCTTGACGAGGCATTTCTCACCGGTGATGTGCCCCAGGCGCTGCTCATTTATAAGGAAATCAGGGACAAAGGCTTCGACTCGCTGTTTTTTGTCAACGGCTTGGCTCAGCACCTGCGCGACCTGATGGTTGCCAGCACGCCACAGACGGTGGGTCTGCTCGAGATGAACAACGACATTGCTCAGCGCCATGTGAAAGAGGCTGCACGGTTCACCCCTCGCTTCTACTACATGGCTATGGACCTGTGTAACAGCTGCGACCTGCAATACCGCGAGACCAGCAACAAGCAGTTTGTCGTTGAACTCACGCTAATCAAGCTGTGTCAACTCATGGGCGGCACGCCAGTGCAGCAACCGGCACAACCTCGAGTGCAGAAGATTGCAGCCCCTGCCGCTGCTCCGGCTGCTCCAGCCCAAGCGCCACAAGCGGCTCCTGCGCCTGCCCAGCCTGCTGCCCCGCAGCCCTCTACGCCCGTCCAGCCCGCACCAGCGCCCCAGGCGGCTCCCACGCCAGTAGTGTCAGCCCCACCCGCGCAGCCCAAGCCGCAGTTTGTGCCCTCCACACCACCACCTGCCGCGGCAAAGCCCATTGCCACTGCCCCGCGCATCCTCATCAACAAGCAGCCCACTGGCACTACTGCCATCGACAGCGACAGCGCGCCACAGCCTGCTGCACCCAGCCACACCACCCAGTTCACCCCCGAGCAGTTTGTTCAGGCCTGGAAGCAATATATTGAGCAAAATCCAGGCGAGATAATATTGCTTAGCGCGATGCGCAACTCCTTGCCACAAAGGGTGAACGACACCACCTATCTGATTGAGGTAGAGAACACTGCACAGGTCGAGGCCATCAACAGCAGCATGACCAAGCTCCTGGGTTTCCTGCGTCAGCAAGTGGGCAACGACATGGTGGCACTAGACATCAAGGTGTCGCCAAAGGGCGTGTCGGCAATGGCTAAGACCGACCGCGAAATTGTTGCCGACATGCGTCAGCGCAATCCTGAGTTCAACAAGATGGTAGATGATTTTAAGCTCACGCTTAATTAGATTTAGTAGAATAGTAGAATAGTAGAATAGTAGAGCAGTAGAATAGTAGAGCAGTAGAATAGTGGAGCAGTGGAATAGTAGAGCAGTAGAATAGTGGAGCAGTGGAATAGTGGAGCAGTGGAGCAGTGGAATAGTGGAGCAGTGGAATAGTGGAGCAGTGGAATAGTGGAGCAGTGGAATAGTAGAGCAGTAGAATAGTAGAGCAGTGGAATAGTGGAGCAGTGGAATAGTGGAGCAGTGGAATAGTGGAGCAGTGGAATAGTGGATCCACTGCTCGATTGCTTTATTGCTCAACTGCTTTACTGCTCTACTACTCGGGCAACTCTATATCTCCCTCAAAGACTTCGGTGGCAGGGCCGCGCATGTAGATGTGGTTGTCGCTCGCGCGCCACTCTATCTCGAGAGAGCCACCATCCATGTCGATAGTGGCCTTGCGACCGGTGCGCCCGGTGAGTGCTGCCGCCACTAGCGTGGCACAAGCTCCTGTGCCGCACGCCATGGTAATGCCGCTGCCACGTTCCCACACGCGCATGCGCAGGTGGCTCTCGTCAATCACCTGTGCAAACTCGATGTTGCAGCGCTGCGGGAAGCGCGAGTGGAACTCCAGCCCAGGCCCCACCTTTGCCAAGTCGATAGCCTCCACATCGTCAACAAATATCACATAATTAGGATTACCTATCGACACAAACACCCCCTCGGGCAACGGCTCGCCCTCGGTCAAGAACTGAGTGGAGTCGCTGAGCACCGGCTCCATCAGGTCAACGGTCACGCTCTGCACCTTGTCGTCGTCGTCAACGTCGAGATAGAGCATCTTCACTCCGGCACGCGTGAGCATGCTGATGGTTCTCTTGCGGGTGAGCCCGCGCTCATACACATATTTTCCCAGGCACCGGCTTGCATTGCCGCACATCTGCCCCTCCAGGCCGTCGGCATTGATGATGCGCATGGTGAAGTCGGCCTCGGGCGAGCGGCCTATCAGGATGAGTCCGTCGCTGCCAATGCCCGTGTGAGGCTTGCTCCAAGCAATCGATGCCTTGCTGGGGTCGGGGATATTATTGTGCTCGGTATCAACATATATGTAGTCGTTACCCAAGCCATGCATTTTCACAAAGTGTATCTTTTTCTTCTCCATGTCGCATAAAAATATTGATTGTGTCCACAAAGATAGGCATTAAGTTTGAGTCACCCACTATTTACCCGACGAAAAAACAGTTTTTATTGTGCCCGTGTATAGAAAAAGTATTAATTTTGCAAGCCTAACCCTAAAACAAAAATTATAATGGACCCATACAATTTTGATGCTATCATCGACAGGCAAGGCACTCACTGCAAGAAAACCGACCAACTCACGTCGCTGTTTGGCCGTGACGACTTGCTACCACTGTGGATTGCCGACATGGACTTTGCTGTGAGCCCCGAAATCAGCGCGGCTTTGGTGTCGCGCTTTGGCGACCATCCCATCTATGGATACACACTCCCCTACGACGAATATTGGCAATCGATTATCGACTGGCAACGCCGGCGCAACGGCTTCGAGATTAAGCGTGAAGAGATGACCTTCATGCCTGGCGGCATGCCTGCCCTGGGAATGATTCTCAACTTCTACACCCAACCTGGCGACCGCGTGGTGCTGCAAGAACCAGTATATTATGACTTCAAGGATGTGATAGAGGGCAATCGCCGCCTGGCAGTGCGCAACAACCTCGTGCCCACCGGCGACCACTTCTACCGCATGGACCTCGACGACCTCGAGCGCGTGTTCATCGAGCAGAAGCCACGCCTGATGGTGGTGTGCAACCCGCAGAACCCCATTGGCATAGTGTGGAGCAAAGAAGAGCTACAGCAAGTAGCTGCCCTGGCTCGCCGCTACAACGTGATCCTCTTCAGCGATGAGGTCTTTGGCGACATCACCCTCTTTGGCCACAAGCACATCCCGCTGGCTACCGTGAGCGACGATGCGGCAGCCATGACCATCACCTGCGGCTCACCAGGCAAGACGTTCAACATTCCTGGCCTTAAAAGCACATGGCTGGTAATCAAGAATCCTGAGCTGCGACGCGAGTTCTATCGCTGGGTAGAGGTCAACGAGCTGTGCAACGCCAACATCACGGCGCTGCTCGCCACCGAGGTGGGCTACCGCTATGGCGAGCCCTGGCTCGAGGCCTGCAAGAAATATATTGAGCAGAATGTGCTATATGTTTCCCAGTACTGCAAAGAGCACATCCCTGGCATCTATGCCATCAAGCCCCAGGCGTCGTTCCTGATGTGGCTCGACTGCCGCCGGCTGGGCCTTGACCACTCACAATTAGTGAAATTCTTTGCCAATGACGCCCACCTAGCGCTCAACGATGGCGAGATCTATGGCGTGCCAGGCTACTGCCACATGCGCCTTAACGTGGGAACTCCGCGGCAACGCCTTGAGCAAGCCATGCACCAGCTCGAAGCCGCAGTTAATTCTTTAAAGCGCAATGCATAGCACAATGCTTAATGCACAATGCACAATGCATAATGCTTAATGCACAATGCTTAATGCTTAATCATAAAGCATAATATACAAATTGCAGCACTTCGCTTGTGAAGTGCTGCTTTTTTAATGTTGTTTTGGGAAGATGATGTAGAATAATTTTGCAGTGATTATTAACACTAAATCCACATTATTCATGGAAAACCGCAACCAATTCTACAACCTCACCCAGAGCGAGATGCTCGCCCTGTGGAAACAAGTGATGCGTCTTGACACACCGCGACGCGACTGCGCCGTGGAGTGGGACGACGGCATCGACCTCGACGCCCTGCTGCTCACACACATCAAGCAGTGGTATGCTCACCAGCTCGCCACCGCCCCGGCCCACCTGCTGCCCATCGACGACGTGAAGGAGCAGGTGACGCTCACCGCCAGCGGCGGCCTGGTGGCCGTCACCATCCCCGACCACTGCGTGCGCCCCGTGGAGTGGCGCCTAGCCGGGTGGCAGCGCAGCGTCACCGAGTTTCTTGACCCCTGCACACACGAGGCGATGCTGCAGCTCAACGAGTGGACGCGCGGCGGCGACTGCGACCCCACCATCATCGACTATGGCTTTCAGCTGCTCATGACCAGTGACAGCAATGAGCCCCGCCTGGAGATGGCACGCTGTGTGGTGCGCCCCGCCGACGGCACCTACCAGTTTCACAGCGACCTGCTCGCCACCATCCCCGAGTGGGAAGCCAGCCTTCCCACCCCGCTCTGAACCATGTTGCAGTCTTCCCCAGCCCATTCACGCAGCAGCCCACGTCTTAAAAGTGCCATAAATGGCACTTTTAAGACGCAAAATTACAATTATAATTATAAATTGAGTCCTCTTAAAAAAGTGGCATTTCGGCTGATTTTATTAAAACAACTGAATTGTCTGAATGTTCTGATTATCTCAATATCCTGAATTACAAGTTTTTGAAAAACTCCAAAAATATCAGATTAATCATAAAAATGCGATTAAGCGTGACAAAGATGTAGGGACAAGGCGTGCCTTGTCCATGCCTTTTTAGGGGCGCTGGGCGTTAGCCTCTCTAACCAGCGAAAATGAACGTTAGGTGGGGAAAAATCTAGAATTTTAAGATTTTTTCCCACCTAACGTTCATGTCAACCTCATTGTGGCGGGTTAATAATGGCGTGAAACATTGATAACAGCAAAGCAAAAGCGTGGCGGCGCTCGTTGAGGGCGTGCCACGCTTTGCTGTGCTATGCGTTGCTCCTCGTGGTGCTGCCACAGGCAAGGGGGGGCATTACTCCACAGCTAGCTGCTCGCCACCATCCACGCCTGGGAGCAGAGCGCACCTGTACTGATGTGACGATTTCATCAACCCGTACAAAATGTATTAAAATTATGTTTACAATCCATAATTTCCTTATTAAAGACAAATGAATATACGACATTATAAGGCATAATTAAGTGCTTAATTTTAGTTTTTGCGACAAAAAACATGCTAAATAATTATGTTGCAAAACATATTTGTTAACTATTTATTACATTTGCTCATTTTTGTCTTGAAAAAATTTGCACAATCAAAAAAATCTTATCACTTTTGTGCTTTATTTCGTTGATTGAATAAAATCGCAATGAGACAAAACGAGTAAGAGAATCATAAAACGTATATTAAAATGAAATCACTATTTATTGCTAGGAAAATGTGCACATGACGCCACCAGGCAATCGCTTTGCTGGCCATATTGATGTCAACCATCAAACTACCATGTTGCAACAATCAACCTATCAAGCCGCAACACAATTATAGTTTATTGACATTTTTTTAAAAAAAAAATTTGCATATTTATAATAAATGTGTGATATTTGTACTTTATTTCCCCGAAAAGGTGAAAAAAGATTGCAGCCAAAATGCGATTTTGATTCTCTATTGTGAAGAAAATAAAGTTTTTACAAACTAAATATTTAATAAATTATTAACAAAAAACATGTGCGTATGAAAAAGTATTTTGCATTGTTAGGTGCATTGTTACTAGCATGTGGTAGCGCCAGCTACTCTCATGCCGAGCAGGCACCTCAAGCCATGTCGACACAGCTAACCAACGTGTCGGGCACTGTGACCGATGAGAATGGTGACCCCGTGATTGGCGCCTCAGTATCAGAGATTGGTACTACTCGCGCTACGGCCACCGACATCAACGGCCGCTTCAACCTTCGTGCCAGCGGTAAGAGTAAAATCCAAATCTCTTACGTGGGTTACAAGACAGTGACTCTTGAACCAGGCAGCAACATGAACATCCAGCTTACCGAGGACAACGCTCTCCTCGACGAGGTGGTAGTTGTGGGCTATGGTCAACAGAAGAAAGTGAACCTCACCGGTGCAGTTTCGGTAGTTGACATCGACAAGACCCTCACCTCTCGCCCCGAGCAAGATGTGTCGAAGGCACTGCAGGGTGCCGTTCCCGGCCTCACCGTTATCAGCAACAACGGTGACATTGGCGAGTCGCCAACTCTCACCATCCGTGGTGTGGGAACATTGAGCAACGGTGCCGCCTCTAACCCTCTCATCGTGGTTGACGGCGTGGTTGTTGACGACCTCACAATGATTAACGGCAACGACATTGCCAGCATCAGCGTGCTCAAGGATGCCGCCTCTAGTGCCATCTATGGTACTCGTGCCGCCTTTGGTGTGATCCTGATCACCACCAAGACCGGTAAGAAGGACGACCGCATCAACATCCGTTACAACAACAACTTCTCTTGGGATCAGGCTACCATGCTCCCCGACTACCCCGACGTGCCCACTCAGCTCAAGAGTGCCATCCTGGCTAAGGCTCGTGCCGGCAGTGGCTCGGTAGAGCTCTTTGGTATGTACTTCGACCAGCTGCTCCCCTATGCCGAGAAATGGAAAGAGCAGAACAGCGGCCGCAAGGGCTACGGCGAGATGCGCCCCTACGTTGACGAGAACGACGTGGGCGACTACCGCTTCATTGGCGGCCAGCCCATGTACTATGCCGACTTTGATGTTACCGACATCTGGTATCGCAAGGCTGCTCCTGGACAGAGCCACAACGTGAGCGTTGACGGCTCGAGCGGACGCACCACCTTCCGCATGGCCTTTGGCTACAGCGGCAAGGAAGACTTGATGCCCTGGAACACCACCAAGCGCACACGCTACAACGC